>Ga0315276_10000270_pt1 | contig 43755 bp, 73 predicted proteins | sample YL17G05_0_MG_FD_204542 | JGI IMG/M metagenome (GOLD analysis project Ga0315276, IMG submission 204542) | Sediment microbial communities from Yellowstone Lake, YNP, Wyoming, USA - YL17G05_0 | ecosystem: Environmental > Aquatic > Freshwater > Lake > Sediment | place: USA: Wyoming | collected...
GTCGATCTTGTCGAGCAGACGTGCACCTGCCCGGACTACGAACTTCGCCACAAGCCCTGCAAGCATTACGAGGCGTGCCTGTTCTGGCTCTCGTGGGATGGCGGCGTCGTGAGCACCGACGAGGACATGACCGGCGAGACCGTCGCGGCGCCCGAGGCGAAGAAGCCGCGCAAGCGCAAGACGTACCCGCAGAAGTGGGCCGAGTACAACGAGGCGCAGACGCACGAGCGCGAGCGCGTCGAGCTGCTGCTCAAGTCGCTCTGCGATGGCGTCGAGGATCCACCGCGCCATCCGAAGGGCGGTCGCAAGCGCGTCCCGCTGCGCGACCTTCTTTTCGCGCTCGTGATGAAGGTCTACACGACGTTCTCGGGGCGTCGCGCGGACACGGACATTCGCTCGTGCCACGAGCGCGGTCACATCACCAAGGCGCCGCACTACAACACCCTCTTCCGCACGATGGAAGACGAAGCGACGACGGCGATCCTCACGCGCTTGATCGAGGAGTCGGCCGCGCCGCTCGCCGAGATTGAGAACCTCGCGGGGCAGTTCGCGGCGGACGCGTCGGGTTTCTCGACGGTGACGTACGATCGCTGGTTCGATCAGAAGCACGGCAAGCTACGGGCGAAGCACGAGTGGGTCAAGCTCCACATCATGGTCGGCACGCTCACGGGCGTGGTCACGGGCGTGAGCGTGTCGGGCGAGGGTGACTGCCCAGTGCTTCCACGCCTAATCGAGCAGACGACCAAGACCTGTGCGCCCAAGGAGGTGTCGGCTGATAAGGCGTACCTGTCGAAAGATAACCTTGCGGCGATCGACAAGATCGGTGCCGTCCCGTTCATTCCGTTCAAGAGCAACTCGGTCGGCGAGCGTAGCAAGTCGCCGCACTGGCGTCGCATGTGGGCGCGCTTCGTGTTCGACGGCAACGCCTTCATGGAGCGCTACCACCGTCGCAGTTGCGTCGAGGCCGTGTTCTCAGCCATCAAGCGGAAATTTGGAAGCGCCGTGCGGTCGATCCACGCGACGGCTCGCACGAACGAGGTACTCGCCAAGGTGCTCCTGCACAACTTGACGTGCATCGTCCACGCGGTCACGGAGCACGGCATCGCGAACGACGTCATCGGCAACCTGTCGACGCCTGCCGTGACGAAGAAGGCGGCGTGAGGCGAGATCTGCTCGAACCGGAGCAGCGCAACGTGCGCACGGCGCTGCGCTACCTCCGCGTCCGGACTGGCGGATGGGTGACGGTCGCCGCCGCCCTCCACTGCAAGACCGACACGCTGGGGAAGATCGTGAGCGGGCGACGCGGCGTCACGGCGAGCTTGGCGGTGCGCATCGCGCGGCTCGTTGAGGTGTCGATCGACGAGTTGCTCGACGGGCGCGCGCTGCCCTCGCAGCTCTGCCCGCACTGCGGTCGACCGACCGACAACTTTGGCGACGAGCAGACCGTCGTGGAAGATCGCCCACGTGATGGACATCGTAAGGTTGGGGACATAAACGCTTTTTGACCCTGCTTTCGGTCCCCTGTAGACTCCGGGAGGCACCATGGTTCCCGTCGACAAGACCAACCGGACGATCAAGGCCATCCTTGACAAGTCCGTCGGAACGGAATGGATGCGCGCTCCGAAGGGACGCGAGGTATTCGTCGAAGAGGTGGACCCGTCGTGGACTTATTCGGGCGACTTCACGAAAGCGATCCTCTTCCTCGTCGCACCGGACGGAAGCAGACGTGACGCGCGTGAAGAGGCTCAGCAATGGCAGGCGCAGTTCGTTCATCCAACGGATCGGCTTGCACTTATCGTTGGCCGCACCGCAAAGCCGCCAAATAAACGAAGTGTAGTGATCTACGTTCCGCAGCTCGATCACGCCCAGATGGACGTTGCGCGAGATGCACTGCTCATCGGGGACAAGCAGCTCATCGCGACGGCACTGGAACCGTTCGGACTCTACGCGGGACTCGTGCGCGCGATCTTGGAGCGCCAAGTCAGGTCGTTCGCGAAGGCGGCGCACCCCAAGAAGAGCACCAAGCAGATTCGGCGTGAGGTTGACGACTTTCTCAGATCACAAGGACGCCTATGATCCTCGTCACACCTCCACGCGATCAAGCATCGCCTCGGGGGATCGACTCGAATCGTGTGATTGCTTCGTGGTCCTGTCCGCCTCTTCATCAGAGGCAGGAGCTAGCCATGCGCAACATGCTCTACGTCTTCATGGCAGGCAACGAGTGGTGGTGGATGCGCGTGCGCCCGATGGGCAACGCGATCGAGCACTTTCTGCGAGCACAAGGACGGGAGCGACATTGAAGCGTACTAAAGCGTCTGCTGTCATAATGCTTGACCCACACGAAGTTGTGCTCTCGGAGTCGGGGCAACGACCGGAAGACGTGGCCGAACTACGAGAGCAAGTCGGAAGAGGTCCCATAAGAGAATCAGTAATGGCTTACGAAGACTCCCTCGGAATCATTCGCGTTATCGATGGTCACCATCGGACTCTCGTAGCGCGAGAAAAAGGGCTCAAACTTCCTGTCATCGTCATCCCGGAGAAAGAATACAGAAAGCTTTCGGCCGAGGGCTACCATGACACTCAGATCAAACGTGCCTACGCAGTCTCGCGAGCAGAAAAACTTCGACGATCGCACGCGAAGAAGCGTTCTGCTCAGCTCGAAATCGAGATACTTGAGGCACTCAAGAGCCGTCGGTAACAAGGCAAGTAGCTGCTAGCTGCCCACAAACGCATCGTGCTGCCTTTTTAGTTCTTAGGATTCGCGACTAAAAAGGCAAAGCCTCGCGGGATGCCTGCGTCTCAACGAAAACCGGTAAGATACCCTCGGAGAGATGCCCATGAGGACGAAGACAAAGACGCCCGCTCAGCTTCAGCGTGAGATCGATCAGGTACTGGCGTCCTCAAAGCAGCGGACGGGGCGTGCCCACGCGACGAAGGGGCGCGACGAGTGGAAAGAAACCTGGGACTGGGCCACGGGCTTGTGGGGCCCGGATCCCGGCCACACCTTCAACGCGTTCTTTCGAGCGGTCGCGTCGATCCGCGCCGAGCGCGAAGGTTGGGAGGAACTCGGCAGCAGCGACGTGTGGCACGCGTCGTATGACACGGTCAAAGACGCGCGAAAACGCGGCATCAAGACCCGTCACGCGTTGGTCGAGACGGTGCTCGACAACCAGGACATCTGGGGTCACGAGAAAGACCGCCTGATCGATCGGTATGCGCCGTCTCCGCGAGGACACTCCACGATCCGAGGCGGTAAGGCGAAGACCGTCACGTCAGCGCGAACCGCCAAGCGTAAAAAGCGGCCGGCTCGTTAGGACGCGCGCTACTTCCGCGCGGGTGCGCCAGGCGTCGGCTCGGTGGATTCGCGCATCACGCGATCCCAGCGATCCCAGCTCATCCAACGTTCCGCTAGGGTGTCGAACGGCTCGTCGTGCCGATAGTCGTGCGCACAGATCTTTGCGACGCCTTCGGCCCAGGTCATTCCCAGTGCTTCAAACGCAGCTGCGATCTCGACGCGCTCCGTCGCGTGTTCCTCTTCGGTGTACGTGTTGAGCATGCCGCGCGCACGGTATTGTTCGAGAAGCTCGTTGATCCTGGCTCCGTTCGCCATGTCAGCGCCTCCAGCGCAGCCGCTTGTCGTAGAGCTTCGGATCCGTTTTGGTCAGTCCGTGCTCGTTCGATTCCAGTGAAACGGAGTCGTGGGCGTTCTGCCGTGCGCTGTCGATCGCCTCTTCCTCCGACATGCCGTCGTCGCTGTTCATGTTGTACGTCGAGATGAACACGTCATTCCAGGCGCGCACGTTCGGCGGCGGGGCGCCGGCATGCTCGGGCAAAACACTATTGTCGACAAGCTGATTTTTCGCGACCTCCAACCACTGCCGATCGGTGATCGTGTCCGGGTGACCAAGCTCTTGTTCGACGCTGATCCAGCCTTCGAGATTGTCGATATCTGTGTCGAGCCAGCCATTGTCCCCAAGGACATCAGCCATGATCTCTTGCAGCGTCTTCAGACGCTCTGTCTGAATCTCGTGGGGCGTTTTCTTTTTCTTCCGTGCGCCTGACCTACGCCGCGATCGGGCAAGCACCTGCTCGATCTCGGCATCGAGCTGTCGAGCTGTCTTCTTCACCACGATTTAAGTCTATCGCGATCGGCTCAGGCGTCGGTGGTCAACAGCGCGCCAAGATGTGCTTCGCGCTGGCGATCCGCCGTGCCATCCGGGCCCCGCAGCTCGACGATGACGAACGCCCCGTTGTACGACGCCCCCGTCACTGCGGTTCCGTAGTAATCCTGCACCGCATACTCGACGTCGTCGGCCGTTGGGAACGGACCAAACGCGATCCGCTCCTTCAAGATCACCAAGACGTACTGCTTGCTGGTTTCGCTTTGCATGGTCGTCGAGAGTGCAGCCGGTATTCCACGACCTGGCACGTCGTTTCGGTACCCGACGTCTCAGGTCGGATCTCGCGCAAGGGCGCCAGATCGCAGCGGCCTCGACAGCCTGGGTAGCTGGAGACCTGTATCTTGCGCGGCACGACGGCGGGCAACTGGAGACGGGTGTAGGATCACCCACCGAGCATTTACCGAACTTACGTGTCGAACGCAGCACCGGCAGGTCGGCACGCCAGCTGCTCTATCTTCCGTCCATGGACACCCTCAAGATCAAGGTCGGCACGCTGGCCCTCACCGAGGCGCGTAACGTGGATCTGCCGCAGGAGTTCGCGGCGTGGCACCAGACGGTGCACGTCGAGCCGGGCACCTACGACGTGTTCGCGTACCTCGACTGGTCGGACGGCGGCTACCGGGTGCACAGCCTCGCGGCCGAGTGCGCGGGCGTTACCGTCAGCTCGAACTTCCGCTCGCACATGCTTGGTCAGTGGGGCAAGTCGGACAACAACCGCAATGGCCAGCTCGCGACGGCGCACGCTCGCCTGTCGACGTCCGGACAGGTTGGCGAAGCCGCGGGCCTGCTCGCGCAGGCGACGCTTTGCGACGCGCTCGTGCGCACCGAGTGGGATCCGCGCGAGTACAACCCGCAGTCGACCACCGGCCGCATGTGGCGCCTGACGTGGAACCCGGAGCGCAAGCCGATTGTCATCGAGCGCGCGCGGCACAACGGCGGCCTGTCGATCGCCGCCTTCGAGGACACGCGCCGCTTCACCGTCGACGCCGTCGAGATGGCCCCGTCGGAAGCCAAGCAGCTCGATCTACACTTCCAGCACATGTTCAGCGTCGATCAGATCACGGTTGGCGAGACCGTGAGCGGCTGGTCGCATCAGAGCAAGCGATCGCTTGCCGTCACGCGCCTCGCATAACCTTCGACGAAAGAACCGCAATGCCCAGCCCGAAGTTCGCTCTCTCCGATCAGGATAAGACGCCCAAGGCCAGTGGCTGGGGTTACGACTTCCACCACACCGAGCCGCAGCGCCGTGTGCCTTGCGTCAAGGGCAACATGCTTGCGCCCCGTAGCGCGGACGACATCGCTCCGATCACGCCGGAAGCGATGGCCTCCGTACAGCAAGCGCTCGTGCTGCTCGCAAACCTCTTGGGCGACCGTGATCACAACCTCTTCCTCGGCAACGCCGATCATGACGGTCACTGCACCGATGCCGCGAAGCATCTCGCGCTGATCGCAGAGGGGCTGTCCGGGATCCTGCGCGTCACCGAGAACCAGGGGTCCGACGCGCCCGCGCCCTAGCCCCTAGCCGCCTAGCCGTGCGGTGTCGAGGCCTAACTGGGTGCATTCCGACCCAGTATCTTGGAGACAACGGACGCCATCGCACGAGAGACGGGTACATTCTTACCCACGCGTGGCGGCGCGCGAACTTAGCCAACACTGCAAACGGCACAAGAGCTGCTCTACCCATGGTCATGACCGACTCCCAGAACCGCGACGCTGTCCGAGCCACGCTTGCCGCCGCTGGCCGCTACTGGATCCCCACGCGTCCATACACGCTCGTCGACGCGATCAACCGCTGCGCGGCGGCGACGGGCAGCGTCCGCTACGCGCGGCTATCTTCCGATGCGAGCTACAACGGCCACTCCGTCACGGTGAGCTACAACAGCTTCCGCGACTACTGCATCTGCGAGCACTACTGGGGCGAGCGCGTCGTGCATTGCCGCGGCAGCATGGCGTCCGCGCTGCGCGCTGGCCGTCGCGAGTACGACCTTGGTCACCGCGGCACGGTGGTACGGACGTGCGCCCTCACGCCCGACGAGGCGGCGGTTGCTCTCGGACTCGGTTACATCCCGTGGTCGAAGGAAGCCGAGGAGACCTGGACCGCGCTCTGGTACACCGAGCTTCACGAGTGCGCCGGTGAGGCGATGAGCGATGCGAAGTGGTTTGGCTCCGATACCGCGCACCTGCTGCTCCAGTCGAGCGGCAAAGTCGACTACCAAGAGCGCAAGGAGCGTGTGCGCGCCGATCAGATGTTCGGAGCTGGCAAGTGGAAGGAGTGCCGGCTTGTGGGTCCCGCGGGGCAGCACGGCATGGTGCTCTCGGGCGACCGCGGTGGGCAGGTCGGCGAGTACGCGCTCGTGATGGTCGACGGGCAGCACAAGATGAGCGGACCTGTCGCCTCGGCGCGGCAGTGGTGGAAGGACAGCCGCGCCGCAGGCTGGACGGTGGCGTCGTGATCTTCACCGCCGAGTATCTGGCAGCTGCGCCGCACGCCACGCTGGAAATCGTTTTCCCCGATGGAGCCGTGTGGCGCACCCGCGCGCTCGCCGACGGCAATGGCGTTCTCGTCGGTGGCGTCCGGGCCGCGATCGCGTGGGAGCGCGGAGGCGCCGCCAGCGTCGACTGCTCGCGTAACCTGGATCGCCTCCGTCGCGCGCACGCAGCCGCGCTCGCGCGCGATCCTGCGCGGACCTTGTCGCAGTGGGCCCAGGGGCAGTGATGACCTCCGGTGTCTGTCGTCAGTGCGAGACGCGCAAGCCCGATCTCGTGATCGCGAGCCGTACTGGCGGTGGCAGCTACCGCCGCGCTCCGCGTCAATACAAGTCGAGCATCTGCCTGGCGTGCGCTCGTGAGCTGCTGGCAAGAGCGCCAGCGCATGCGATGGCGACCGTCGATCGCTGGTCGGTCACCTCGCTTCGCCACGCTGTCGAGCGGGCTGAGCAGAAAGGTTCGTAGCGTGGTGCTCTCCGAGGTGCTCCTGTTTCGACCCGTCGTCACGCGCTTCATGGACGACGCTTCTGGGCGCACGTTCGTGGGTTACACCGACGGCCGGCGCTGGAACGGCTTTGCCTGCCCGCACATGTCTCTCGTCGAGTTTCGACGCGTCCTGGACGTGCTCCTCGAAGGCGGCGACGAGCTGGTCGGTCAGCAGCATTACACCGTGATCGACGACCAGCACGTCCGCGTGCATGGTAAGGCCGGCGTCGCGGAGGACTACGTAATGACCGCCAAGCTCGCGGCGACGACCGACGGCAATCAGTGGCTGTTCGACTGCGGCGGCGCATGGGCGTTCGTCGAGGTTCCGCAGGGTGAGCTGTCGTGACGAAGAAACCTGCCGAGTCCGACGACATCGACATCGACGCAGCTCCCCCTCCCTGCCCGCATCCCGATCACCGCCTTGGCACCCACGGCAGGCTCAAGAAAAACCAGCGCGTGTGCCTTCAGTGCGGCGCCACCGTCGTAATTTCGCGTCGGCGGGCGAAGTGAGAGAGAATGCGCACATGAGCAAGAAGAAGCCCCCCATCGACGCCCGGGTGCTCTCCCCGAGCGAATATCCGGCGTCGATCACCACGCCACGGGGCATGTACACGCCCAAGATCATGTTCGCTGCGGAGCACCCGCTCGGCCTCTACTACGTCGAGGATCAGGGCGCCGGCCACCTCGGCACCTACTTCCTTTCGCGCCGCAGCAAGCACGCGAAGACGATCGGCGGCGCGAGCAGTATGGCGGGCGCGTTCCGCCGCATCTCGCATCATGAGGACCAGCTGATCCATCCCGACGCGCCACGCGAGGAGGGCAAGCACGGCCCGGTATCGATCTACGCCCTCGGCAAGCGTACGGGCGAGCCCAAGCCCAAGAGCCAGCTCGATCGCGAGCTGGACGCGTGGCTCACCGAGCACGGCTACGCGACCTGACGGCGATGACGGTCTCCAAGATCACACGGCGTCAGCGCGAGGTGCTCGATCACCTGAGCAAGCACGCCGCGTTTTCGCGTGAGAAAGCGCGGATGACTGCGAGCGGGCTAGACGAGAACGTCGCCGACACGCTCGCGGACCGCGGCGTGCTCAACAAGCGCTACGACAAGGACGCGGGTGCCATCTTCTGGATCCGCGCGGAAGGCGAGGACGCGACGACCGCGAGCATCCCGACGGGCTTCGTCGTCATTCTCACGCGAGACATCAGCACACCGTCGGGGCGCACCGAAAACTTCTTTCTCGCGCGCGCGCCCTACGACGGCAAAGGCCCCACGTTTCGACGACTCCTGCGTGGATGGATGCAGACGCTCGGGCTGCGCAACAAGGACTTGCTCGGCGGTACCTGGAGCTTCCAGATGATCCTGCCGGACTCCCCCGTGTTCGACGGTGATCACGCCATCGTCGAGGCGATCTGATCGTGCCGCTGCGGCCTGGCGATCGCGTACGCTGGCAGTATCTGGGCAAGCAGGGCGATACCGGCACGGTCGTGAAGGTGACCCGACGCCGTCTCGCGATCGGCGGCAGCCGCTACACCGTACGCGTGCGCTGGGATGCGTCGGGATCTTCGGCGTCGCACGACGATCGCGTGCTCAAGAAGCTTCTTTGAGGCACACCGCAATTTCGAAAGAGCTGGCGCCCATATCAGATCAAGAAGCGCCGTGGAGCGGTCATCTTGCTGCTGGAGTCACGTGCCCAGCTGCTGATGGACGTAGGGCCAACGAACGGGAAAACCTAGCCCTTGACCGCGGCGCTTCTCCTCTTTTGTCCACGCTATGGATTCAGATCGTAGACCGTGATCGTGAAGCTGCGATCTTCGAGCACCCCAGCCGAGTTGTAGGTGCGTGCTCCAATCACACCGGCAGCGACATAAATCGCTGATTCTTCCCCGGGCGACGCGATCAGCGTGATCTCGATGGCGAGAAGGTCGGTATCGACGGGGATTGTTGCGAGCGTGAGTTGGTATTCGCCTGATCCAGGCACGTGCGCAATCGGCCCTACGAAGCCTTGCTGCGCAGCGAACGTCCCATCGGAATTGACGCGAGCTGCCGCGATCAGAGGAACGACAGCGGATGATCCTGGTCCCGTCGGGCCTGTCGGCCCGGTGGCCCCGGTCGTTCCGGTCGGGCCCGTGTCCCCAGTCTGGCCCGTCGGTCCGGTGTCGCCCTGATGCCCGCGCTCGCCGCGCTCACCGTGGTGTCCACGCTTGCCGCGCCTGCCCCGCTCGCCACGCTCGCCCTCACCCTCACAGCCGCCGAAAAACGAGTCGCGAAAGCTCATAGAAAGACGTTATGCGCTCCGCACGGGAAGGTCAAAAATTTTGCAGATTGAAGAGAAAAGTCTGGAGTTCTGGCCGCCTTTTCGGGCGAGACAAAGCGACAATGTTGCCGGGTGCAGGCACATCCCAGAGGGAACCCCATGGCTGACAAAAAGTCTTCAAGCTTCAGGCGTCCTGCCAGCAAGAAATCGAAGAAGAAGTCCAAGCCCGAGAAGCTCAGCGCGTTGGACAATGCGGACAAGGCCGAGAAGAAAGCAGATGATCAGCGCCAACGCGCCACGATCATGTCCGCGACACTTGTCGCTCCGAATCTTTTCGTGGGAACGCGCGACGACGCGGAGGCGCTCGGAGAGCATGTCCCCGACGACTGGGCGTGCCTCGCGGTGACCGAGTTCCGATCGCGCTACCGGCGCACCGAGGAGCTTCCCTACGAGCCGTGCGGTTCGCTCGATCTGCCGTTCATGATCGATTCTTCCGACGGCTGGTACGCCGATCCGCACAAGCTCGATCTGATCGCCGAGATCATTTCGTTGCGACTCGCTGCCGGCAAGAAAGTGCTGGTCCACTGCATCAGGGGACAAGAGCGCGCACCGCTCGTTGTTGCTTGGTACCTGACGTGGTCCGGCAGCGCGGCGTCGATGCAGAGCGCGTACGAGACGATCAGCAAGCTCCATCCGCGAACCGAGCGTCGTGATGCGTGGCTGCGCGATGCGACGCCCGCCACGCGTCTGTCGTGATCGCGCCGGATCACGGCAGGCACGTGGCAGCGCCTGCCACATGCCTGCCGTGATCCGCGCTCGCGATCGTTGTCAGATCTCAAGCTGCGCTCGGGTTGCGCTGGCGTTTTCGCACCATGTCAGAATAAGCTCGCAAACGAGCGGCTATGGGTAACGACCCCAAGAAGAAAGATCCGGCCGATCTGATCACGATCCCGGTCGACAAGCTCGTGATGGAGCACCGCGAGATCGGTGTGCACCGCGGTCGCAAGTACGGCTTCCGTGATGTCTTCGGCTTCAAGACGCTCCTGGATCAGCCGTTCGTCAAGCTTGCGAAGAAGGTCAAGGCAGCCTACGAGGGAGCGGACGTCCCACGTCACAAGGGATGGCCCAAGCAGCAGGAGACGCTCAAGTGGTTCGTCGACCAGGGCGCCGAGGCCATGTACCAGTTCAAGGACGACATCCTCGTCTACAAGCGGCACGACGGCATCTACGGACTTGCCGAGGGCAATCACCGATCGCTCGCGCTCTACATCATGGGCGCTGACAGCATTCGAGCGGCCGTTGTGAAAAGGCCGTCGCCGCGAATGTGGAGCCGTGTGAGCTTTGGCTAGTTCTGACCAACCAGCCCAGCTGGAGGCGTGTCAGGGCTAGCTCAGCCGAGCTGCCGGCTCGCTTCGTCGAGTAGATCGTTACACCCCACAAATTCGTTCCAGAGTGTCGCCGCGAAACGCGGCTGCTCTTCTTCGAGCAGCTTCTCGACGTTCTTCTTGTAGTTGTCCCGGCGAAACGCCAGGTCCTCGGTGATGCGTGACATGTAGCCGGTATCGATGAAGGCGATCTTGCCTTCCGTCGTGAACGGCATGTTCCTCGTCGAGAAATCCACGCGCTTGAACGTGAAGAAGATTGTGCACAGGTCTTTCAGCGTGGCGTTGGAGAGGCTGCGGTAGAGCTGCTTCGCGCGTGCGTGGTCGAGGAGGTTGCACTTCTCAACGACGACGATCTGCGACGGTTTCTTGTCGACGTTGAATCGGGGCGGCAGGTCGCACAGCCATTTGCGCGGGACCGTGATGCCGGTGATGGCGAACCTCTCCAGATGCACCTTGAGCGCACGTCCTCCGCGGACGCGGCGTTCGTAACTGCCGAGCTGCTTTTCCTGCAAGTAGCTGACGTTGTCCAGAAACTTCTTGAAGAGGTAGTTGGGTGCCGAGGGATGTCCGAAGACGGTTACCCGTTCATTCGACGTTCCATCGCGAATGACGTCGAAACCATTTCGCCGCAGCTTCCCCGCCGTCTCAAAGTTCGACTCTTTCGGAAACAGTTTGTCGAAGTTGATCTCGGGTGGAAGGGAAGCGTTGTCAGCCATGGGCGTTGCCTTTTCTTCTACACCGCGGCGACGTGCCGCGCGTTACTTCGACTTCGAGCCGTCAGTCGCGAGCGCGGGGAGCACGGGATTGTTCTCCAGATGCGGTTGCTTGGGCAGGAGAAGCCGCTTGACGACCTCGCCTCCCACCAGGTGCTTGTCGACAAGCTCGGGAATGTCCTTGACGGTGACGTTTCCGTACCAGACCTGCTCGGGGTAGACGACCACGACCGTCCCGTGTCTGCATTGATCGAGACACCCTGCGTTGTTGGCACGAACGATCTTGCTGAGGCCCCGTGAGGACAGCTCGGCCTTGAGGCGATCTCGAACGTCGGCACCGCCGCTGGCTTTGCAGCACTCCTTCCCGCGCGAGCGCTCGTTGACGCAGACGAAGACATGGCGCTGTAGGCCCGGCATCTTGGTCAGGCTACCACGGGTGCACGGGTCGTCGGCGCGGTTCAGCCGAACCGCGTCGCCGATCCGTGGACGGCTATCGCGCCGCGGCGCGCGGGGCGGGATCCGCAGCGGCAGGCTTCTTCGCAGCAGCCTTCGCAGCTTTGCGCTTTGCGCGCGCATCTTTCAGGAACGAGTAGCTGATCCGAAAGAAGGGCAGCGGATCGTCCCAGGCGAAAAGCGCGTAGTCTTTCTTGCCCGCCAGGCTCTTCAGCCACGGTAGCCAGGCCGCGTCTCCGTTGCGCCGCTTCTCGCGGAACGCGAGGTAGTCGCGGACGAGGTAGAGCCAGTTGATCCCCGTTTTCTGTTCGAGGACCGGTGTCGGCTTCTGGCCGGTCACCGACAGATAGTAGAGGTACGGAAGATCGACGCCGCAGGCCTGGGCCAAGCTGTGCCAATACCAAGTCCGTGGGTTGATCTCCAGGAACTTGAGCTGTCCGTCGCGCGTGTCGAGCTTGTATTCGATCTTTGCGAAGCCCTTGAACCCCAGATCGCGCATGAACGCGATGCCGGCCTCGGCAAATGCTTCATCGCGCATGCTGCGAACGAGAGAGCCAGAGCCGAAGTACGGCGGGAACTGGTGAAGCTTCTGCCCGGTGAACACGGCGATCAGGTTCATGTCGTCGTCGAACAGCGTGGCTACACCGTAGAGCTGATCCTCGCCGCCAGGAATCAGTTCCTGAATGATCAACTCACCGTACTGTTTGTAGTGAAGGTACGTTTCCTTGAGCTGATCCGGGCGCTCGATGACGATCGCCTTCTTGTTCATGCGCCTGCGAAAATCGGCGGAGTCGGCGGGTTTCAAGATGCACGGAAACGTCATCTGTTTGACGAAGTCCTCGAACTTGTCGTCCTTGCCGACGATCAAGGTCTTGGGCACCGGGATCTTGTGCTTGACCGCCAGATCGTAGGTCGAGCGTTTGTCGAGCACGGTCTTGATCAACGACGGATCGGGTTGGAGGAAGTAATAGTGCTTCGACAGCGCGTCCCGATTTCGGGCGATGAAGCCGACATAGTCGTCGGCTCCGGCAAACAGCACGGCCTTGCCGGAGAATCTTTTTGTCAGCTCCAGTAGGAATTGGAGCAGTTTCTCCTCTTCGTAGATCGGATGCGGACAGCCGCCACAGTCCGCGTAGCGCGTGCTGCCGTTTTTGTACTTGGGATCGGTGTCGAAGGCGAAGACGCGAATCCCCTTCCGTCCGAGGCTGCGTACAACGCCGATGCCGTTGGCGCTTAGATCGAGGACGACCGCAGGGTAGTGGCGTTGGTGCTGCACTTGCGAAACGTCTGACACGGGTTTTCTCCTACCGGGACTTGTGCCGAGCTTGCCACGCAAATGCATAACGATGTGAACGACACCCGGGATCGGCTACGCGGTTCGGCTGTTTTCGTCACGGTATACCCAGCCGGTGCTGGCCGAGGCTCATGCAACCAATGCGTCAGGCTCGTCAGGTGCGATTACTTGTCGCAAGACGCGAAGCGCCTTCTGTTCGAGCTGGCGGATGCGCTCGCGAGAGAGGTTCATGGAGTCGCCGATCTGGCGGAGCGTCTCCGGCTCACCACCGTCGAGACCGAAGCGCCTCAAGATGATGCGGCTAAGCAGCGCGGGCATGCCAGCGACGGCAGCGACGAGGCGATCATCGTCCTGCACGCGCGCCAGAACTTCGTCGGCCATTGGGCCATCGCTTGCGAGGTACGACGGCATCGTGCCGTCCTCGCCGACGGAGTCGAAGGACGGCAGGGACTCGCGGTGCTTGAGCCAAGCACTCTCTAGCGTGCGCACGCTTTTCTCGGAAATCTTGAGAGCGCGCGCAAGCTCCGTGTGGTCCGGATCGCGGCCGAATTCGCGGTGGAAGTTGACCTTGGCCCGATGCGCCTTCACGGCAAGATCGTGCAGGTGCACGGGGACACGCACTTCCGCGCCGAGGTTCTGCCGCGCGCGCCCGAGATAGTGCCGGATCCACCATGTCGCGAAAGTGGAGAAGCGAAGGCCTCGTCGATAGTCAAAGCGCGGGATCGCGCGAAGGAGGCCGAGGTTTCCCTCTTGAATCAAATCGGGCATCGAGAGACTCGTCCCGCGCTGATAGCCGTAGCGGCGAACAATAGATGGGACGAGACGCAGGTTGCAGCTCGTGAAGCGCTCGCGAATTTGATTCGCGTCCTTCGCCAGTGTTCTCAGCTCACAAATCTCCGTTGCGAGCGCCTTAGTGACAGGGTCGCGCTTCCTGGTGAGGATCTGGATGGCTACCAAGCGATCCAGATCGGCGGCGCGTGCGCGTCGCGCGCTCGTGGCCTTCACGGGAGGATCAAGACCGAGCAGCGCGCTACGAGCTTCGTCAGCGAGCGGTCCATCGAGCAACCGTTTCCACAGCGCGACCTCGCTCTCTTCGAGCCTTCGCGCCAGTGTTAGCTCTTCGGTCCGCGTTAAGAGATGGTGCCCACGAATCGTAGACGAGTAGAGCTGTTCGGCGTCGAGCTTGGGCGCGTGCGACGCTGGCGCCTTGTTAGCATCGGCGCCCTTGCGTTTGGCGGACTTGCCGCTCGAAGGGAGCCGCGCTGCTGTAGCTGTAGCAGTACGAGAGGCACGCGGTGTTGCTGATCCACGGGTGTGCCGCGTCCCCCGGCCGCAACCCTCGGAGCGCAGAAAGCCGGCTTTGCGCATCGTGAAGATCTCGGAGTGCAGCGACGCAGGATTGAGGGGACGCGTACTCGCTAACGCGAGCCTGATTTCCGTCGTCGTGCGCGGCTGACCGTCCGAGAGTAAATCCAGCACGCATTCTCGAAGCGATCTACCCGCAGACGGCGCCCCTGCGGCTGCCTTGGAAGGCACTGCCTCGGGAGGATCGACGGCTGGCTGAAGCAAGCGTGGCGACCGATCGACGATCGTTGTCGGTTTTCCCCCGAGTACGGATTCGATCGCAGCGAGAAACGGCCCGTAATCCTCCGGTGAAAGTCGACGAAACTCCGCGATCGTAGCAACGAGGCGCTCACACTGATCTCGCCCAGCACGCAGATGGCGCATGATGGACGGTTCGGCTCCCATGAGCTTCGTTCTACACGAGGAGGTCGCTGTCCTGCGAGTTTGGAGTGGTACCGTGCGCGCAAGAGATCCCGGGCTATGCGAGCGCGAGCGCGCACGCGCGGTGATCTAGGGGTTGGACGGCTTCACAAAAAGCCGTGACCCCGTGCCCTGCGCGGAGACGCCCGCGGCGCCCGCGAGCTGAACGTCGAAGTAGTTTTCGTTGAGAAGCCCGTAGAGCGTCGTCCACAGGGGCAGATCGGGCAGCATGCCCACGTGAATGTCCGCGATCGTGCCGCGCACGTTCGTGAGGATCGCGTTGGGCACGGGGTCTTGATCGCTCACGCGGACGTGACCGCCATCGTCGAGGAAGAGTCCGTAGCCCCCATTTGGCGCATCGACGAGGTCGCCGAATACGATGCCACCCTGACCGCCGGTGACACTCTTCAGCTCCAAGAAACCACCACCGGCCTCGCAGTGGATCGCATTGGAGGCGCAGCCGAAGATTTTGACGTGATCGATCATACCGTGACCGCCGCGGAACACGACGCCAAAGCCTGGCGTCGCGAGCGCGGGGTTGATGGAGTTCGGCACGAACGGTGCGGGGAAGTTCTCGGGAGCCGCGATCTGCCCCGAGTTGAGATCGGGGATGCTGTTGCGGATCACGCCGCTGCGCAGTTGCAGATCCATCATTGGCCCACGGCCCACGGGCTGTAGTGCGTGATAGCGCTGGCCGAGGGACGCACTGTTCTCGATCACGAAGCCCACCGCGGTAAACGCTGTCGGAATGACCCACGGCACACCGAACGACGGAATGTTCGTGCAGAGGCACGCAAACATTCCGATCGGCGCCTCGGTGATGAGCACCGCGTTGTGGATGACGTTGTTCAAGAGACAGATCTGGCCGACGCTGTGAATCGCGAGCAGTCCGTCGAGCTGGCAGCCCTCGAAGCAGATCGTGCGCGAGCCCCAGATCTCGGTGTCGAACGAGGTCGGATTGGCAAATGCCGGGGCGAGCTGGATCTTCACGCCTCGGACGCCAACACTGCCGCAGCCGGCGATGATGAAACCGCCGTTGATGATGTCGAAGGGGTTTTTCTGCGTCTGGAACTCGGCCGACTGCTCGACGATCTGAATCGGCGATCCGGGCGGAAAGGGCACCGGAAAACCTGGGGGGAAGCCAGGCGGAAACCCGGTGAGCGGCGATTCGAACACCGGAACGATGAACTCGTCCGGCGTGTGCGCGATCGTGAGAAAGAGCGTGCTGTTCGGCCCGGCCGTGTTGTGCCAGACGACGCCTCGAAGGCCCACACCGTCTTGGATCAGCTTGCCCTTGAGCGAGTCGGCCGCGCCGTAGTCCTGGTTGGTCTGGAGTACGACGAGGTTCGTCTCAGGATCGAAGGACACGACGACGTCAGCAGGGCCGAGCGTGTTCGAACCTTGTGCGAGCGTTGCGAGCTGCGGCTTGGCCACGATCTCAAGCGCGAGCACGATGGTGAACGGATAGTAATCGGCCGCGTTCGGTTGCGACCACGCAAGCTCTAGGCCGAACGGGTTATCGAGTGCAGGCAGGGCGTAGTTGGGCGGTAGAACCTCAAGGCCGATGCCTGTGATGTCGACGATGACGCGGTTGCCGGGAAGGATCTGTCGCGGTACGTCCTCCATTGTGCGCACGAACGTTCGGTAGGGGTTTGCGAGCGATCCGTCACCGGTCGCATCGTTACCAGCGAGTCGCGCAAAGATGTGCGTCGTGATCGCGGGGCTTGGAAAGGGACCCACGGTTTCATTCGCAGCGGGACCTGTAGGACCAGTCGCGCCAGTCGCGCCAACAGCACCGTCCGCACCGTCATGGCCGCGATGCCCTCGTCTGCCGCGCTTCCCGCGCTCGCCACGCTCTCCGCGCTCTCCGCTCTCGCCCTCGCAGTCGTCGTCGCACCCAGGAACACGTCGCGTGATGTCAGCCATGCCTCGATGAGACTCCACGCTCTGGAATCACGCCACTTTTTAGCCTGACTGAACCGTCGGTTAGGGGGACCGGCGACGAAGGTGCTGTTCCACCCATTCGCGCGCCTCGCTGTGCCGGCGATACGTTTCACTTGACTCGTGACGATACAGCTGGCGCTCTGCGTAGGGGAGCGCTGGCGGTGGATCGATGAGCCAGATCTCTAAGAGCAGCCCCTGTCGACCCTTACCGGGCCAGCGAAGACGGCCTATTTTCCGGTCGGTGCTCGTACGCCAACTCTGTACCCGCGCGCAGACACGACGGCCATGACTATCGACGAGCCCATGCGCGTTGATCCAGTTGGCGAGCTGACGGTGGTTGCGGGTCGCGGGAATCTTCAGGTTACTCGTCGTCATCATCCTCTTCGTCATCGTCGGGCCCGATCCAGTCGCCTTCGTCGCCCTCGTCTGGGTTCCATGTCACGGGCTCGGTTGCGAGGTAGAAGCCGGGCGCGCCCGGCTTACGCAGGGGCTGGTATCCGGTGACCGACTGGAGCATTTCGGCGATTTTTGCCGTGTGCTCTTTCGCGATCCGCGTCTTCACATCGTTACCCACGTCCTCGTTGGGGACTTCGACGATGAACTCGATGAGCTGCCGTTGAAACATGATGGTCTGATCTACCTTCCGGGTGGTTTCGCCGACCATCGCACGACTTCGGTGCGTGGCGCAGGTCTACGGCGCAGGTCCGTATCCACCCAGTGCCGATCCCTATTTCGCGTCCAAGACGTTTTTCGCCGCAGCGGCCAGCTTGCCGATCGCCGTCATTGCGTCGTCGCGTACCTTCCACCGGTAATGATGCGCCATGTGAACGCGCACGTGGTCGAGCGCGCTTGGCAGCGCCGCGATTTCGTCCGCGGTCAAGCGAAGATAGACTTCGAACGAAGGCTCTTGAACGACCGCATCGCTGTCAGGCTGCACGTGAACAAACTCCTTCATCAGCAGACCCTCCAATCAACTTCACAAGAGATGTGGCTCTTGAAACGATCTTTCTCCGTCGGCAGAAGCGACGACGCGTCGATCGCCGCGAGAACGCCTCCCCGCGCAGCCAGCCAGCGCTGCTTTTCTGCGCGCACCTCCTCGGAATTCCGGCACCGTGACCAGACCTCGACGGAGTAGTTCGTCGGGTTGCCGCCAGTCACGTGCAGCGTCAGGCCGCACGCAAACGCGCACTTCTCCGAGCTGGCGGCGTGCTCGATGCTCATGGACACCATCTCAGCGCCACATGCACATGTCTCTTGCTTGATGACTTTCAGCTTCATGATCATTATCTCCAGCCGCCTCAGCGGCCCTTCTTACGCTTCACTTCGTCGAGGATTTTCTGGATGGCCAGGAAGCGCGTGTGTGCGCGCTCTTTGACCTCTTCGAGTGGACGCACGATCGGCGGCGCTGCGAGCCAGCCGGCTAACGTCTCAGGGGCGTTTGCGTCGCCAAGGAACAGGTAGTGTGGCTGGATCGGCACAAGCTGTTCGACCAGCGCCTTACGGTGCGTGATGACGATGGACGCCTTCGTGTGCGTTGGGGGTTCCCGCGTGAAGTCTGCGATCGCCTTACCGACACTTGCCGCGTTGCCTTCCGACAGTCCGATATCTGGCTCGTCCCAGATGATGACGTGCGCGCTCGTGCGGCTACGACATGTACTGATGCCGGTGAGCACCGTAGAGATCGAGTTGACGCCGGTGGCCTGCCAATCCTCCGATCCGTACACGAACGCGAGCGCGATGTTGTAGGCGACCTGTCGACGACCTTCCATCGAGATGGGAATGCACTCGACTTTGTTCGCCTTGTCTCCGCAGACCGCGTTCACGCAGCGCCGGAAGAAGCTCTTGCCGCCTGCGTTCTCGCCAACCACGACCACGAGCGGGTTGTCCGCCTTGCCCGGCTTCCAAACGTACGGAATGGCCGGATCGGGATCCTGGAAGTAGTCGAGGTCGAGCGTTTTCTCAACGAGCTGTTTCGTGTTGCTGAACTTGAGGGTCATGGAGCGGTGTTGGCTGGAGGGTCTTCGTGCATGACAAAGCGCAGGAACGCGCCGAGACGCAGCGCGCCGGAAACGTTGATGCGCCACCAAGCAGTGAACCTGACGATGAACTCTTCGATCACGTGATCTCGTCCTGCTGGTGAATGACCAGCTCAAGATCGACGAGCAGCTTCAGGAGGCGCATCTCGTCGGGCGAAGCTTCCGCTGTACGCGCAGTGCGAAAGGAATGAAAAAACGCTTTCCGCGCCGTGACCAGCGCCTCGCGGATCGTGGTCAGCTCGTCGAAGAAACGCTGGGCTGCCGCTGCTCCCACGTCGCAGCCAGCAGATCCGCATGCGAGGCGGCCAGTGTTCACCGACGGATCGCCGACAGTGACGATGATCTTGCCGACTTTGATCTCGGGCATCCTAGTTCTCCACGCGAAGGAAAATCGCGAGGGCGTTCGCCATCACGGTGGGGTGTGCGCCGGCCGCGACGGCGCGCATCGCACGCGCGATCGCGACGAACGACGTCACCGGACCGTCGCACGGGTACGAGAGCTGATCGATCGCGCGATCGACAATCTCGTCATGCGATCGCTCGTGGCCGCACATCGTGCAGACCTGGTGAACGGCGCCGAGAATCGTCTCGGTAATCGAGAGCGTGTGCCCGGCCGTGGAGCAGTAGTTCGCCATGCCTCGGGTAGAGCAGCTTGTGTGCCAGGCGATCGCACCGCGCATTGGTAGCTAAGTCGTGCAGGTCGGTGACGGGTATTTCCAGACCCGTCTCTTGGCTACATCGAAAAGGTGTAACCGCGTAGCCGGAACGTCACACGGGTAGCGAACTACCCATCCGAAGCCCGCTCGACTGCGCATGCGCAGCCGTCTATGGTCGCCGGATGGCTTCCGAAATCGAGCGTAAGTTCCTCGTCGACCTTGCTGTCTGGTCACCACGGGATGCAGGTATCGCATTCACGCAAGGCTATCTCTCGTCTGCGAAGGAGCGCACCGTCCGTGTTCGCCGCGAAGGAGACCGGGCGGTCCTGACGATCAAGGGACCCACAAAAGGCATCTCTCGCGCCGAATTCGAGTATCCCATTCCAGTCGTGGACGCGAGCGCGATGCTCCTGCTGTGCGAGCAGCCTCTGATCGAGAAGGTGCGTCACGTGGAGATCCACGACCGGCGCACGTGGGAGATCGACGTGTTCGCGGGAGACAATGCGGGGCTCGTTGTCGCAGAAATCGAGCTGCCGGATGCAGACACCGCGTTTACAAAGCCTGCTTGGGCGGTTCGTGACGTTTCTGATGATCCGCGCTACTTCAACTCGAATCTGATCACGAACCCCTACAAGAACTGGCGCTAGAACGTAAGCGCGGCGATCTTCCGCTCGATCTTCGCCAAGCGATCGGTGAGATCGTCGACGCGCTGCTTGTAGGTATAGGGAGGCGCCTGAAAACCGCGCTCGCGGTACCTGTTATTTTGCCACGAAGATAGGAGCGCGCGCTTCCGCTCGGCACTGAAGCCCTCGCGACTGAACGACGGCACCCAGACGTTGATGCCTTGCCACGCTCGATCGCGCTGCGGGTTGTCGCTCGTCCAGCGATAGAGGTAGCTCGAAAGAACCTCGCGCCTCAGGTTCGAGGGAAGCTGATCGCCGCGCACGAGCTTGCTCATGTAGGCGAGCTTATCCTGTTCGATGCGGGTCCCGCGATATACTAGCCGTCATGGCGGATCCCCGGGACCTCGTCGTCGAGGCAAACGAGCGCTTTTGGAAGCTCACTGGCTACAAGCGCGGCAAGAGGCTCAGCCGGTCCGATCCAGCTGACGTGCGCATGATGCCGGTTTGGATGGACGTCTACCGCCAGGTGGCAAACGAGCGTCTTGGCTCCTCGGGACGGCCCGTTTCAGCTCCTGCGCTGCCGGCAGCTCCAAGCCCTGTCCGCGAGCAACCCGGCGCTCGCGAACCCGTGCAGGCAGAAAGTGCTGGCATGTCAGGACCGCTGAAAGGCGCCCTAATCGCCGGAGGCGTCGTTGTCGCGGGACTGCTCGGTAAGTTCCTCTTCACCGAAGTAAAATACTACGGCATCGCGAAGAGCTTGGAACGGAAGTCCAAGGCGCCGCGTCGATCCAAAGCGACCGGTTAGTCAGCAGTAAGCGTCGCGCACTCGTGAATACTGACGTCCGGGGCGCCAACATCATTGAGCACGCGAACCAGCGCTTCAAAGCCGTCGGCCGCGCGACGCTTCACCGCTTCAGCGCTCAAGACCTTCGCGCACATCGATTCGTACAGCGGGGTCGTGAGCACCTGTTGTCGTTCCGCCAAGATCTTCTCTGCCGACAGTGACGACATGATCTCGTGAAAGCGCGTTGCACAATCCCGGATCGCGTCGATGTGCTCTTGCTTCATCGCGATCAACCTTTATCGAGCCGCGGTGGTCGTCGATGGTGGATGTTTTCGTTCCCACGAGTCCCGCGCACGCTCCCAGGTGTCGAGCTGATCGGCGCTCTTGACCTGATCCATGTACCAGGGCAGTCCCGGAAATTCAGTCTCCCATGCCCGCACTTCCTTTTCGTGCGGGGTCGCCTGGGGCCGGGTGGACGCCGCGTAGGCGCCGAAGAGCGCAACGCCCAGCACTGCTAGACCACCGCCGATGATCCAGGGCGCGATCGAGCGCGGCGATCCCGCGTCGGCGCCAACAAGAGGGATCGCATGGTACTGCGGGTAGTTTCCGCGACCGTACTGGCCGCGCTCGTTGGACCACATGGCGCGATTCTACTCGGTCTTGCCTGTGTTCGACAGCATCTCGCGAAGCGCCTGGTCCGCCACCGTCGACAATCGGTATTCGTAGGCTGCGTCGGCCTCGCCCTCGTTACCCCGCCATGCGCGTCGCACGAGTGCTCCATGGCGGTAGAGCGACGCGAGCGTGACGCGCTCACCGCTGGAAGCGGCTCGATACCAGACGTCGCGCAGGTGATGCGCCGAGACCACGCCGAGCAGGTAGCGCTGGAGCTTCGTCACGGCTACTTGCTCCCCAGCGCTTGCAGCTCGCGCAGGGCGCCATTCAGCAAGCGTGCTTTCTGCTGGAGTGCACGACCGCGAAGCTCGCCGTCGCAGCAGAGGTTCTCGGGCGAGAGTGTCGAGTCGAGGGCGTCGCGGAGCTGGTCGCGATCGGCGGGGGTGAGGTTCTTGACGTCGAGCTGCTTGCCGCCAAACACCGACGCGTGGAAGTTCTGCTGGGCGACGAAGGCAGTCAGGTTCTTCATGCCGATCTTCACTTCAAGCGCTGGGCCAGCAGCGAAACACGGCAAGCACCCCAACGCTCGTGGTACCGCGTAAGAGAGCGTGACGCGCGATACGCGGGTATTTGAATACCTGTATACGCTTGGCACGCGATCACGAAAATGCGAAGACACGCCAATGGCGGATCGCAGCAGCGCATATCTGTTCTCTCGCATCTTCCAACTCATCGACCAGCACGTGCAGGACGCGACGACGCGCAAGAAACTGGCCCTTGAGTTTTGGAAGGAGCAGGACTCCTACGACTTCTCGCCGTATCAGCTGGAGTGCGACGAGATCTTGCTGAAGCTCGGGCTGGCTCGTCTGGGTGTCGATCCGGACTACCCCAAGGACGGCGAGACGATTTTCTACGGCCCCGAGTGACGTCTCAGCCGCGGTGGCCGTGGTGATGATTGGGGTGATCGCCGAGGCACGTCGAGCAATGCGGACGGCCGGTCGCTAGTTCCAGCTGAAGCGTCTCTGCCGTGCGGCGATACATCCGTGCCCGGTGATCACCCGCCGAGCTTCCGGGCTTGGACAGATCGATCCCGCGATCACGATCCCACGCAGCCTGCCGCTCGTCGTCGGTCGCGAGCTTGAGCCAGTGCTCGATGCTCTCCGCGAGTTCGGACTTCGAGCTGTACGTCATTGGGACACCTCGGCTTCGAGAGCCTCTGGCCACAGATGTTTGATGACGGGCCTCAGCTGCGCGATCTTGGTGCGAGCAGCATGCGTCGTCGAGCGACCGCCCTGGCCCCGCACGCCATTTGCTTTCGTGTGCGTGAGCGCATGCCAGAAGGCGCGGATCGCGAGCGGGTTGGACGACTCGAAATCGTAGCCCCTGTCCGTGCGGAGCTTCATCGCCTCGAACACGATCAATCCTCCACGCGAGCTGAGGATCCGGCCGAGCTGGTGCGCGACGCGCACGTGCAGTGCAACGCACGCCTCCTCGTAGTGCCAGCCGCCGTCATGATCGACGGCCCGCTCGACGACGACGGTAGTGTACGTGGCCTGGCGGCCGTGCGCCTTGACGAATTCGTGTTCTGCGATCGCGCGAGCGGCTTCCTCGGTCGGCGCCCGACCAAACGCGACGTCGTTCTGGCACGAGCAGACGAGCGACACGCGAATGGTGTAGAAGTCCTTTTCGTTCGTTTCGGTCGTGTCTCTCTGGCTCACGACGACCCCTCACGCTTGTAGATCGTGTCGCCCTCGACCTCGCAGCCGAACAGCTTCTCCGCGCAGTCACGGCCGACCCAGAGCGAGTACGGCGTCTTGGCGCTGTCGTACGCGAGGATCGGCCACCAGTTGAACGGGTTCTTGATCGCGTGCCCGCACGCCTGGCACTGCTCGTTGTTGGCGCTGTAGTGGAAGCGCGACTGGTTGTGCAGCGTGCCCTCTGGCCAGTCGACGACGACCTGATACACGCGAACCTTCCGACCCTTGATCTCGATCTCGACCCACTCCCCGTGCATCGGTGGCGTCTGGATCGTCGAAAAATCGAGGCCGATGTGCTCGCCGACGTTCTTGGCCACCGTCGGCGAGAGCGTCTTCATGACGACAACCGCCTTGGGCCGGCTCATGTCGAGTAGGGCGACCAGCTCGGCGATCGGCGCAAACGCGCGCGCCCAGCGAAGCGCGTCCTCGACCTTCGTCTTCACGTCTGCCGACAGCTTCTTGGCGGCAAGCAGATCCTTGAGCACGCGCGGCGCGCGCTCGAATTGTCCGTAGGACAGCGCGAACTCGGCGGCAGACAGGGGATGGTCATGCGGCATGCGTACAGAGCCGTAGCTGTTGACGCCGAACTCGGCCGTGCAGGCCTTCGCCCACTTCGCGGCGACGTTCTGCTTGTTCAGGGTCGCGTGAACGGTCCGAGACACGCCCTTTTTCCAGTGCCCAAGCTGCTCGCATTCGACGAGTGCCGGGATCGTGAAGTTCACGATCGTGTCGCGGGACTTGCCGGAGTACCACTCCAGGATGTTCTCGAAGCGCATGCTGGGATGTTGTGCGAGCGCTGGGCCAATTCTCAAGCGGCTAAGCGCTTGTCTGCGCACCGCGGGTAGAAAAATACCCGTATCCATGCAGGCGCAGTATTGGATGACCCGTATCCCCGCTACCGCAGGCTGCTGGTTCTGGGCACTGAAGCCTTCGGGGCAGAAGGTAACAAAATGGACGAGAATCCAGTGCTTTTGTTACCATGGCCTCATGGCCCGCTTTGACGTGGTTCGCCACAAGACGATCGGCGCGTGATATGGCGACGAAGAAAAGCTCAGCCTTTCGACCGGGAACACGCGTTCGTCTCACAGGTGGCGACAACGAAGAAGCGATCGGACTGGAAGGAACGCTTGTCGAAGCACCCGCGCGGACCTGGGATCGGTCTGCCGCGTGGCGACGGGGCGGGGCCTGGGTCGAATGGGATGGGCTTGCGGATCCTTCCTGGGAGAAGCTGGAATGGTTGACGCTGATCGAGAGCAATAACGGGAACGGAAGCATCCGACATCACGCGAAAAAGAAGTCGCCCGCCCAGCTTCAACGTGAAATCGACGAGGTGCTCGCGAAGTCGGCCGCCGCATCGACATCCAAGCCGTTCGTGCTTGAAGAGGCCCTCGCCGAAGCACGCGCGAAAGCAAAGCCTGGCGCGCTTGAGGACGCTGTCGCCAAGGCGCGCGCGAAAACAGAGCAGTCCCACCATCGGCACTCGATCTGGCTGACAAGAGACGGCGAATTCAGAGTACGGCCGATGTTCGAGAAGGTCAGCCCACTCTGGTTCTTCATCCGGCACGTTCCGTCGGAGGACGAACTTCGAGCTGAGCACGTGTACACCGGCGACAACTACCCTGACCCAAATGAGCGCATGGCGTGGGTGAAGATGACAAGGCACGGAGAGACCGTGACCGAAGAGTGGCCCAACGAGCGGATTCGACGTCTTCGCTGACCATGGTGTACAGAAGAAGTCATGACCGCCAAGACGAGCACGAGGACGAGTGGAAGCAGGAGGGTGATTGGTGAGCCCGCGTTTCCTTCCACTTTCCACGATCGCGCGCTACGAGGCGCGCGCACGCAAGCAAGGCGTGTCCGAAGTCGCCCGCAGCCCTCGCGGCTTCTTACCTGCGTACAAGCGCGCTGGCTCAGCGGCCAAGCTCTCTGACGCCTGGAAGCGAAAACGCGCAGCCTTCATCGCGAGGCACATGGCTCAGGTCAAAGATCGAAACGAGATCCTCTGGGACCTCGATGGATCGCCGTCGAGGCGCCACCTAGCGCTGATCATGTGGGCCTACTCCCCGGCTGGGGGACGGCTATGATGCGAAAAGTTGTCCCGTGCAGCGCGGTGAGAGAGCGTTGAGTCGTGACTGATCCCAAGAACATCACCGAAGAGACGACACTCGGCGAGCTGCGCGAACAGCGGCTGCTCCTCGAAGTCATCGCGATCCGCGTCGTTCCGTCATTCGACCACGCGGCCTCCGCGTCGACGCGACGCGAGGCACTCGAAGGCGTGCTTGAGGCGAGCGTCCACCACGCGACCGGATTCTACAAGGGCGTGGGGCCGACAGAGGCGACAGCGATCGAGGCTGCGTTCGTCAAGCTCCGCCACGCGCTCTTGCCCGAGCCGCTCAAGCAGTACCTCACACGCGAGGACGGATAACCATGGCGAGGATCTCGTGAAGCACTACATCCGTGTGACGTCGGGACCGTACAGCGGTGCGGTATACGAGTTTGCCGCAAAGAAAGACGCGCTCGCGCTGGCAAGAGCGCTGGAAAAGGTGCGCCCCCGCTCGATGGACTACGGAAACGATCGCGACGGGTTTCCGGAGGTGCACCTGAAGAATCGGCGTGCAGTGAACGTGTCGCGCCGGCAGCACTCGACGAAGACGGCGTCGGCGTCGTCCGGGCGTTGGATGCACAAGGACATCGCGCGGTCGCACAGCGTCCCCGAGGACGTCGTGCGGCGCATCTACGCGTCCGTCCAGACCGCGAAGAAACAGGGGCTGTACGGCGGCCATGCGGCGGATCTCGTCGAGCGCGACGTCGGCCGCAAGCTCGTGGGCGGCGAGTACGACGTCTACGCGAAGGCCAAGGAGCACCTGAGCTACGACCCGCCCGGCGGCTACAGCGGTCCACGGCCAACAGGCCCCGCGAAGGAACCGCCACGCGCGAAGTACGACGATCCCAAGATCGAAAGGGCGTCGCGTGCCGTGTCGCAAGCAGAGCGCGTGATCAAGGACCTACTCGCCAAGCGGAAGCATCGCGCCTTCGGTTGGGATTGGGACAAGCAGGCCGGTGATCGGACGCTTCTCAAGAACGTCGCCGACGAGCTGGACGTAGCTGCCGACCTCTATGAAGAAGCAGGCGCGGGCGTTCGTGCCGGCACGCTTCGCGAGCGTGCGCGGTACGCGAGGGCCGCTGATTACGCACGGCTGGAGAGCTACGGAGCGTAGTGCATGCCAACGCCGGACTTGGAAGCCGTTGCGAAAAGGCTCTCGGGCGAGATCCGTGCCCTGCCCATGGGACCCGCGCGCGTCTCGCCCGAAGCGGAATGGCTCAACCTTGCCTGGCGCGTCGTCGAAGTCGCGCAAGGGCGTGAGCGCGCACAGCGCGGATCTTCCCGCGCTGAGGCGCTGCGCCTCGCTACACAGATCGCGCATGGCGATCGTGTTCCCGTCGAGCAGCTGATCCACGTAGTGCTCCGCCCGTCGGAGCGCGAGTTTCGAAAAAAGCTCTCAACCGAACGTGGGCACGCCACCAAGAAGACGACGTCTGCCCAGTTCGATCGCGAGATCGCACACGCGCTCAAGCCTACCGTGGTCTGCGGCGAGTGCTTCATGTACGCGTACCAGTTCGTCACCACGAAGGGCGGCACGCTCAAGCACGCCATGGTCACGCACCCGTGGGACAAGAACGACTTCTGGCACGCGTGGGCGGAAAAGGACGGTCTCGTGCACGACTGGCAGACCGCCGAGGTCCGCAAGACTGCGCCCGTGGCGATCGCGGACTTCTACCGCTGGTGGAACCCTCGCGACGTCCAGAGCTACACGGCCGACGAGGCGCGGAAACATCTCGCGCGCAACAAGCACTACGGGCCGTGGTGACGTAGATGCGCGTCGCGTGGAAAGAGACCGCGGACGGCACATGGATCGCGCACATCGGTCCGTGCTGGATCACGCTGCGCCCGATGGAGTGGCATCATCCGCAGGCGCGCGCGCATCGCGATGCGATCGATCACACCTGGATCTACAGCATCCGGCACTACTCGCCCGAGGCCGTAGGAAGCGATCTCGACGACGGCGTCTTCGAAGTCGCGCAGACGGCGCGAGACGGTGGCGCGCGCCAGGCCAAGGAGCACGCGGTCACGCTTGCCCGAGCGTTCGAACTCTGTAAGCCCGCGCGCCGTGTCCGCGCCGCGCTCGATCCCGCGTCTGTCGCCTGGCTAGAGCAACGACTCCTCGACACGCTGCGCGACAGCTACGCGACGTGGCGAAACAACAATGCACGCCACGGCAGCGGCGTGTACCCGGAACCGCGGTGGTCCACGGCGCGCCTTGCTGACGAGGCGGCGCAGTACCATCGCCCGGACGACCTGAACGTCGGGAAGAAGCGCTTCTACGAGCTGGTGCGCGCGGCACTGGACCGGCTGAAGCGCAGAGATCTCCTCGTCAGCTCCCTGGGTCTCGATGATCGCGGGCGCGAGGCGCCTTTGTGGGAACCGCACACCTAGCAGCCGTGCGCGGCGGTAAAGATCCCTGCCCGTCAGGATCTACCTTTCCGCGAGTACACTCGTACCCACGATGCCTGCCTGCTCCCCGAATCGTCCATCCCCTGAGGTCCTCGATCGTCTGATCGATACCGTCGCGTGGGCAAAGACCTGCATGCTCCTCACGGCGGCGACCAAGCCCGGCAGTCCCGAGCGCACCGAAGAGCTGGACAAGCTCCGTACCGCGGTCATCGAACCGCGGCGCGTCGTCGACGAGGTGTTCGCCCAGGGGCAATCTCTTCCACGGGATCTGATCATCGAGCTGCGCACGTGCGAGCTGGCGATCCCCCAGCTCGAACGTGGCGCCATCTTGCGGCAGGATGAGGCCCCATGAACGCGAACGTGACGCGCGACTTGTACGAGGTGCTCGGTGTCCCGCGTGGCGCCTCGCCGGCCGACCTCAAGAAGGCCTACCGAGGTCTCGCGCAGCAGTACCATCCCGACAAGTGCCCGGGGGACAAGAGTGCGGAGGACAAGTTCAAGGAGGCGGCGAACGCCTACCAGATCTTGTCCGACGACGGCAAGCGCGCGACGTACGACCGCTATGGCTTCGACGGGCTGCGCCGCGGCGGGCCCGGAGCTGGACCTGGTCCCGGCCCCGGATTCAACGGCTTTGAAAACGTCGAGGACATCTTCTCTGCGTTCGGTGATCTGTTCAGCGACTTCTTCGCCAACCGCGGACGGGCGCGGCAAGCGGGTCGTGGCGCGGATCTTCGCATCGAGCTGTCGATCACGTTCGTGGAAGCCGTCTGGGGTGTTCGAAAGGACGTCGAGATCACGCGCTCCGCCGGATGCCCGACGTGCCGCGGAACCGGAGCGGCGTCAGGAACGAAAGTGGAGATGTGCCGCAACTGCCAGGGCAAAGGCCAAGTCGTCCACGCGCAGGGCTTCTTCATGGTGCAGTCGACGTGCCCGCAGTGCCACGGCGCCGGCAAGACGATCAAAGAGCCGTGCCGAGACTGTCACGGCCGCGCCATTCGGGTCGAGACGTCCACGCTGACGGTGACCGTGCCCGCAGGTGTCGACGACAGCCAGACACTCCGCATTGCCGGCAAGGGCGAGGGCGTTGCGAGCGGCACCCCAGGCGATCTTTTCGTGGTCCTCCTCGTCGGCGCGGATGAGCGCTTCGAACGCGATGGCGACGACATCATCAGCGAGGTGCCGATCAGTTTCTTCCAAGCGGCGCTCGGCGGCGAGATCGAGATCGACACGCTCGACGAGGGCTGCAACGGCACGGCCATTCTTGAGCTGCGGCCTGGAACGCAATCGGGTGACGAGGTCATGCGTCGCGGGCAGGGCATTCCGCACGTCGCAGATCATGGACGCGGCGACCACTACGTGAAGTTCGTCGTCGAGGTCCCGCGGAAACTGACGGCCAGGCAGGAGAAGGCGCTTCGCGAAGCGGCTACGGAGTTCAAAGAAGATCGGCCCCGCGCCAAGAAACGGGCGAAGCGCTAACCACCGTGCACGGGACACGGCGTGCCAGATCCAAAGCTCCCTCGGCTTGTCCAGCTCAGCGGCAGCAACGAGAAGACACCGGTGCGCTGGTATTGTTCGACGATCTTATCGCCCATGACACCGAGTACAATCGTACCGAGGCCGGCGCCAGCCAGCGTTTTCATGAACGTTCCCTCGCTCCCTTGGTGTTTTGAAATCGCGTACCCCGAGGCGGCGCCCGCGAGTGCCCCCGCGATCCAGCGCAGCGTTGAGCTTTCCAATACGGTCATGCGCCTACTGTACCGTGGGCTGCGAGCAAATCCGGGGCTGTCGTGAAAACGAGTAAGAAGACGTCCGCACAGCTAGATCGCGAGATCGCGCAAGCACTCACGAAACCCTACTTCGCGATCGGCGACATCGTCCTGATGGGAAAGTACAAGAACAAACGCGGAGTGATCGTCGGCTTCGGTGAAGACAAGTGGGGAAATCCCACGGTGGAGGTCGAGCCCATTCCGAAGGGTCGCAAGCAGAACAAAACGCTCGGTCTCTTCAAGATCTGGCGCGCTGATGTGAAGGAAAGCGCTCTGGCAGCCTTAGCGAAAAAGCCTCGACGATGACTAACCAGCGCGTGTGGCAAGTCCGGCTGCCCGACGGATCGGTGTGGGTTCCCGACGACGCGATACCAGGCAATGCACGTGCATCTTGGATCTACGCGCGATCGACCGCGGACATGTTTGCGAGGGATCTTGGCGGCGCGGTGGTCGAGCTGACAGCGCGCCAGCGCGACAAGGTACTCGATCAGGAGATCGCGACGGCCCTCGCCGAAACCAAGCCGGCGATCAAACCGCCGAAGAAGATCAAGACGCGCGCGCGTCCGTTCAGTCGTGACGTGCAGCGGAAGATCGCCGCCGCGATCTTGGAAGAGATCCCGCTGAACCACGCCGCGCGCGCCGCCGTCGACACCGCGCAAGAGACCGACGATGACGCCGAGCACGCGAAAGCCCTGCGTATGCTCAAGGCCGGGCTGCCGGAGACCCTATGGGTCGGCTACGACACCGACGCCAAACACCGTCACGCAATGGTCCAAACAGCCATGCCCATGTGGACCGACGAGGATCCAGAGGGTGGCGAGAACCCTGCCCACTGGATGCAGATCGATCGTGAAGAGGCCGCCCGGATTCTCACGGAGAGCGGATGAGCCGTGCGCTTTCTCAAGAGACTGCTCTGCGCCTTCACGTGGCATTCCTGGGTGCCGATTCGCGCTGAAGCCCGGGTACTTTGCGAGTGTTCGTTTTGCGGAACCCGTCGATGGGTGAGCTACGCCTGCTTCGAAAAACGGCGGTGACCGGATGCTCTTGCTAGACGGCACGCTTCTGCTGTACATCCCGCGGCGAGCGACGATCCCCATGAAAATTTCTTGTCTTGCCGGATGGAGATCCGTAGCGTGAGCGTCGTGGTGGTAACGACGATCTCGTGCGACGCGTCGATCTTGAAATGCGAGCGCTGCCAGTCCGAGATCGGCAGCGCGGCGGCCGTTTCCGACATCGTCTGCCGGACCTGTGGCGACACGATGCAGTTCGATCATCGCTGCGAAGAAGCGTTTTCGCTGCATCGCGACGCCATCCTCATCCGCGCGATCGCCGAGAACAAGAAGGACGGGAACTGGCACTGCGAGCAACGTGGCGGTCGCGATTTCTGCCCCGCCCATGTTCATCTCGCCTGTCCCGTGCGCGCCGCACGAATCACACAACCGCCGCTGCTCGCAGTCGCCGCGGCAAGCGATTCATGAAGCTGCGCGCGCAGTGGACGGGCGCGGTGCCGCGGGTTGGCGACTACCTCGTGAGCCCCACGCGGCCACGCTTCGCGTACCGCGTCTGCAACGTGAGCTGCCCCGATTCGCGGGTACGTTGGGACGCGCTGAAGAAAGCCGAGCTGCGCCGTCTCGTGATCGAGGTGGATCGGGTCCCGATCATCGCGCTGCCGCGCAGCGCGCGTGTCCACCCGTGGCGTTGGGACAAGCGAAAAGCGCGCAACAACGGTGTGCTCCGCGTATAGCCAATTTCTGGCGCCGCCATCCGCGTACGCGAAAAGGGCGCCGACACCCGCGGGCATCGGGATCACCGCCGGCTCCTCGTAGACGACCGGAGCATCGGCAACGGGATGCGCCTCGATCGCTGGGAGCACGACATCCTGAAGGCAGCTGCGGAACTCCTCCATGATCGTGTGCGTGTCGAGCGTCTCGGGCTCGCCGCCTTCCGGCCCATACTCGCGCCCGTCCTTATCCCAGGCCAGCCGCCCCGCACGTCCCGCGTACGGCCGCCATCCCGAATACTTCACGCACAGCCGCAGCGCCTTGTTCAGCCGTGTATTTGGCCGCGTCCACCAGGTCGATCGATCGCGCTCCCACGCATCGCCGACGTAGACGTTGTACGTGGGGCCCGACTCGTCCTCGTACACGCGCAGCGAGCGACGCGCGAGCTGGATCTCGTTGACGGCCGCGCAGTCGTTGTACCGACCTTCGGGCAGAAGACCCTGGGGGCGACCGAACTCGATCCGCACGTCGTGCTGCCCGAGATCGAGCGCCGACTGATCGCTCTTGATCGAGCTGACGTGCCGGAGCAGCTGCTGCCCGCTGCCATACTCGCGAAGCTCGACGGTAAATCCGGGCACCTTCCACGCGCGCGCTTCGAGAGCGCGCACGATCTGGCCACAGACCGCGTCGAAGGGGAACTGGAGCTTCGTGGGGTAGAGAAATTGCCGATCGATCACACAGCCTCCTGCGGACAGCGCACGGTCAATGGATCCGCCTTCGTCAAAGCACGATCTCCGAGGCCACGATCAAAGCGTGATCGGTGTAGTGGTACCAGCCGCGCCCGCGCGCCGCCGCAAAGCCGATGAGCGCGGCAAGTTCGCAACGGATCGCGTAGTCGTAGAGCGCGAGGTCGCGCTTGGAGTGGAACAGCGACGTCATTCATCAGGCTCCGCGAGCCAGCGCAAATACGCGCTGTAGATGGCCCGACCCGCCGGACACATCTGGGTGAGCGCCTCATCAGGGATCGTCTTCCGACGCGCGGGCGGCTGTGCGATCCGGATCTCCTCGGCCTGTACAGCTGCGCACTGCGTACACCCAGCGGTCAGGCGCGGACTGCCGAAGTGCCGCACGACCTCGTCGTGAATCCACGAGCCCTGGCTCACGGCAGCGCTTCCAGGGAGACATTCAGGCGCTCGACAAGCTTGAACCAGAACGGCCCGCGCTCGTCGTCGATGTGCGCGCGAAGTGCGTGCACTTCATCCTCGAACAGCTCCACGAGCACGCAGCGGCGATCATTGCCTTCGGCGCGCCACTTCGCGTCCATCTCGTCCGTCCAGGTCGCCACGAGCGTGATCCCGATCGTCACCCGCGGCTCGCCATCGACGATGGTTGCCCCGATCGTCGGACGCGACCACGCCACGGTCGTGTGGTCAAACAGCTGCACGAGATCGGTACCGATCGCGTAGAAGGTCGGCAGGACGACCGTCACCTAATTACGATCGATCCGGATCTCACTCGCCTGGTAGATCTCCCATGCGCCGCTATCTCGAACCTCGAAGCCAGGCGTCCCCCTTCGCTCGGGATGCTCGCGAAGCACGGCGTCCAGCTCGGCCGCCTCACGCGCGCGGTAGGCAGCGTTGTGGGCCTCCATCCGTGCACGGATCTCGGCCCGGAACGACTCCGCCACGGCCTCGTCGGGCCACTGCGGAAGCTCACGGCTCATTCCGTTGCTCCGGTCATCGCTTGTCACCCTCGCGACCTCTTGGTTCTGCGCGTTGTCTTGGCCGCCTTGACCGCCTTGTGGCGCACCGTGGCTTTCGGCGCGCGCTTGGGGCGATGCGGCGTTTTCACCAGCGCGTGCCGCTGAAGCAGCCGACGGAAGTTCGAGCGATCCACACCCGCCGCGAGCGCAGCGTCGCCGATGGTCCCTTCCGCCGCCGCCATCATACGCACGAGATAGCCGCGCTCGAAGGCGGCGGCGGCGAAGCGCTTGGCCTCCGTGAGCGGCAAGAGCGTCCAGTCAACGATCGGCTGGACCTGCGCCTTGTCGACCGCGTGCGGCAAGCTCCAGTGCTGCTGACGGCCGCGCCAGTAGCAGATGCGCAGGCGGCCGGCTGCCTTGATGTCGATCACGATCGCGGGCCCCTTACCTTGGGGCCGCGTGCGGTCGTGAACGATCTGGCCAATCGAGAGACGAGTCTTCATGCCGCATCCTCGTCTTTGTTCGGCAGATCGGGCAAGACCTCCGGTGCGTGCTCGGCCAAAAACACGCACCAAGATCCCGGACGCTTCTCTGCGCCACGCGTCCCCTTGCAACCGGTGCCCCACAGACCCTCGATCTTCGTCAGGCGGTGTCGCGCGTTGTCCTCCATCGCGACGGCACGCCGCGCGAGGTGGGGGTGTTTCTTCGCGAGCTGGATCAGCTCGGCCGGCTTGGTGCTCGGGCAGTACCAGCACGCTGACTTGGGAGGTACCGGCAGACCCGCCTTGGCGATCTCCTCGATGCAACGTTCGCGCGTCCAGCCCCACTCGCGTAGTGGATACACCCAGCTCCACGGACCCTGGGTCTCGACGCCGCCGCGGCAAGAGTCCTTCGGTCCGGCGTCGTAGCCGATGGCGCGCAGGACCTTGCCGCCCGTCTTGAGGTGCGCGGAGAAGTAGTCCGCACACGCGGCGTCCAGCGGCTCCCCCTTCCACTTGAGCGAGCACTTCTTGTAGCCGAACGCGAGTGACGGCAGTGTCTCGTTGACCAGGCAGTTCTCCTCCAGCGTCGCGTAGTGCCCATTCTTGGGCCGCTGCACGACGTACTGCACGTCCGTGATCGTCGGGAAGCCGACCTCGGCGAGCCACTTGTCGATGACCGGCCGGTACGCGTACGTCTCGGGCCATTCGTTGCCGACCTGCGCGTGTCCGATCCAGTGCGGCCGGATGCCACGACGCCACCAGCCGACGAGCACGGCCGTAGAGTCGACACCCATGCCGTACGAGAGCGCGAGCGGATCTTGCTTTGCGAACATACGCCTCCTTCTTCCGAAGCTCGTCCACACTCTCGACGCCAAGCGCCTGGCGAGCCTTGTCGGCCTCGAACTGCTGCCCAAGGACAATGTAGGGCGCGTGGTAGTAGCGGAGCACCTTGCGAAACAGCAGCTCGCCCCAGGTACTGCGGTTGTCGTCGGTCACGTCGAAGCGCTCGATATCCAGCGGCTGGTCGTTCGCGAAGTCGGTGAGCAGCTCGATCTTCGCAGGAGGCTTCCCTGCACGCCCTGCAACGCAGAGCACGAAGGCGCGCTTGTATTCCTGCGGCTCGATCGTCCAGTCGAACGACGGCAGCACCATATCGAACGTGAGATGCCCGCACTCGTTGTAGAAGCCGTGCATGGCGCGGCCTTACGCGTGCTCGCTAGCATCCGCTCACCAGCCACGGTGCACATGACGGGCCCCTGGCAGATCGGATCCCAGATCAAAAAGCCGTGCATGAACAGCTACAAGAGCGTACGGCGGCGGTTCCCATTTCCTTCGATGATGTCGAAGGCGAAGAGCCGCTGATTCTTCACATGACGAAGAGCGACGAGCTGCGGGCGACTGAGCTTCTTCGTCACGCGAGAGACCTCTGATAAGCGTTCACTTCAGCCTCGGGCAGCGCCTCGTAGTCACAGGCGCACCAGTCGCGCCAGCAATCGGGATCGAGCCCGCTGGCGTAGCACCAGAGGCGCGTCTCCAGCTCGTCTTCACCGCGCGTTCGCGGCTCGATGTGGTAGCCGCGAGCGTCGTAGCGCCACACGGCGAGAACCGTCAGCGCGAGCCACTGCCCGATCGTCATGGCGACCTCTTGCGCTGGCGCCGCTCGCGCAGCGCCTCCGCCACGAGAAACAGCGCGATGAAACCGAGGGCTCCGATCGCGACGAGCCACGAGAGTCCGACGACGAAAAACTCCCAGCTGTGATCACGCCAGGTCATCGAAGCGTCTCCACGGCGACTGGAATCACGGCTGCCGGGTGCTTCGCGTTCAGCTGGTCGCGGACGCGCCGCGCCGTCGGACCGTCGAACGTCCGTGCTTGATCGAGGTGGCAGTCCCACCGTTCCGTCCCGTCGCTCCATGGCGTCGCGAGAAAGTACGGCACGAAACCCGTGCGCTGGACAACCACGTACTTCATGCGATCACCTCGGAGATCTCCCCGATCCACTGCGCGATCAGCTTCCAGACGCCGCGGCGGTCACGGCGGACCTCGATCTGACGGAAAACGCGGTCGCTGCGGTTGGGGCGCCGCAGGCGATGCTGGACGAACTTCTCGGCGCGGCGGAAGCTGTTCTCGCGGCGGTGGGCCTTGCGGTTGCTCATCGGCTCCTCCGAGCGCGGCGAATCTTCCAGCCTGGAGGCACGTTCCCCTCGCGAAGCAGCGACGCGGTCGTCAGCTCCGCCTCAGCGAGATCAGGGATCGCCCCGCACGCGGCATCGACCCAGGCATACAGATCGACGAGGCGCTGCTTGTCGGCAGGCGTCCTCGTGGCATCCGCAATCTCCGCGGCGCGCTCGCGGCGCGGCGTCGCGACCGCGTTGCTCGCCCTGAGCCACAACCAGATAGCGGCCTCCGACACGCCGATCGCCGCCGCGACGCAATACTCTTCGAGCAGGTGTCCGCAGCAGTCGTAGCCATCGACCCGACAGATCACCGGCTGATCCGCCATCTCGGCAGCGCCGATGATCTCGCCGAGCCGTGCAGCATCGCGCACGGTCTTCGCCGTCACGGTGCGCGTCTTCACGCGGCCACCTCGCCCTCTTCAAGATATCCGCACGCCGTCGCCTTGGTCGCGCGGTTCGCCGCGCCGCAGATCGCGCAAGGCGTGATCTTGGGCTTGTAGGTCTTCTCGACGAACACGGGCAACGGTGTTCCCTTGCCCTTCCTGAAGCCCATGATGGAGAGCTTGAGGCCGTCATGCACGCCCGGCTTGGGCTTGGTGAGCGGACGATCCGCCTCCATCTTCACGACGCGCTCGTACTGCTCCGGCAGCTCCTTGGCGAACGTCTTCCAGTCGCCGAGCGAGGCGAAGGGGCAGTTGCCGGTCATCAGATCTTCGGATAGTCCGAACGCTTGCGCGCTAGGCACGATTGCGCAGAACACTTCCTCCGTGCGCTTGGTCGGTCGCACAGACGCGACAAACCACGGCTGGTCATTCGCGCGGCCAAACTTCCGGGCGCGATCGCGATGCGCGCCAATAATAAAGAACCAGTCTGGCAAATCAGCGAGCCTCAAACTAAAGCGATACAACGGGCTCGGCTTCGCTCCTTTACCCTTGCGCATGCGGCGCTGGATCTTGGTGTATCCGACACCACAGACTGCCGCAGCATCACGAGCAAATTTCAGAGCGGCGTAGCTCGCAGATTCAAGCGACGCCTGACCTCCCTTCGAGACCGAGCCGTCTGCCGCGAAGTAACCTGCGAGCCACGAGAGCAAGAACGCGCGTGACTCGTGAATCGGAGGTGTTTGCTTCCAGAACCGCGGCAGTCCGTAGATCTCGGGAACAGTCACGCCGTTTGCACGCACACTGCGCCGCGTGCCGGTGAAGAAGGGCAACAGCGCGAGGTCTTTCTGGCCGTAGAAGCGAACACTCGCGGGGCGCTCGTCGGCAGCTCCATGAGATCCGTCACCGAACGTGAATCCCTGTGCTGCCGCTACCGGCATGAGCTGCTCCTTGGCCGGGGCAATCGCGCGCAGCGTGCGCAGACGATCCCCGACGAGCAATTCTGCTGTGGTGCGCTCATAGGTCTTGGGCGCGTCCCACTGCGTGCCTGCCGTGACGAACCATCGATGCTCGGCGGTCGCACGCACGACACGCGTTGACCTCGACCGTCGAAGAGTGATCTCCCACAGCTTCTGCCGTCCGAAGCTCCGAACTTCGACCTTGCGAAAGGAGCCACGATGCCCGAGGCCGCCAAACTTGCCGACGAGCGGCACTAGCAAGCGAGGATGCCCGACGAGCGCACGGATCGGGAGAATGCCCTCGCGCGTAACGACCTCGGTGTCGCCAGTGAGACAGAACACGCACGCGCTCTTACGTGGAATCGGGTAGCCGCTCTCGCGCGCGATTTGCTCGCAGCGGCAACGGCAGAGCCCCTGCTCCATGAGCGGGAAGCGGTTGTGCCGGCGCGCGCGCGGCTTGGCGCCCTTCCTGGCGCGCTTCGGCTTGAGGTTCACGCCCGTGTTCGGATCCTTCGCAGCGCGATCTTCCTCGCCGGCCTCGAAGCCGATCCAGACCTCGACGTCCCGATCGGGATAGCGATCGCTCGCCCAGCGCTCGAAGCGCTCGACCTTGGCGATCGTGGTGCATTGCCGACCCGGACCCGCCATCGGCATCGACTTACGAGCCTCCCACCACGCAAACAAGGAGCGGGCCTCACCCTTGGTCCCGCCGCGCACCGGGTAGTTCGTATGATCGATCTTGACGAACTCGATCCCGTGCTGCGCACAGATCGGCCGCACAACCTCGTCGATATGACGGTACGTGCCGGGCCACTCACCGGGATCGAGCGGGTGTCCCGTGTCCATGAAGACCACGACGTCCGGCAGCTCGCCGCGATCGATCGCGGTCAAGAGCATCGCGAACGAGTCGAGACCGCCGCCATAGGAGAGAACCTTGGGACGTGTCATCGCGAACCTCCGCGTCGACGTGCAACCTCTGCCAGCTCGGCCTCGATATCCGCGGCCGTGATGACGGCACGCGGCCGGCCAGCGCGCTCGTAGGCTGCACGCTCTGCATAGAGCTTGGCGAGCCAGGGCGGCATCCAGAAGCACTGCGTGCGCCCAAGGGGATCCTTCGTGATCGGCATGACTACCACTCCCCTCGCTTGATATCGCGGATGTAAAAGCCGAGATGGTCGTGCAGCGCGACTTCGAGGTTGAGCAGATCCCGGATGTTCTTGGGCAGCTCGTCGTCCTCGACGTGGTCATCGGGCCGGTAATACGGCGCGCTGTCCGCCTCGGGCCTGGAGATGAGCCAGGACCCGTTTCCCGCCCGAAAATCGAAACCGCGCTTCTTGAAGTACGGCAGGATCTCCGCCCGAGCGCTCTCCGCGAGCTTCTCGACGTCCGCACGGAACGCCGCTTGCGCGGCCTCGATTGCCTTGGTGAAGGTGCCGAGCGTCTTCTTGGACAAATCCCTCACGACGCGTCCTGCACGAGCGAGAGGAACGTGGCGCCGTCCGGCGTCAGCGCCTCGACGTACACGAGCCCGTCCGGGCCGGGGTACGTGCGAAGGTCGGCCGGGGGCTCGACCGAGAGCGCGGCGGGGAACGCGTGACCGATCACGTAGTCGACCGTGCCGATGGCGACGCAGCAGCCGAGTTCGACCGCCGTCGAGAACGCCTGCTTGTTCGTGAGGAGGAGCTTGTTGGTCATGCCCTGACGTAGAGCAACCGGCGCGCCATGCGTGTCGGCTCTGCGAACCGGCCAACTAGCGGATTGCTCGCCGGGGTCGATTTGTACCCATGCATCCAGCATTCACGTTCCTGCGTGGCTGTGCCCGAGAAATACACCCGGATCTCGCCTTTCTCGGGAATCGAGCCGATTTCTCGGGCAGCGCATGTTCGACTCCTGACGATTTCTCGGGCAACAAAATTCGAGTCGTGACGATTTCTCGGGCAACGGCGGTTCGATTGCTGTCGCTCTTGGTGGGGTGTTTTCTTGGCCCCTCGATCCGCACGTCGGATCATTTTGCGATGGACAATTTGACGGTGGGGCCGTCGAGCGAGGACTGGCAGCTCGCGGTCATGGCTCTCGCGCTGATCGAGGATCTCGACGACGAAGGTTTCCGCGGAGAACTCCGACAACTTGCTCTCGTGCTGGAGGGTGAGGGACTTGCTGCACATCGCAGCGCGGATCGTCTGGAGGGCCGAAGCGTGTACACGACGGGGGTGCCGCCGACGGGATACGCGGCGGAAGCAATCTGGACGCGGGTGAGCACGTGGTACCAGGATCGTCACTGGATCCTGATCGGTTCGTACATCGATCGGCTCGGTGCGGTCGGCCCGGAAGATCCTAACCAGCTTCGTCAACAAGCGGCGACGATCCTCGACGCTGCGCAACTCCTGAACGAGATCGTGCAGTGGTACGAGGCGCGCCGCGCCGCGATCGGCACACGCGACCTCACGAACGATACGATCGTCGCGATCATGCTCGACTGGGGACTAACTCCGACGAGGATGGTGGAGCAGCTCATGGAGCATGGTCATCCGACCATCACTGTCAACGCCGTCGCGATGGCCCTATCGCGACATCGCGAACGCGTTGCGGCTGGCATCGGTACCGAGGGTCCAGGACCTATGAGTGTCTTGATGCGAGGGACGAACCAAGAGTAACGGAGCGAAGCAACTCCCGTCCGACTTCGTTAGGCAGTAACGCGGAGGGCATTTTCGCCGTCGGACATGTGATCGCTCGTGCGGTTCGATTGGTGTCACCTTGCGTTCGAGTGGTGACTGCCAGATTGAGCGAAGAGGCTCGGCGAGCGGCTTTCGCGGAAGCGGAGGACCTCGACGCTGCGCGCGCGGCAGCGGCGAAGCTCACCGGCACCACGCTGCGTTTCCTCTACGTCGAGATCGAGGGCCAGCTCGCTCACGCGTCACCACCCGCGCTCGTCGACGTGCAGTCCACCTCGGCTTCTCCCACGGCCGAGCCGCCGACGTCCGCGAGCGAGTCATCGGTCGAGTTGCCGTACATGGAAGCGAAGCGCGCTGCCGAAGCCGCTTTTGAGGTCGCCTACCTCTCGCGGCTGATGACGCTTGCGAACGGCAAGGTGACCGACGCTGCTCGTCTGGCTGGCGTCGACCGCACGAACTTTCGGCGAATGCTCCAGCGCAACGGGCTTCGCCCGCGCAGGGCGCCCGGGTCCGTGAAGCCGACGAAGGCAGAGCCCGCCGCGAAATACACGGACAGGATCACGAAGATCCTCGACGAGAACCCGCACGGGCTCCGCACGTGCGAGATTGCGGAGAAGATCGACCAGGCGATCAACTTCGCCTTCGGGATCCTGAAGTCACTGGAGCGTCAGGGGCGTGTCGAGCGCCACGGGAATCGCTACAACACGCTCTGGACACTGCCCGGCGTACAACCCGTCCCACGCATCGAGACGATACCCGCCGCCGCTGTCGCCGTGCTGTCGAACGTAAGCGGGCCGATGGATGCGCGACGTCTGCATGACGAGATCAACGCGCTCCTGCGTGGCGTCAGTAAGCCTCCAAGCAAGGCAGCGCTGAGACGCGGGATCAGCCGTCTGATCTCGACAGGTGTGCTCACTCACTGCGGCGCGAACGAGCACGGCGTCATGTACGCGCTCGCGCAGAGAGGAGCTGCCGATGACTTGAACTGATCCGTCACCCCTTGCTCGCGGTGGCCTTCTGGGCCTCGCGAAGCGCCACGCTCAACATCCACGAGCTGAGTCCGAGTCCGGTCTTCTCGGCGGTCTCTGCCAGCAATGCCTTCTGCGCCTCCGTGACGCGGATGAGGATTCCTTTGTCTTTACGAACCGCCTTACGCCGCTTCTTCGTCGCCATGTGCCTGATAGCGCTTGTATATCGGTTAGCGCACGGTGTCAACCGAGCATGTTGTCATAGCCAAACGATATACATTAGACATCATGGAAGAGCAGATCCCGGAAGCACAACCATCGGACGTTCGCTCGCAACGCGGGCTTGCCCTGGCGCACGAGAAGCGGGAGGCGATCAAGCCGCTCGTCGGCACGAAGTACCTCGTGCCAAGCGCGGCGGACAACGGCAGCACCTACGTCGTAGACGCGAGCCCGAAGGTCGAGAGCTGCTCGTGTCTCGACTGGTCCAAGCTCGGTGGCTACGACCGACCACACCGCTGCAAGCATCTGTGGGCGGTCATCCACGTCCTCAAGCTGGCGGACGGAAGCGAGCTGCTCATGACTGAGAAGCCCGACGCGCCGGACGAGCCGAAGAAGACGTACCAGCGGCATTGCAGTTGGAAGACCATCAACGCGTGCCGCACGCTGATCCCGCGGCTCGCGCCGATGTTCATCGAGGATCTCGTCGACGGCTCGGGCTTGTTCGGTCCGAAGCCCCGGGGGCGTGGCGCTCCTGCGATACCTGAGGCCGACATCGTGAAAGCCGCGCTGCTCAGGGAATTTGCCCAAGCGCCTGCGGGCACGGCCCAGGTCATCGTCGAGGACTACTACAAGGCCGGGACCGTGCACATGACGAAGGTGCCGGCCTACAACACGCTGCTTGAGCGCTTCGCCGATCCGGGGCTCATGCCCAAGCTCCATCGTTTGCTCGCCGGATCTGCGCTGATTCTCCTGCCCTTCGGAACAGGCTTCGCCGTCGACGGAACTGGATTTGGGACCAGCGTCTACGACCACTACTACGTGGAGAAGCACGGCAAGAAGGCCCAGAAGCGCCGGCCGACGAAGAGGAGTCGCTGGATCGACGCAAAGATCGTCTACGAAGTGCGCACGCACGTGATCCCAGCCATGCAGCCCACCGAGCAACACGCTATCGGCGGCGAGCCCGGCGTCATGCCCGAGCTGCTTCGCCGCACTATCGCCAACGGCGGTCACGTCACCGAGTGGTACGGCGACGCTGCGTACTGCACGGAAGGCTGTGCCGCGGCCGTCGAGGAAGTCGGCGCTGCGTTCTACGTCGACTGGATCAGGGGCAGGACGGGCAAGACCAAGAAGGCAGCGCTCCTCCGCCTCCACGAGAAGTTCAAGGCGGACAAAGATCTGTACTGGAGCCACTACGACAAGGGACGACCGCTGGCCGAGACAGGGAACATGATGCTCAAGACCCGCTTCGGGCACTCCCTGAAGTCGCGGAACGCGGACACCCAGTATGCGGAGGTCATGCTGAGGTGCATCTGCCACAACATCGCGTGCCTCGTGATGGCGGTGCAGGAACTCGGCGTCGAGCCCAAGTATTGGACGCGAGATCTCTCCGAGCTACCCGACTTCGGGACCACCGCGCCACGGATGATCGAGGCCGCGACGACGATCGAGGTCAAGTAGTCATGCCGTACCGTGACCTCTCCCTCGACGAGCAACGCAACGTGCTCGACATGCTTCGAGCCCTGCGCGCGCGGTTCGGCAACTGGTTGACCGTTGAACGCGCGCTGCCGATCTCTCACAGTCAACGCGTTGAGATGACCGAGGGTCGTGCCGAGGTGAGCACGACGATCGCGTTCCGGATCGCGAAGCTTCTGGAGGTGTCGCTCCACGATGTGATCAGCGGGATCGCTCTATCCAAGCCCATGTGCCCGCACTGCGGAAAGACGATCTAGGAGCCGCGCTTCCACGTGTCCATCCACAAGAGCGCGGCAGCGATCAATTGTGGATGCGCCATCTCATTGGGAGCGATCTCACCAGCGGCCCATCGAGCAAGCTGCCTTGCCCCGGTCTGGTTTGTAGCTTCATCGATGAAACGAGTGTCAGCCGCCGTCGCGAAGATCCCTCGGGCGGCGCTGGCGATTGCCTGCACGACCGGGTTGGTCGAGACCACGGCTGACGTGGTTCCATTCTTCTTATTGAGGTAGGCGAGAACGTAGCTCAGAAGAGCCGCATCGGGCGCGCTGCGCGCAGCACGTGCTGTCTCAACCGCGGCGGTCTGTCCAACGATCGACCACCAAGGCCAGCCAGATACAGTGCTGGGGCAGGGTCCAGGCTGCGGCGGAAACTCACTGGGCCACGTGTTCCATTCAGGCGCGTGACAACCGTAGGCCGTGGATTCCGGTGCGGGCCAGACAGGGCCTGTCTTGTTGAACACCGCCATGTAGTAGAAATTGCGACTTGGCTGGCTTTTCCGGCGAAGCATCACGCTCATCTCGGCTGCGGACGCGAAGGGGTGAATATATTCGCGACCGTCCGCATCGAGGATCCACACGAAATATGGGCGCTGATCGCTGGCTGGCCTGTGAGCCACTGCGGCGCTTACCTGCTGCTGCGCATGCTTTGCATAGGCTTGAAGACGCGGCGGTGACGGATCATAGTCTTGACCGATACGTGGATCGAGGCCGTAGCCATAGCTGTGCATGCCCCGATTCTACTGAAGCTAGAGGACTACTGCCACTTTTGGTCGCCCTCGGTCCCGGCAATCCCGACGCCCGGAAGCCCAAGGCCCGGGACGAGGACAGGGTCACTTTTCTCGGGCAACGGCAAGGTTTCTCGGGAAACCTGTATTTCTCAGGCACAGCCTTCCTGCGTCTTTGCGGCGCGCGCAAGACACGGGTGCCTAGCTACCCGGCCCGAGGCGCTACGCCAGCAGCTGCTCGGCGGTCTTCTCGCTGACATCGAGGTTCCAGACCGGCTGGTAGAGCAGCTC
>Ga0315276_10000271_pt1 | contig 43746 bp, 33 predicted proteins | sample YL17G05_0_MG_FD_204542 | JGI IMG/M metagenome (GOLD analysis project Ga0315276, IMG submission 204542) | Sediment microbial communities from Yellowstone Lake, YNP, Wyoming, USA - YL17G05_0 | ecosystem: Environmental > Aquatic > Freshwater > Lake > Sediment | place: USA: Wyoming | collected...
TCGTAACAGGGCATCACGATGAACATCTGCCCTTCGGGGGTCTCATCGATCTCGTGGATCGAGCAGATATTCGGATGTTCTAGCGAGGACGCCGACTGGGCTTCGTGGACGAATCGTTCTCTCGTCTGGTCGTCACTCGCCGAGTGAGGAAGAAACTTGAGGGCGACAAAACGGTGGAGCTTGAGGTCCTCGGCCTTGTACACCACCCCCATCCCGCCTTCGCCAAGCTTGGAGAGGATCTTGTAGTGGGAAACCGTCTTGCCGATCATCGCTCCCCCGCTCAAAAGGGACGGAGTCCGCGGCTGCCGGTGCTCGGGTGTATTTCACGGACTTGGAAAAGATTGTAGCAAGAGCGGCGGCGGCCGTCAAACGGCGGTGTCAGGCGATTCCACCGCCCGGCGGGTCAACGTGACGACCGTTTCGACGTGCGCGGTCTGGGGAAAAAGGTCGAACGCCCGGCACGCGTCCAGCGCAAAGCCGGCCGAGAGGTTCTTGAGGTCACGGGCGAGGGTGGCGGGGTCGCAGCTCACATAAACGATCCGGGCGGGCGGTTTACGCAGGAGAGCATCGACCACTTCGGGGGCCACGCCGCTCCGCGGCGGGTTGAGGATGACGATGTCCGCGGGGAGCTCCTTCGAGAGAACGCTCTCGACGCGTTCGGCGATAAAACCGACCGTGAGTCCCCTCTCGGCCCCGATCACCATGGCCGCGCGGATCGCGTGGCGGTTGGTGTCGATCCCGGTAACGTTCGCTCCTCCGCGCGAGAGCTCGAACGCCCTCAGACCAAAGCCGCAATAGGCGTCGATGACGCGGGCCCCCGGCGTCACCGCGCATTGCCCGTAGAAGTAGTCATCGAGTCTTGCCGCCGCGTCGCGGTTCACCTGGACGAACGCCGTCCCGGCAAGCGGGATCTCGTAGACCCCCCAGCGTTCACCAAGCGTTTCCGCTCCGGCGTGCGCGATGATCCGGCCTTTTTCGTTGACCATCCACACCGCGACGAGACCTCGTGCGATGAGTTCGGCAAGCAACGACCGGTCGATGTCCGACGGGTGTTCGACCCCTTCGATGGCGAGCCCGACATCCCCTTCGGAGCTCACACGAAACGTGAGCCGCCACTCGGCGTCTCGGGTGACGCCCTCTCCGATCTTCCGCACCGTCGCCGACGTTGCGGACAACACGTCGTTGACAGCGTCCTCGGCGAGCGGGCAGCGATCGACGGCGATCAACCGCGCGGGATCATCGAGCGCGTGGTACCCGAAAACGATCTCGCTCCGGTGCCGCCGGAGAACGAGGGTGATCCGATTCCGATAGGCGAACTCGCGGGAGGACGGTGTGATTTCCAATGTCTGGATGTCGAACCGGCCGATACGGCGAAGCGAATCGGCGACGATCGAAGTCTTGACGGAAAGCTGGGTCTCGTACTGAAGGTGCTGGAGCTGGCACCCACCGCACTCCCCGTAGCAGGGGCACGGCGCCTCACGGCGGAAAGGACTCGGTTCGACCACTCGAACAAGACGCGCCCGTAGCCACTGGCGGCGCTCCACCGTGTACTCGACCTCGACCTCCTCGCCGGGCGCCGTCCGCGGGACGAAAACGACGCGACCGTCGCTATGGCGGGCGATCCCGTCTCCTCCGGTGACGATCCTTTCAATCTTCAACACGCTGGATCACTCTCGCGGGCATCGGGGCCCGCCGCCAACGGGGAATCGCGCTCACTCGAGGCCTTTGATCCGATCGATGTCCTCGGTCCGGCCCAACATGATCATCACGTCGCTGTCCTTCAAGACGAAGTCCGCCGGCGGGACGAACACGAAATTCTCGGGGACGGTCTCCTGGACTGCGACGACGAACACGTTGTACCTCGCGCGGAGGTTCAGCTCTCTCAAGCTCCTACCGATGAACTCCCTCGGCGGGCCGATCTCGACGAGCTCGAACCCCTCGGCCAGCGGGATGAAATCGAGCAGGTTGGGCTTCGACAGACCCCGGGCCACGCGGTACGCGATGTCGCGCTCCGGGTGGATGATCTCCGTGGCGCCGACTCTCTTGAGTATCTTCTCGTGGTCCTCATCGATCGCCTTGGCGAGGATCCGTTTGACGCCCATTTCCTGGAGGTAAAGACATATGAGGAGGCTGTTGCTAATATTCGTACCCGTGGCCACGACCACGCCGTCCATGTTCTCGAGCCCCAGCGTTCTCAGGGCCGCCTTGTCGGTGGCGTCGAGGACGATCGCTTCGGTCGCGTAGGAGCCGATCGCCTGAACAACGGTCTTGTCCATGTCGATGGCGATGACCTCGTTCCCGTCCTCGTACAGCGCCTTTGCCGTGTGAAAGCCGAAACTACCGAGCCCGATGACAGCAAACCTTTTCATGACGATCTCCAATCATCCAATCATGACGCCTTCCTCGGCGTACTCGATCCCTCTCGTCGGCGCAGCGCCGACGATGACATACGAAAAAGCAAGAACCCCGACGCGCCCGATGATCATCATGGCAATGATCCACGCCTTACTCCACGTCGTCAAATCCGCCGTGACACCCATGGACAATCCCACCGTGCCGAACGCCGAGACGGTTTCGAAGAGATAAGCGAGGAAAGGCCGGTGGTACCCGGTTGCGCCGAGCTGGCTCGCCGCGTTCGAGAGGAGGATCATGAACAACACGACCATGATGATACCGATCGATATCAGTATCAAGGAGGCGCTTCTTACAACCGTTTCATCCGGTATTGTCTTCTTGAATATGTTGACCCGCCGGCTTCTCTTGAGACGGCTCAGCGTAAAAGCCGAAATGACGGCGAGCGTCGTAGTTTTTACTCCGCCGCCCGTGGACCCCGGCGACGCGCCGACGAACATGAGAAAAATCATCAAGAAAAGAGTGGCGTCACCGAGCACCCCGATGTCGACGGTGTTGAAACCCGCCGTCCGGCAGGTGATCGATTGGAATAGGGGAGTCAGCACCCGGTGCGCAGTCGATCCGCTTGCTGCGAGGGCCTCGCGCTCCAAGAGCGCGAAGATCAAGGCGCCGCCGAAGATGAGCACACCGGTCGTCGCGAGGACCGTTTTCGTCTGAACGGCAAGCTTGCCGCGTTTACCCTTCCTGTGTCTAAACTGCAAATAGAGGTCGTGAAGAACCGGGAATCCGATCCCGCCTACGACGATCAAGGCGCATATCGAAAAATTGAGCAGGAAGCTCCCGCTGTACTGCATGAAGTTGTCGGGGAAGAGCGCGAACCCCGCGTTGCAGAACGCGGAGACCGAATGAAAGACGCCGAGGTATACGGACCGCGCGAACGAGAACTCGCCGGCCCAGTGAAGGGTGAGGATGGCCGCGCCGGCCAACTCCACCAGAAGTGTAAAGAAGAAAATGTGTTTGACGAGCTTCAGGATGTCTTCGCGGGGAGTATGGGCGAACACGTCCTGCATCGCCATCCGCTGCCGGAAAGGAACTGACTTTCCGATCAACCGGAACAGGGCGACGGAGACGGTCATGACCCCCAATCCGCCGATCTGTATCAAGAACAACATCACCCATTGCCCGAACGCCGTGTAGTAGGTGCCCGGATCGACGACCGTCAAACCCGTCACGCAAACGGCCGAGGTCGCCGTGAACAGAGCGTCGATCAAGGGAATGGATCCGGTTTGGGTCGACACGGGGAGCATCAAGAGCAGCGTCCCCGCGGCGATAACTGCCAAGAAACTCGATAGTATCAGCGTCGCCGGCTGCATGTTGAGGAGTCTCTTGGGCAGTGGCATTTGTCGATTGAGCATCGGGGACAACACCTGCTTTTCCAAAGCGCCGCGCTATCTGAAACCGACGGTACGACGCGGACGATTCTAGCCTTTTCACCGGCACACCGAAAGGCGATTTTTTCGCCCCTATTTTTTCGCGCCGAACGGGAGCGAATCGCGCCGTCAGCTCGCCGCGGTCCGGTGGATTCTCAAGACGGGCGCCGCGCTCACCTGCCGCACGAGAACATCGCGTGCTTCGAACGGCGTCGTTGCCTCCGACGGAAGGTACGCGACGAGCCACGCGCGCCGTGTGGCGGGCGTCGCCTTTACCTCGGCCCAGAAGAGGACCCAACCGTCGAGATCGAAACGGACATCGAAAGGAGGTTTCTCCATGCGAGGGAGTCTACCATAACCGCCCCGCGGTGCGGCGCGCTTCTTTCCCGTCGCGCGCGACGCGGCGCGCTTCTTCCCCGCCCCGCGCGATGCCTACAACCGGTCTTTCCGCTCGAGCGGTCTGTTTTCTTTACATCGTTTTCACCAGCCGCTATACTCGGCGATGTTTCGCGCACACCGGAGGTGCAGTCGTGGAGCTCGACGTCCTTCTCCTTTCCCGCTTTCAGTTCGCGCTCACCATCATGTTTCACTACATATTTCCGCCGCTGACTATCGGTCTGGGGGCCGCCCTCGTTGTCATGGAGACGACGTACATGGTGACCAAGGACCCCCAGTACCGCGCGATGGCGAAGTTCTGGACCAAGATCTTTGCCATCAACTTCGCGCTGGGGGTTGCGACGGGGATCGTGATGGAATTTCAGTTCGGGACGAACTGGGCGACATACTCCCGCTACGTGGGAGACGTTTTCGGATCGGCGCTCGCCGCCGAGGGGATCTTTGCGTTCTTTCTCGAGTCCGGTTTTCTCGCCGTTCTCGTTTTCGGCTGGGACCGCGTGTCCGACCGGATGCACTTTTTCTCGACGATCATGGTCGCCGTCGGGGCGACTTTTTCGGCCGTCTGGATCGTCGTCGCCAACTCCTGGCAGCAGACCCCGGCGGGGTTCCACATCGTCGGCGAGGGGCTCTTCGCACGGGCCGAGATCACCGACTTCTGGGCGATGGTATTCAACCCGTCGAGCGTCCACCGGCTCGTTCATACGCTCATCGGCGCTTACATCCTCGGCGGATTCCTTCTCATGAGCATCTCCGCCTACTACTTGCTCAAAGACCGTCACGTCGCGTTCGGACGGAAAACGTTTTTCCTCGGCCTCATCTTTGCGACCGTTTTCTCTTTCGCCGCTCCGATAACCGGTCACTACCAGGCGATGACCGTCGCGAGGACGCAACCGGCGAAGCTCGCGGCGTTCGAAGGACACTACGAGACCGGCGCGGGAGGAACGGCGCTCACCGTCGCCGGAATCGTCGACGAGGATGCCGGGAAGGTCCGGTACGCCATCGCGCTTCCGGGGATGCTGAGCTGGCTCGTGTACGGCGATGCCTCGAAGCCGGTGACCGGACTCGACGCGTTTCCGGAGAACGACCGCCCGCCGGTTGCCGCGTCCTTTTACACTTATCATTTGATGGTGGGTCTTGGCGCCTTCTTCGCGCTGCTCTGCGTGGTGGCCTGGTTCTTCTTCTGGAGGCGAACGCTTTTCACGAAGCGGTGGCTTCTCTGGGTGTTCGTTTTCGCGGTTCTCGGACCCATGATCGCCAACCAGGTCGGATGGGTCGCCGCCGAGGTGGGCCGGCAGCCGTGGATCGTGTACGGCCTGCTCCGGACGAGCGACGCGCTCTCGAAGGCAGTTCGTGGCGGACAGGTGCTTTTCTCGATCGTTCTCTTTACGGTGATCTACCTCTTTCTCTTGTTTCTGTGGTTCTCCGTTCTCAACCAGAAGATCAAGCACGGTCCCGAAGACGAGATGAGCGAGGTCGACCCGAAGAAACGCCGGTGGAGCTGGATCGACGCGGCGGTCTTGCTCTCCGCTCCCGACGGCGCGTCGCTTACAGGCGCCAAATCGCCGGAGGGCGGATCGCCCGCCGGCGGCGGACGGTCGAGCGACCAGGAGGTGAGGTGAAGCCATGGATCTCAACGTGCTTTGGTTCGGTCTTCTCGGCGTGCTCCTCTCGGGGTACGCGATCCTCGACGGCTTCGATCTCGGCGTCGGAATGTTGCACCTTCGGGCCAGGACCGACACCGAGCGCCGCGTATTCATGAACTCGATCGGCCCCCTGTGGGACGGGAATGAGGTCTGGCTCGTCACCTTCGGTGGGGCGCTTTTCGCCGCTTTTCCCCACGCGTACGCCACGGCGTTCTCCGCTTTCTACGTTCCTTTTATGGTGCTCCTCTTCGCCCTCATCTTCCGGGCGGTATCGATGGAGTTCCGGAGCAAACGGACGTCGCCTGCGTGGCGGCGGGGTTTCGACACCGCGTTCTTCGCGTCGAGCGCGCTCGCGACCTTTCTCTTCGGTGTCGCCGTGGGCAATTCGATGATGGGGCTCCCCATCGGAGCCGACATGGAGTTTCAGGGCGGGTTGCTCGATTTGCTCCGTCCGTACGGGCTCCTCGTGGGGGCGCTCGCGGTGACGACGTTTCTCATGCACGGGTCCATCTATCTCTATCTCAAGACGGACGGCGAGCTCCAGGCGCGGATATACGGCTGGATGAAACGCGCGTTTTTCGCTTTTCTAACCGCTTACGCGGTCGTCACCATCGTCACTTTGTTTGCGATTCCGCACGCCGTGCGGAACTTCACGGAGTTTCCGTGGGCCTGGGTCGTGGTGATCCTGAACGCCCTCGCCATCGCCAACATCCCCAGGGCCATCGTCCAGGGGCGTCCGCTGTACGCGTTCGTCTCCTCGTCCTGCACGATCGCCGCGCTCATCTTTCTCTTTGGAATGGCGCTCTTCCCGAATCTCATCTACTCGAGCCTCGACCCGGAGTGGAGCCTCACCATCTACAACGCCGCCTCGTCGCAGAAGACGCTCGGGATCATGCGGACGATCGCCGTCATCGGTATGCCGTTCGTGCTCGCGTACACGATCGTGATCTACTGGACGTTCAGGGGAAAGGTGGAGTTGGGCAAGTTCAGCTACTAGCCGAACCGGCGAGAACGCCGGTTCCGCGTCGCGCCGGAAGAGTGCCGCCGAAGCATCAGGCTCGTTCCCCGGGAGCGGCGCGCTACTCTACTCGACTCCCCATCAAAAGGCCTCCCTTGCGAATCGTTTCACAAAACGTTTTCCAATGCTCGCGCGTTGCGGGCTTGCGCGCCGATAGCTATATTGTGACAACGATATGTGGAAAACACCCTGGTCGCAGCCACTCGTGACCATGGGTTCTTAAGTCTCGACAGGCCATGATGTGTCGCTCGCCGGGATGCCGTTGCGCCCCGGTTGGTTGGAGGGGTGTGCGCGTGAGATTTCGTCTCCTCTCGCTTCTAGAACTTCTTCGCTCTCCGGCGAACACCGTTTCCTTTTCGAGTCCCCGGTGGGCGGCCGATCTTGGGGACCCGCCCCAGACGAAAAGCGCGTTGGACATATACAAGATGGCCGCGCTCCAGACCGCGGATCACTGGATGATCACGGACGTAAACGGCACCATCGTCGAAGTCAACCCCGCTTTCGAGAGCGTCACTGGATATTCGCAGCGCGAGCTGGTCGGCGGGAAACCCAACGTCATCAAGTCGGGCGTCCACGACCGCGCGTTCTACGAAAGCATGTGGAAGACGCTCGAATCGGGAGAGCCGTTCAGGGGGATCGTCGTCAATCGGAAGAAGAACGGCGAGCTATTCCACGAAATGAAAACGATTACTCCGATCAAGGACTCGTCCGGTCGGACGACGCACTACTTTTCGATCGGCAAGGACATCAGCGAGCTAAAGGCGGCCGAGACCAGGCTTCGGAGGAGCGCATCGGAGCTGGAGGACGCAAACCGGCGGCTCGTCGCGTCCGAGGCGAGCCTTCAGCGCCATGTCACAATCCTCGAATCGGTGCTGAGCAGCATGACCGAGGGAGTCATCGTGGCGGATCGCGACGGACGCTTCGTCATGTTCAATCCCGCGGCGGAACGAATGGTGGGGATCGGTTCGAGCGACGCTCAGCCAAACCAGTGGACCTCGCATTACGGAGTCTATCTCCCGGACACAAAGACACCGTATCCGACGGAGGAGCTGCCATTGGTTCGCGCAATCAACGGGGAGACGACGGACGACGACGAGATGTTCATCCGTAACCCGAACAAACAGAAAGGCGTCTGGCTGGGTGTCCGCGGCAAACCCCTCAAAGACAAGGACGGGAGCATCATCGGAGGACTGATCGTCACCCGTGACATCACCCAGGACAAATGGGTGCAGGAAGCGGCAAAGGAGCTCAGCGCGACCCGCGAGGAGATGAGGATAGCGGAACGGATACAGCGGCAGTTCTTTCCCGCTGGTCCCCCGGCCGTTGAGGGATTGGAATTCGGCGGAGCGTCGCATGCCGCGGTGGTCACGGGCGGAGACTACTTCGACTACGTCCAGATGCCCGACGGCGGCTTGCTGCTCGTCGTGGGCGATGTCAGCGGACACGGGTTCGGTCCGGCCCTGCTCATGGCTTCCGTCCGCGCTTATGTGCGCGCCTTGACAGAGTCTGGCGTCAGCGCCCACGAGATGTTGAACGTGGTGAACCGCCTGATCGCCGCCGATACCGATGCCGGTGACTTCGTGACTCTGAGCATCGTCCGTTTGGACCCGGTGTGCCGCTCGTGCGCTTACGTCAGCGCCGGGCACCCAACGGGTTACCTGCTCGATGCGGCGGGCAATGTGAAGCAGAGCCTGGATAGCATGGTTCCTCCGTTGGGAATGCTCCCGGAACTAGGCTCCTTCGACATGGTCCCGATCGAGATGTCCGGTGGAGACATCTTGCTCATGCTCACCGACGGCATCCTAGAGGCGGAGGACTCCGCCGGGATCCCCTTTGGGACCCAACGTGCGCTGGACATTGTTCGAGGCAACCGCCACCGCCGGGCGCCCGATATCGTCGACATCCTCCACAAGACCGTCGCGAAACACTGCGCCGGGAAACTCCAGGACGACATCACGTCGATCGTCGTCAAGGTCCTGCCCGAGCCGGCGGTCAAAAACCGGGGTTAGTCCGCGCCGAAAACCTCTCCCGTCGATGCCGCCGTCGCGGCCCGAACGAGCCACTTCTCGAGTTCGGCGGTGTCCTCGGACTTCATGATCCGGTCGCGCGCCCCCGCGTCCACCGCGATGCCGCGGGCCTGCAGGAATGTCAAGAGACTCTCGGCGGTTTGCCGGGTTTTCTGCTTAGCCTCCTCTTCCGCTTTCTTTTCCGCCTCGAGCTTGCTTACGCGAAGCTGGTCGCCCGTCGCCGCGGCCACCTTTTCGTACCACGACTTCGGGTACCCGGGGTGGGTGACCTTCCCGAGCTCGGTCTTGAGGTTGCCGTCGACGTACTTGTAGAGGAGGAACTCGCCAAGCTTCCGCCAACGCGCCACCACGGCATCGCCGGTCTCTTTCGTGTAATCGGTCAGATAATCCTTCGCGAGCCTCGGGGACTGTTTGTGGAGCGCAAGCGCCGCCGAGTCGATCTCCTTTGCTTCGGACATGAACTTGTGCTCGAGCTCACCCTGAACGACCTGGATGTCCACGATCATTTCGCTGTAACGGCTGTACGCGAAGTTCGCCACCCAGTTGAAGACCCACCACGCCGAGTCCCAGGTGAATTCCTCGAAGGAACCCGTCCCCACGGCGTAGCTCTTGGGCACATCGGTGACGCCGCAGTACACGGGGAAGTACACCGTGCTGTAGGTATCATCCACGCCGAACCAGAATATCCCGCCGATCGGATCGGGGAGCCACGAGCGGGCCTGGGCGACGAAGGAGAAGCCGGTCTGCTGCGTGGAGACGGCTCTCTCATTCAGGTACTCGGCATCGCCCGCTTTCCACGTGAGCGGCCGCCACCGGTAGGGGAGATCGTAGGGACCGGCGCCGACGTCTTTCGTCATGTCGAGCGGAGTGCCTTCGAAGTGGTCTCGCATGAAGCCTACGACGTCCGAGACGTCGAGCTTGCGGTCGGGCTTGATCCAAAGCGGAATCGGCTCGGCCTTTTCGTTGCCCAAAGCCCAATCCGCGGGGAGTTTGAGCGACGGCGCCGCGCGGTTGAACATGCACCAGACGCGGGCGTCGCAGAAACGAAGCGCGCCGAAGTCCGCGGGGTTGTACGCGTCCGCGAAGCTGAACTCGCCGTCTTTCCCGCTGAAGTAGCCCTTTTCCCGCGCGAAGGAGATCACGTCGGGAGCGTAGAGCGTATTCGAATCGTGGAGTGGAAACTGCCGGATCCTCGCCGCGTTCGCGTGCCCGGAGATATACCCCTCAGGGACTTTTCGCGCGATCCACACGGCCCCCTTGTTGCCGGGCCCCTTTCCGATGAGATCCATGATCCACACTTCGTTCGCGTCCGCGATGGAGAAAGTCTCGCCCGAGCTGTAGTACCCGTACTCGGCGACGAGACCGGTCATCACCTTGATCGCTTCGCGCGCGGTCTTGGCCCGCTGCAGCGCGAGAAACATCAGGCTTCCGTAGTCCACGATCGCCTTCGGATCGTTGAGCTCCTCGCGGCCGCCCCAAGTCGTCTCGCCGATCGAGACCTGATGCTCGTTCATCAGTCCGACGACCGAGTACGTCTCGGCGGCCTGAGCGATCTGGCCCAGGTACTTCCCTGTGTCCCACTCGTAGATGTCGAGCTTCGTTCCGGGAGGATAATTGCGGGCCGGCGTGTAGTAGAGCTCTCCATAAAGCTCGTGAGAGTCCGCCGCGTACGTGATCATCGTAGAACCGTCGGTCGTGGCCCCCTTGGTGATGAGGAAGTTCGTGCAGGCCCATGCCGCCGGGCTCGACAAGGCGAGCACGAACATGGCGATAGGTGCGAGGACGAGGGTCATTTTCTTCATGTTGCTCGTGGTACTCCTTCCAGATGTTTCTAAAGACACCTTCACACCCCTCCGGCCGTTTTCCCGCGGGAATGAAACCCGTGGAAGACGACAGGGTGCCGGTCATTGTACCCTATTCGGCACGGCGCGATCAACATCATTTATTCCATTGAGTTACACATGCTTCCGCGGCTCGAGACGGGCTCGGCGGCCTTTGAACCACAGCGACACTTTCACCAGCCCCAGGAGCGCCGGGACCTCGACGAGCGGACCGCGTTCTTGAGCTTGATCAGCGAAAACCGCGTGATGACCCCGGCGATGAAGGGAGTTTGCCGGCAACGCCTCGGAACGTCTCCGTGTTGGATTCGTTCATAGCGTCTCCACGAAAGCGCGGATCTCGTCCCGGACCCGCCGGTAGTGCGCGAGCGCTTCTTCCTCGGTCTTGGCGCCGCGTGCGCGGCGCGGCGGATCGTCGAACCCGGCGTGTACGACGCGTGCGATCCCCGGGAACACCGGACACGACTCCCGCGCATCGTCGCACACCGTCACAACGAGATCGAACGCGACGTCACGCAGATCCACGAGCGTCTTCGAGTGTTGGGAGGAAATATCGACTCCGGCCTCGGCCATCGCTCTCACGGCCAGACGATCGAGCCCTTTGGGGGCGACGCCCGCCGAATAGGGTTCGATCAGATCTCCCTTGAGCGTGCGTGCCCACCCCTCCGCCATCTGGCTCCGGCAGGAGTTTCCGGTGCAGAGAAAAAGGACCTTGAGCTTCTTCGGTGACACGACACCCCCGAAGCAGGCGACAATTCGCCGAACTACATCTGAATCTGCGGTCCGGCTCCCTCTTCGGGTCTTGCCCGGCGGGCCCACATGGCGAGAAAAACGGCAAGCCCCAGAAACACGACAAGACCGATCCAGTTCCCCGCTTTGTCGAGATACGCGGCGTTCGGCGCCCCTTCGGGCCGGTGGATCGCCTCGCGGATCACCTTCACCACGGCATCGAACACGCCGGCGAGCGCGCCGCCCGCGATGAACCCGGAAGCGATGAGGGTCCCCCGATTGCCGCGGGCGCGCTCGAGCGCCTTGTCCCCAGCGGGGCGCTTTACGATCGAAGCGACGATCGCGCCGAGAAGGAGCGGCGTGTTGACCTCCATCGGGAGGTACATCCCGAGCGCGAACGCGAGCGGCGAGACACCGACGAGAGTCACGCAGACCGCGATCACGCCGCCGAGACCAAAGAGAAACCACGGGGCCTGGGCGCTCGCCATCACCGACTGGATGACCGCCGCCATGGCGTTCGCCTGCGGCGCCGGCATGGGTGTGAGATGCTTGTCGCTCGCGACGAACCCGTGGGTGTGGGCGAAGAGAACGATCGCGCCCGTGACGGCGAGGGACGCGAGAACGGCCCCCGTCATCACCGCGATCTGGATCTTGCGCGGCGTGGCGCCGGTCCAGTACCCCACTTTGAAGAGCGTGACGAGCGACCCGGTCGTCGAGAGCGCCGAGCACACCACCCCGCCGATGAGAAGGACGGCGAGCATTCCCTCGGTGCCGCGAAGCCCCATCTGGCTGAGCAGTATCGCCGACACGATCAGCGTCGTGAGCGTCATCCCCGACACTGGCGTTATGCTGATCGTCGCCACGGCCCACGACGACACCGCCGCGAACAGAAAGGTGATCACCATCGTGATGAGGAGCGCCACGAGAGCGAGCCCCGTCGCGCCCGAAAAATCGGCGAGAACCGCGAACCTGAAGTAAAGAAAGAGGAGAACGGCGACCACGATCACCCCGCCGACCACCTGGGACATCGCGAGATCGTGGTCGGTCCGCACGGGCGCCGCCTCGCCTTTCTGGCGACCGGTCATCCGCCGAATCTCCGCGCTCACCTTGCGGAGCGCCTGGACCATGACCGGCGACATCTTGATGATGGAGATGACACCGGCGGCGAAGATCCCGCCGATCCCGATGTACCGGGCGTATCCGTAGAAGAGCCCTTCCCAACCAAGCCCCGGGATCGGGGGTCTCCCCGGGAAAAGCGTCTCCGGCGCCGCGGAGCCGAGCTTGCCGAAAAGCGGAACCAGAACCCAGTACGAGAGAAACGAGCCCGCGACGATCGTCGCCGCGTAGCGAAGGCCAATGATGTAGCCGAGTCCGAGAATCGCGGCGGACGTGTTCAACTGAAAAACGGCCTTCAAGTTTTCGGTGAGACCCCGGAGGGGCCCGATCACCGCCGTCGAGAACACATCCCGCCAAAGTTTCAAATTGAGGGCGAGGAAATCGAGCACGATTCCGATTCCCATCGCGTACAAAAGAATGCGCGCCCGCTTTCCGCCGCCTTCTCCCGCCACGAGGATCTCGGTCGTCGCCGTCGCCTCGGGGAAGGGGAGCTTGCCGTGCATGTCCGCGACGAAGTACCGCCGGAACGGGATGAGGAAGAGCACGCCAAGGACCGCGCCGAGAAGGGGAACGATGAAGATCTGGAGAAAGTTGGAGCGGCCTTGCAGGCCGAGGATATAGATGGCGGGCATAACGAAGACCGATCCCCCCACGATCATCCCCGCCGTCGCTCCGAAGGAGACGATGGTCACGTTCTCGAGGAGCGTCGACTTGCGCGCCGCCATCGCCGAGAACCCGATGGCGAGGATCGCGATCGGTATCGCCGCCTCGATCCCCTGCCCCAGTTTGAGGGCGATGAACGCGGCCGCGAGCGAGAAGACGAGCGTCATCCCGAGCCCGAAGAGGATCGACCGGAGGGTCACGTCGCGCGTGGTTGCATCCGCGGGGACGAGCGGACGATACGTCTCTCCGGGGGCGAGTTCCCGGAAGGCGTTTTCGGGGAGACCGTGCGTCGATTTGGATGAAGAGTCCTGCATACGAATTCCTTCCCGGTTGAGTGAGACGAATTCGAGCCGCGAAACCGGATCATGCGGGTGAGGTTACAATCTCGATTCTATGGTGTCAACGCTGACGAACAAGTACGTAGGCGATCGCCGCGATCGCCGCCGCGCAGGGGACCGTCAGGATCCATGCCCACACGATCCGCCCCGCCACGCCCCATTTGACCGCGCTCAAACGCCGGAGCGAACCGACCCCCATGATGGCGCCGGTGATCGTGTGCGTCGTGCTCACCGGGATACCGAGGCTCGTCGAGACGAAGAGCATGACGGCCGCGCTCGTCTCGGCGCAGAAGCCGTCGACGGGTTTGAGCTTCGTCACCTTCTGCCCCATCGTCTTGACAATGCGCCATCCCCCACACATGGTCCCGAGCGCGATCGACCCGTGGCACGAGAGGACGACCCACAGGGGAATGTGAAACTCCGGTCCGAGAAGCCCCGCGCTGAAGAGGAGGCTCGCGATGATCCCCATCGTTTTCTGGGCGTCGTTACCGCCGTGCCCCAGGCTGTAGAGCGCCGCGGACACCAGCTGTCCCTTTCTGAACACGTGATCGACCCCGAAGGGCGAGCTCTTGCGGAAAAGCCAGTAGACCGCGGTTCCGACGACGAGACCGAGCAGCAGCCCCGCGACCGGAGAGACGAATATGAACGCCACGGTCTTGAGGATGCCGTGCCACACGAGCGCCTCGGGACCGGCTTTGACGAGCGCCGCCCCGACCATCCCGCCGATAAGGGCGTGCGAGGAGCTCGTCGGCAGCCCGAAGTACCAGGTGATGAGATTCCAACAACACGCCCCGGTGAGCGCGGCGAAAATGACGCTCTTGTCCACGATCGCGATGTCGATGATCCCCTTCCCCATCGTATTCGCCACGTGGAGCCCGAAGAAGAGAAACGCGACGAAGTTGAAAAACGCCGCCCAGATGACGGCGTAGCGAGGCCGGAGGACCCGCGTCGACACGATGGTGGCGATCGAGTTCGCCGAATCGTGAAAGCCGTTGAGAAAATCGAAGAAGAGCGCGAGACCGATCAGGAAGATAATGGGCGCTGTCATGGATTAGGCTTGCTTGACGAGGATGGATTCCACCACGTTGGCGACGTCTTCACAGACATCGAGAACGGTCTCCGCGTCCTGGTAGATTTCTTTCCACTTGATGACGGCGATCGGGTCCTTTTCCCTCTCGAAGAGATCCGCGAGCACCCGGTCCCGCAACACGTCGCCGACGTTCTCGAGGCGGTTGACTTCGACGCACGAATCCATGATCGACTTCAAATTCTTCGGTTTGCGCAGCCCGTTGACGGCGGAGGCCACCTGGCGGACGGACTGTTCGATCACTACGGCGAACTCGGCGAGGTTTTGGTCGGACCACTTGAGCTTATAGAGACGAAGCCGGCTCACGATCGTGTTGATCACATCGACGACGTCGTCGAGCTCGGTGGCCAGCTTGTGGATATCCTCGCGGTCGAAGGGCGTGATGAACGTCTTGTTCAAATGGCTGATGATGCTGTGGGTCGCGTCGTCCCCCGCGTGTTCGATCTCCCCCATTTTCGTGATCAACGCCGCATCCACCGCCCCCATCGACGCGATCTCTTTGAAGAGCACCGACGCTTCAACGGCGTATTCGACCTGTTTGTCGAACAGGTCGAAGAAGTTGAACTCCTTCGGGAGAAACCTGAACCCCATGGCCCCCTCCTGTGGATGACGTCATGCGACCGAGCAAGCTCATTCTACGCTGGGCGCGGCCGGCATACAACCGCGTTGTCGAACCATCGCCGTGTTTTCCACAGGTTATCCGGACGCCCCCTCGACCCGGCCCTCCGCGCGATCGACGCAGGCGGCGATCGCGATGTCGCCGGTGACGTTCAAGACCGTGCGGCACATATCGAGCAATCGGTCGACGCCGAGGATGATACCGATTCCTTCCGCCGGGATCCCCACCGAGACAAGAACCATGACCACGAGGGGTATCGACCCACCCGGGACACCCGCCGTCCCGATCCCCGCGAGGACCGCCATGAAAACGACGGTCACCTGTTGGCCGAGCGTGAGATCCACGCCAAAAACTTGCGCGAGAAACAGGACCGTAACGCCCTCGAACAACGCGGTCCCGTTCTGATTTGCCGTGGCGCCCACGGTGAGGACGAACCGGCTGACCTCGGGTCTCAAACCGAGGTCCCTTTCCGCCACGCGGAGCGTCGTAGGCAGCGTGGCGTTGGAGGAGGAAGTGGCGAAGGCCGTCACCATCGCGTCGGAGATTCCCTTGAAAAACTTGAGCGGATGCATCCGCGCGACGAGACCCACGACGATCGAGTACACGCCGACGAGCTGGAGTAAAAGACCGGCGATCACGGTGCAAACGTACCAGGCGAGCGAGTTCAACATGCCGAGCCCGAGGGACGCGGTCAGAGAAAATACCAGCGCCCCCACACCGAGCGGCGCCAGACGCATGGCGAGCCGCATGATCACCATGACGACGTCGTAGACCCCCTCGAGAACGGCGATAAGAGGCCCTGTACGTTGGGGCACGAGCGCCATGGCGATCCCGAACATCAACGCGAAGAAGATGACGGAGAGCATCCCGCCGCCGGGCGAGCTTCCGTCGAGCGCTCCGACCATTTCCTGGAGGGGGTTCTTGGGGATGATGTCGAGCAACGCGTCGCGGAGGGGTTTTGCCTTCTTCGCCTCCGCGAGAGCCCGGGCGGCAGCGTCTTTGGTCGCGTACTTTTCGAAGAGCGCCTGGCGCTTCTCCTCGGGGAGGTGCGCGCCGGGGCGCATTGTGTTGGCCAGTGTGAGACCGATCGCCACCGATATCCCGGAGAGCACGATGGCCATCACGAGCGTCCGGAGCCCCATCCGTCCAAGACGGCGGAGGTCTCCGATCCCCGCCACGGCGAGGGTGAGCGCGGAGAACACGAGCGGCACCACGACCATGAAGATCAATCGCAGAAAAATCTGCCCGATGGGCTCGGCGAGACCGCGCACGATGGTCACGACCCGGGTGTCGGCAATGGAGAAGATATTGACAAGAAACCCGCTCACCGCGCCGATAACGAGCCCCAAGATGATCTGCCAGTGGAGAGCGACATTCCGGCGCGACCCCGCGCGTCGCCCCTTATCGGCCGGCTCTTCTACGGGATCCGTTGGGTCGTGATTCTGCGTGTCGCCCATCAGCATGATCTATCTCCCCGGAATACCCGGAATACTAAGACGGCTCGCCCGATCGTTCAACATCGATCCTCCGGGACCCGATCGTTCAACGCCGATCCTCCGGGACCCGCCCCCCGCTCTGGATTCTCAAAAACCCGATTCCTGAGACCTCGACCGCGAACACGACCCTTCGAACAACCGGTTGCCTCCGCGATCGACCGGGCGTATGCTTCTCCAAATGAGAAAACTTCTGCTCGTCCTTCTCGTATTGGCGGTACTTGCCGTCTCGGTTTTCACCGGCTCGACGGAGGAATTTTCTCCGGCCCCTCCCACGCGTTTTCCCGATTCGCCGCGAATCGTCGCCTTCGGCGACCTTCACGGCGATCTGGACGCCACCCGCCGGGCGCTCAGGCTCGCCGACGCAATCGACAAAAAAGACCATTGGATCGGGGGGAACCTCGTCGTCGTGCAGACGGGGGATCAGGTAGACCGGGGGAACCAGGAACAGGCGATCCTCGATCTCTTTGTCCGGCTCGCCGAAGAAGCCACCCAAGCGGGGGGCGCGGTCCACGTCCTCAACGGAAACCACGAGCTGTTGAACGCGAGCCTCGATTTCCGGTACGTGACTCCGGAGGGTTTCGCCGATTTCGAGGATGCCGTGCCGTCCGGCGAGCCCGATTCCCTGCTGCTCGGTTTCGAGGAAGCGAAGAGGGCCCGCGTGGCGGCGTTCAAACCCGGCGGGGTCTACGCCCGCGTGCTCGCGAGGCGAAACACGATCGCCATCATAGGACCGAACGTGTTCGTCCACGGCGGCGTGCTCCCGGCGCACGTCGATTACGGGATCGAGAGAATCAACTCGGAAGTGAGGTCGTGGCTCGAGGGCAAGACACCCCGCCCCGAGTTTGTGGACTCGAGGAACGGCCCCACCTGGGCCCGCGTGTACTCCTCGAACACCGACACCGCCGCCTGTGACACGCTCACTCTGGTCCTGGAGCGTCTTTCCGCCAAGCGGATGATCGTCGGCCACACCGTCCAGGAAAAAGGAATGAGGTCTCAATGCGACGGGAAGGTCTGGTGCATCGACGTGGGGATGTCCGCTTTCTTTGGCGGCAAGACCCAGGTGCTCGAGATTGTTGGGGACAACGTTCGCGTGCTCGGCGGCGAAAAGAAGCGCTGATCGCTCGTCGGGGGGTATCGACGCGCAGAACAATGCCTGGCGGCTAATGGCGGCGACGCGAAGAGCGCCCGCCGCGAAAGACCCGCCCTACCCCCGTTTCGCCGCATGGCGGCGCTCGATCCGGCCCAAGTGGAACTTGCGGAGACGGATGTTCTTGGGCGTGATTTCCACGAGCTCGTCCTCCGCGATAAACTCCATCGCGAACTCGAGCGTCATCTCGCGCGGCGGCGTGAGTTGTATGGCGTCGTCGGAGCCGGCGGCGCGGATATTGGTGAGTTTCTTCTCGCGCGCCGCGTTCACGATCATGTCGCCGCCCTTGTTGTTGGCGCCCACGATCATCCCTTCATAAAGATCGTCACCCGGGTGGACGAAAATCTCGCCTCGTGCCTCGAGACCCCATAACGCGTAGGCGACGGCCCTGCCGCCGGTCATCGACACCATCACGCCCACGTTCCTCCCCGGCATATCGCCCTTGTACTTCTGGTATTGGTGGAAATTCTGATACATGATGCCCGTGCCGCGCGTCATGGTGAGAAGCTCGTTGCGAAAACCGATAAGCGCGCGCGACGCGATATAGGCCTCCAGACGCACGGTGCCGACCGCGCTCATCGTGATGGTCGACACTTCCCCCTTGCGTTCGCCGATCGCCTGCATCACCGGACCCTGATACTCGGGGTCGACGTCGATCACCACTTCCTCGACGGGTTCGAGCACTTCATCGTCGACCGTCTTGAGGATCACCTCGGGCCGCGATACCTCGAGCTCGTAACCCTCGCGGCGAAGAGTCTCGATCAGGATGGACAAGTGGAGCTCGCCGCGGCCGGAAACCTTGAAACGGTCCCCGCCCGAGGTCTCCTCCACGTGGACGCCGACGTTGATCATCGCTTCGTGCTCGAGCCTTTCGCGAAGATGCCGCGACGTGAGGAACCTGCCCCCGTCCTTCCCGGATAGCGGGCCCGTGTTGTGCGAGAAACTCATCGAGATCGTCGGTTCGTCGATTTTCACCATGGGGAGCAGCTCGGGCTTCTCGGGGGCGGCCAGCGTGGAACCGACCTTGACGTTCTCCATCCCCGCGAGCATGACGATATCGCCGGCGATCGCCGCATCCGTCTCGACGGGGCGAAGCCCGCGGTACTTGAGGATCTTGGTAACCCGGCCTCGTTCGTGATGGCCGTCGCGCTTGACAAGCACGATGGGCTCGTTGGGCGTGATTCGGCCGTGGAAGATCCGGCCGATGGCCATCCGCCCGAGGTAGTTGTCGTAGTCGAGCATCGTCACCAGCATCTGAAACGGCTGGTCGACGTCCCCGACGGGAGGAAGCACGCGGCGGAGTATCGTCGCGAGGAGCGGGGTCATGTCGGTGTCCGTATCGTCCAGCTCCAGACGCGCGTAGCCGTGTTTGCCCGAAGCGTACACAACGGGGAAATCGAGTTGCTCGTCCGTCGCGTTCAATTCGCAAAAGAGGTCGAACGTCAAGTCCGCCACTTCGTGCGGCCGCGCGGTCGGGCGATCGATCTTGTTGATGACGACGAGCGGTTTCAAGTGGAGTTCGAGCGATTTCTTGAGGACGAACTTGGTCTGGGGCATGGGGCCTTCGAACGCGTCCACGAGGAGGAGCACGCCGTCGACCATCTCGAGAATCCGCTCGACCTCGCTCCCGAAGTCCGCGTGCCCCGGCGTGTCGACGATGTTGAAAAGGGTGTTCCGCCAGATGAACGACGCGTTCTTGGAGAAGATCGTGATCCCCCGTTCCCTCTCCAGGGGGTTGGAGTCCATGATCGTGCTCTCGCCCTCGCGAAATGTGTAGGCACCGGTCTGTTTGAGCAGCGCGTCGATCAGAGTGGTCTTCCCGTGATCGACGTGGGCGATGATCGCCACGTTGCGGACGTCTTTTCTGCGTTTCTGGCTTGGCATACGTGACCTCGGATACGCGTTCGGCGGCGCGGGGGGATTCCCGATTCCAATAACGGCGGTGCGCCGCGGTTCTTCGCAGGAAACGGGGGATCACGATCTTCGCGCCGATCGCGGCCGTTTGCTTTGGGCGCCGCCCACCGTCGCACGGTTCAATTAATGGCATCAAACCGAAGGTTTGTCCAGACGGTTCGAAGACACCCGCCCCGATGTCCCCCGCCCCGATACGCCGCGCCTCTCGTGAAAAACGCCCATCACCCCGAGGACGATGAGCACGGTGCCGCCGATCGTCCAGACGGTGATCGGTTCCCCAAGGATCACGCGGCCCAGAACCACCGCCACGACGGGATTCACGTAGGCGTACGTCATGACGATGCTCGTGGAGAGCAAGCGGAGCGCCTTGATAAAGGAAGTGAACGCGATCACCCCGCCGAGGACGACGAGATACCCCCACGCGGCCCAGGCTTCGGGGATGGGCGCGGGCCGCGGTTCGCCGGTCAGGAAAGCGACGAGAAAAAGTGCGACTCCGCCGGCGAGCTGCTGGTAGCCCGAGCTGACTTCCGCGTCGAGCGAGCGCGCCCTTCGTTTTTGAAGAATGGTACCGAGACCCCAACTGACGGCGGCGGCGATAAGCGCGACCGCCGCGTACAAGTCCTGGCTCGACCCGTTGAGGATCACCGGGCCGTTGAGCACCGCCACACCCGCAAGACCGACGAGGAGCGCCGCCACGAGACGCCACGTCGGCGCTCGGCGGTCGATGATCGACTCCATGATCGCGACCCAGACGGGGAGTGCTCCAATGAGGAGCGCGGAGTAACCGGACTGCGCGCGGCGCTCCGCCCACGAGACGAGGCCGTTACCGCCGAGCCACAAAAGGACGCCGGAGACGGCGAGCACGCCAAGCTCTCGCCGTCCGACCCTCAGACTTTTCCCCGACAACGCCACCCAGGAGATGAGAATCAGGCTCGCGGCAGCCACCCTCATCCCCGCCATCGTGAAGGCGGGAAAGCCCGAGCCTTCGCGGACGGCTATGCGGATCGCGAGGTACGTGCTCCCCCACACGACGTACACGACGATGAGATGACAGAGACCGCGGAATCTGGGAGTGGCCATCGGCGGGTCTTCCGAATCAGAAAAGGCCAACCCGCGGCCGAAGCCTCGGGTTGGCCGGTGTCAAAGCCACAGCCCCGCACGTGGGAGCTGATCTCTAGTCGAACAAGCCTGCGATCTTCACGTAAGTGGAGTGGGTTGTCTCGACGGCGGCGAGAATCTTCTCCTTGCTGTCCGTCTTGGCGGTCTCGACGAGTCTCGCGACGGCTGCTTCCAGCTCGATCACGGCCGCGTCGAAATCTTTCTGCTGGTCGGCGAGCCGCTTCGGGAGCTGGGCCTTCTTTAGCGGCTGGACCTTCTCTTGCATCGCCGCCGCGGCGGTCCTGATCTGCGCGAGATCGTACTGCGGACCGTAAAAATGATAGAGCTTGTAGAGCTCCTGGTGGAAAGCGTCGAGCTCCGGCGTGAGCGGTCGGATCGTGCGGACCAGCCGCTCGTACGACGAATGGAATGCCTCGATCTGTTTGAGCATCTCTTCCTGGTTGTCTTTCTCGGCGGCGGCGTGGAGCTGCTGCAACGATGATTTGAGTTCCGCCTTTCCCTTGTCCCAGTCGGTTTGCTTGTCCCGGAGGATCCCCGGGAGTTTGGCCTCGTCGAGCTTCGCGGTGAGCTGGTCCACCTGCGGGAGGAGCTCCTTGATGAGCGCGTAGTCTTTATTGGGATACGCGGTGTGCCAGAGCGGGTAGACGACTTCGTGGAGATCCTCCAACGCCGGCACCGAAGCGGATAGTTCCTCTTCCGTGGCCTGAGCCGCGTGGTCGCAGGCCTTGTCGACGGTCTTTTCGACGGTTTTCTCGGTGGTCTTCTCGGTGGTTTGGGCGGCCACGACCCCGAGGGAGACGACGCCCAGACACAAAGCGAAAACGGTCAGCATGATCGCAAAGTTGCGTATGCGGTTTTTCACGAGTTTGCCTCCTTGATCGGATCTGTTCTTGCCTTAGATAACCCATATCACGAGAAACGTCTCCGGTCAACTCGCCTCGTGCTATACTCTCCCGCGACCGAGGGAAACCGCCGGCGCGGTCATTCGGCGATTCCTCGCCGGGAGAAGCCAGGTTGTAAGGGAGGATTTCGTATGAGCAGGCCGGCAACTCTGCGTGCTGTTATTCTCAGCCTTATCGTACTCGTCGCCGCGTCCGCCGGCGCGCAGGGACCCGCGATGCCCGCCCCCGCGAAGCCCCTTTTCGAGGGCGGCGGCGCCGTCGAGGGGCTGCCCGTCGAGATTTTCGACCGGATCGTGTACCTCCCCGTGAGAGTCAATGGCGCCGGACCGCTCACCTTCGTCCTCGACACGGGGGCGGGGTCGATCTCGGCGATCGACAAGTCCGTCGCCGATTCCCTGGAGCTCGGCCTCGTGTCGGTGTACCGGGGACCCGGCGGCGCCGGAGAAGATACGATCGAAGTTTACCAAGCGGATTCCGTGGCAGTTTCGATACCTGGGATCTCGTTCGACGGGCGGGCCGTGTTCACCCTGCCGCTTCACCGGATGGACCCCCATTGGGGAAAACGCAAGGATGGTCTCGTCGGCGGGGATCTTCTTTCCACACTCGTCACCCGGATCGATTACGAGAACGAGCGGATCGATTTCCACGATGCGGCGTCCTACGAGTACTCGGGCCCGGGCGAAACGATCCCGGTCGAGATTCTCGGAAACACCATCTTCGTTCGCGCGGAGGTGCTCCTCTACGGAAAGGACGAGGCGGTGCCCGCGTATTTTCTCGTGGACACCGGTGTGCGGCTGAGCATTTTCAATTCGCCCTTCTCCAGTATGAACGGCCTCCCGTCCCAGAGCCCTAAGACGACGACGGGGGTGACCGGCTATGGGATCGGCGGTGTGAGCAAGGGGATCGTCGGGCGCGTGCGCGGGATTCGGCTGGGGTCGTTTCTCATCGAACAACCGGTGGTTGATTTTTCGATCGACGAAGGAGGGGTTCTCGCCGACACCAGCTTTTCGGGGATCATCGGCGCGGACTTCCTTTGCCGGTTTCACGTCGTTCTCGACTACTCACGTTCGCGGATCACGCTCGAAAAGAACCGGTTCTTCGCCGATCCGTACGAGTTCGACATGTGCGGGATCCGTTTCGTCATGGAGGGAGAGCGGTTCGAAGTTTTGAAAGTGTTTTCGCTTTTCGACCCGTCGCCCGCCGTCGAAGCGGGTGTCCGGGAGGGCGACATCGTCACGCAGATCGACGGGCGGGACGCGGGGAGCTTTACCAGAGAGAAGCTTCGCGAACACATGGAGAAGGAAGGCAAGGAAGTGCGGCTTACCATCAAGCGGGGAGAGGAGACAAAGACAATCAGCATTCGTCTGCGAAAAATGGTATAATAAAAACGGACCGGCACCCGAAAATCCCCCACCTCACCGGCAAACTATCCGCGCGAGGGTCTCATGCGGCGTCATCCCGTTTTGAGCGCACCGGCTCGAGTCGTTTTCGCCGTCATCGTCGTTGTCGCGATCGGCGTTTTCCTCATCGCCTTCCCGGCAGCGGCACAGTTCATCGGCCCGGAGTTCCAGATCAACACGTATACAACGGGCGATCAGGCGTATCCCGCCGTCGCCGTCAACGTGGCAAAAGCGCGATCGCTCGCGGCGAGCGTTGGACTTTCTCAATCGTTTTTCACGAACGCGTCCGTGTCGACCACTTTCGCGTAGTTTCGCTCCAGAGTCGCGAGCGTGGAAAGATGAACGTCCTCCGCGGCGATCGTTTTCTCCCCATATGTCAGCGCCCGGGTGGCGCAGGCGTCACGCACCAGGATACATTCGAACCCCAAGTCATAGGCCGCACGAGCGGCCCCCTCCACGCACATGTGGGTCTGCATCCCGCAAATCACGAGCCTCTCCACCTTGTTGTCCCGGAGGTACTGCAAAAGATCGGTGCCGTTGAACGCGCTGACTTCGCTCTTCATCACGACCTTCTCGCCGTCCAGCGGAGCGACGTCCGCGTGGAACGAGGCGCCCTTCGAAGCGTTGTGCCCGACGTGGACGACGAGCCGTTTGTCGGCGCGGAATTTCTCCAATAACCTCTTGCAGTTTCCCGCCGCCGCCTCGGGGTTGTCGAGAGGCATAGCCCCGCCCGGGAAATAGAACTCCTGAACATCGATGACGACGAGCGCGGTTTTCTTGTCGTCGTTTGGCGCGGTGTTCGTCTGGGAATAGGCAGATATCGCGCTCCAAACCAACGCAAGAAGCACGACGGCTGCCCGGATCCCGAACGACCGCGGCAGATTGGATACCGAATGGGCGAAACGACTGTGCATCTGTCCTCCTTTTCTTGGATACCACATATCCGCCGAGCAGCGGCGATGGTATGCAACGCCATTCGATCGACGGGACACAAGAGAATCCATCGCTCACTTACTCATCGAGTACGGGGCGTCCGCGGGTGACGCCGCCCAATTCTTGTTGGGCTCGGGTCCCATGTCAAAAACGAGGGTCCCGCCTTTGACGATGTCCTCGTGACGGATGTAGCTCTTGCCGTACGGCTTCCCGTTCAGAACGGCGGCTTGAATGTAGATATTCCTGTCGGATAGCTCGCGGGCCTCGATGGTAAACGTTCTCCCGCGCTCCAGGCGGATCACCGCCTTTGACAGACAGGGTTTTCCTATCACGTACTCAAGACTCCCCGGGCACACGGGGTAGAATCCCATCGAGCTGAAAATGTACCAGGCGGACATCTGCCCGCAGTCCTCGTTCCCGCAGATCCCGTCTGGGGTGTTGTCGAAGAGGTTTTGCATGATCTGCTGGATGCGTTCCTGTGTTCTCCACGGCATTCCGGCGTAAGCGTACAGATAGGCGATATGCTGGCTCGGCTCGTTGCCGTGGGCGTACTGACCGATCAAGCCGGCGATGTCCTCGACCTGCTTGTATTTCTCCTCATCTCCCTCGAGCGCGAATAGCGAATCGAGCTTCGCCGCGAACTTCTCCCGCCCTCCCATGAGGTCGATCAACCCCTGGGCATCGTGGGGCACGTACCACGTGTACTGCCAGGCGTTACCCTCGGTATAGTCGCCGCCGTACTGCGCGTAGAGCGGATCGAAGGGCTCGCGGAAAGTGCCGTCGGTTTTCCTGGCCCGCATAAATCCGGTCGACGGGTCGAATATACGCCGGTAGCCGAGCGCCCTCCCGCGAAAGACCTCATAGTCATCTTTCTTGCCGAGCTTCTCGGCCATCCGCGCGATGGTCCAGTCGTCGTACGCGTACTCGAGAGTCTTCGAAGCGCCTTCCTTCTCGAGATCGATGGGGACGTATCCGTACTTCATGTAGTAGCCGAGACCACCGTACGGTTCATACGTCGCGCTCGTCTTCATCGCCTCGAACGCCGCCTTCGCGTCGAAGCCCCGTATCCCCTTCAGGTAGGCGTCGGCGATCACCGAGACCGCGTGATAACCGACCATGCACCACGTTTCGTTCGACCCGAACGACCAGACGGGGAGGATCTTGTGAACGCTCTCTTGCTGGTGCGCGAGCATCGACCGGATCATCTCGCCGTCGCGCGCCGGCTGTGTAAGGGTGAAGAGCGGGTGCGCCGCCCGGTACGTGTCCCAGAGCGAAAAGATGTGGTAGTTCGTGAACCCTTCGGCGATGTGGATGTCTTGGTCCAGTCCGCGATACCGGCCGTCGACATCCATGTAGGTCACCGGCGCGAGCATCGTGTGGTAGAGGGCCGTGTAGAAGATCTCTTTCTCCCTCGGGCTTCCTTCGATGACGATTCTCGAGAGCTCGCTCTCCCACGCGTTCTTGGCATCCTCCCGGACTCGGTCGAAATCCCACCCGGGAACCTCGGCCTCGAGGTTTTTCAAGGCGCCGTCGATTCCGACGGACGAGAGGGCGACCTTGATGTAGAGGACTTCTCCCTCGCTTGTTTTGAAATTGAAAAACGCCTTGAGCTTCCGCCCGGAGACATCGGGATAGTTCTCGAGAAGCGTCCCCGTCCTCCCGAAACCACGATACTGTTCCTCCGCTTCGTTCGCCACACCGTAGGACTCGAACGGCTTCGAAAACCGCACGGCGAAGTACACGTGCCGATTGGGCGCCCAGCCCTTGGTCTGACGGTATCCCGTCACCGTCGTTTGGTTCTCGACTCTCACCTGCGACCACAACACTTTGCCGTCGTAGTTGTAGATGCTGCTCACGAGATCGAGTATGACGTGGGCGTTGTCGCTTCGGGGAAAAGTGTACCTATGGAATCCGACGCGCGTGGTGGCGGTGAGCTCCGCCTTGATTCCGTAGTCTTTGAGCACCACCGAGTAGTACCCGGGTGCTGCGGTTTCCTCGTCGTGGGAAAACCGGGAACGATATCCCTCGCCGGAGTTTTCCTTCGAGCCGGAGTCTTGCTTAGGACCTGCGTTCTCCTTCGAGCCAGGGTCCAGTTGCAACGGGCCCACGGTGGGCACAAGAAGCACGTCGCCCATGTCCGAGTGGCCCGTGCCGCTGAAGTGCGTATGGCTGAAACCGATGATCGATGAATCCCCGTACTGGTAACCCGCGCACCACGGAAAGCTCTCGCGAAAAAAACGAACGTCCGTGTCGGGGCTCAATTGAACCATCCCAAAGGGGACGGTCGCGCCGGGATACGTGTGCCCTTCCCCATCGGTCCCGATAAAGGGATTCACGTAATCGTAGGGTGTCTTGCCGTGCTCGTCGCGCGCCACCGCCACGTTGGTCGCAGCCCGATCGCGTGTTCTCGATGCCCCGCGCTCCCCCCACGCCACTTCCTGGGCAAGCAGAACCGCAAGACCGATCAGCATGAGAATCGCCGTTTTCACGGTCGCGTTGGTCCTTTCCCCGAGAAGAGCCGCCATTCTCGGCGTCACGCTACTCCTTGCCCCAACCACTCCTCGGCCGAGAGACGGGCGTATACGAAGCGAGGCCGTCCGGCGTGTCCGCCGAACGGCCTCGCCGATGGGATCGACATCCCCGAGGCGTCAGTATACAACTCCGTCTTCCGCCGCCGCCACTACTCGCCGGTGGAATACAGCGCCTTGATCCGTCCGAAGGTCGCCCCTTCCGACGGTACCACTCCCTCACCGGGACCGTGCACGTACCCCTTCGTGAAAACCCCGAGAGGACCCGCGATCGGCGTGTACAGGAATGCCTGCGATGAGTTGACGGCGTCCGGGTGCTCGGCAAACCACTCCATGTCCCAGGGAGCGCGAAGGTTATTGAAGCCGAACGTGACCTGTTGCCCGGGGCCCACGACGGCGGACCCGCTCCATACGATCCCCCCGTAGGTCGGGAAAGCCTGTGGAGGCGGCATGATCCCGTGAGGAGTCTTGATCATCGTCGTGGACATCACGCTCGTCTGGTACATATTGAAAAGCGTGGTCCAGTCCGCAACCGTGGCGGTCGCGTTGAACCCGGCCGGTGCGATCCAGCTCGAATAGTTCACCGGACTCAGATCCAACGTGCCCAGGTAGAACAGGGTGAGCGTGACCGGGGCGGTCCCGGTGTTCTTGAGCGTGTACTGGTATGTTCTCCAACCGCCGCCGTTCGAAAGAGTCCCTTCACACGAGATGGTGAGCTCTCCAGCCCCCCAAGCCGCTTGCTCCCCCACAACAAGCACACAGAGAAGCGCGATCGAGACAACGCACAATAGCTTTGTCATGCTGCAAGTCCCCCTTTTGAAACGCGAACCACGGGCGCGGAGTCCACTGACGCGCCATGACACCCATGCCCAAGGTTCGAAGTGACTAACGGCTGGTCGACGGCAGGCTTGGTGAGAGAAAGCCAGAGGCGCGCGACTGGGTCCGAACGCGCCTCACCGGCCGACACAGCCACGTGGCCGGCGCGTTAGCCGCAATCTATGGCCATTGCCCAACGTGCTCGGCGGGATTGTACCACAATGAGCGGTGTAATTCATTAACGAAACGTTGGATGACGTTGGATGACCCGACAACCGGGTGGACCGATTGGGCCCGGCTGGTTGAAGGGCCGAGCGGCCGAGTCGGGGCGGACGAACGGCGCTCCAGCTCGCCGCGGTGCTCGAGGCGAGCGGGGCCAAGAACGGTGGGGCGAAAAAGACCGACCGCTCTCTCGCCGCCCTCGGCAAAATCGGCGAAAAGGAAGCGGTGGTCTGGTTCCTGGGTCACAGTGGTTGGGCGGTCAAGACGCAGAATCACCTCCTCATTTTCGGCTATTTCATCCAAGGGAAAGACCCGAACGAGCCTGGCCTGTGCAACGGACATGTGAACCCGGCCGAGATGGCCGGCGAGAAGGTGGCTGCTTTCGCTTCCCACTTTCACGGCGACCATCACAACGCGGCCGTATTCGAATGGCGGCAGCAAGACCCCGACATTTCTTACTTCCTCGGTCTCCAGCCTCAGAACGCGCCGCCCTACGAGTACATGGCGGGCCGGATGGAAAAGACCGTCGGCGATCTCAAGCTATGGACGATCCCGTCGACCGACGCCGGGGTCGGATCGGGTCGATCCAAATGGTGGCGCCCGACAACCGGGGCGATCACTTCGTCTACAAGAAGGGGAAAATCAAGGGCCCGAAACCCGCGGTCACGCAGCACGCGCGCATCGAGCGGAGGGGATGATCCAGCGGGTTTGATCTCATTGGGTGTGCTCAGGGGACTGCCGAGCGAGTTCGCTCCTCCGGCGAATCCGCTCGGAGGCGTTCGTTGGAACCGGTTATTTCTGCGCCGGGCGGACAAGTACGGCGAGCGAATGCGGCGTAAGCGTCAGGGTTTTCTCGACCGGCGGAGCGTCGGCCTTGTCCGGCTGTGAAGAGAACGTCGTATCCACGATTTTGAACCACGGCCGGTCCGAGGGAGGCAGATCGAACACCGCATCACCGTCCGTCGGATTGAAACCGACCAGAATCTGCCGGTCGCCGGCGTCGTACGACACGCGAACGACCCGCGAATCGGCCCCGTCAGCTTGACGGGACCACTCCCCGTGCCGGAAAGAGGTGCATTGCTTCCGGAGCCGCACGAGCGACGCCACGAATCCGATGAGATCTTGATCCGCGCGGCTCCAGTCGAACCACGAAGTCTCGTTGTCCTGGCAGTAGGCGTTGTTGTTTCCTTTGTGCGTTCTCCCGAGTTCATCCCCTCCCAGGAGCATCGGCACCCCCCGTGAGAGCAGGAGCGTCGCGATGAAGTTGCGCTTCTGACGAGACCGTAGAGTCTTGATTTCGATGTTGTCCGTCGGCCCCTCGACGCCGCAGTTCCACGAGCGGTTGTCGTCGTGACCGTCCCGGTTCGCTTCTCCGTTGGCCTCGTTGTGTTTTCTTTCGTACGAGACGAGGTCCTCGAGGGTGAAGCCGTCGTGGCACGTCACGTAGTTCACACTCGATCGCGCTGATCCGTTCGATGGACCAAAGATATCGGGACTCCCTCCCAACCGCGTCATGAACCGTCCAGAATCGCCGCCGCGCTGGTGCCAGAAATCCCGCGCGTCATCCCGGTATTTGTCGTTCCACTCGCTCCACCCCCCGGGGAAGCGGCCCAGCTGGTAGCCTTCGGGGCCGATGTCCCACGGCTCGACGATGAGTTTGAGGGTTCCGAGCAACGGGTCGCGGCGGATCGTTTCCAGAAGATCGTTACCGAAATCGATGCGGTCGCCCTCGCGCGCAAGCACCGGCGCGAGATCGAAACGGAATCCATCGACGTGCATCTCATCCGCCCAGTACCTGAGCGCGTCAACAATCATCCGCCGTACGTGAGGCGACTCCGAGTTGACCGTGTTCTGCGTTCCGGTGTAGTCCTCGTACTCGAGGGCCGCGCCGTTTTTCAATCGATAGTAGGTCTTGTTGTCGATTCCCTTGAAAACCAGCATCGCCCCCCGAGTCCCGCCCTCGCCGGTGTGGTTGAATACGACGTCGAGAATCACCTCGAGCCCCGCCGAATGGAGCGAACGGACCATCTCTTTGAATTCCCTCACCGGCCCGCCGGGACTCTTATCGGAAACGTATTCGTTGTGGGGAGCAAAGAACGAGACCGGATCGTATCCCCAGTAGTTGCGAAGCCCCGCCTCGACCAGATGGCGGCGATGAATGAACTGCTGGACGGGGAGCAGCTCGACCGCGGTCACTCCGAGGCGCGTGAGGTGTTCGACTGCAGCCGGAGACCCAAGCCCCGCGTACGTCCCGCGAAGCTCCGGCGGGATCTCCGGATGATTGATCGTGTATCCCTTGACGTGGACTTCGTAGATGATCGTGTGCTCGAGAGGCGTCTTCGGAGGGCGATCGTCCTTCCAGTCGAAAGACGGATCGATGACGACCGACTTCGGCATGAACGACGCCGTGTCATCGTTGTTGACGGGAGCTTCCGGGCGGTTCGCGTCGTATGGGAATAGCGCGGCATCCCATCGCACCGCGCCGTCGACGGCTCTCGCGCACGGGTCGAGGAGTAACTTCTGAGGCGACGAGAGATGTCCTTCGGCCGGGTTCCATGGTCCGTGGACGCGAAACCCGTAGCGTTGACCCGGTCCTATGGACTCGAGATAACCGTGAAAATGAGAACCGGTCCTCCCGGGGAGCCCGATCCTCTTCTCGACGCCCCGCTCGTCGAAGAGACAGAGTTCTATCCCGCTAGCGACCGAGGAAAAAACGGAGAAGTTGGTTCCGCGGCCGTCGAACACGCTCCCCAGCGGCTCCGGCTTTCCCTCGGACAAGGCCACGCCGATCCCTCTCTCATGCTCGTCCATAGATTTCGGCCAGCCTGGCTAGCTTTTCCCCGACTTCCACCGTTGGCTCTCCCGATTTCATCCGCCACTCCCAGTTCCCCGCCGCGACCGCCGGGCGATTCATCCGAGCCGACTCCCCGAGACCGAGAATATCTTGCGCGGGGATGATCGCGAGAGCGCAGACGGACATCATCGCCAGACGGATCATGTCCCAATGGACGCTCGAGACGGAGGGCATCTCACCAAGATAGTCGAGGAGCCTCTGCTTCTGCGCCTCGCCAGCCTCGTTTTCGAGCCAGCCCCTCACCGTGTTGTTGTCGTGCGTCCCGGTGTAAAGGACCGAATCGGCGGTGTGGTTGTGGAGCGAGTACGGGTTCGACGCGGTGTCCCCGTCGAACGCGAAGAGGAGCACCTTCATCCCGGGGAGCCCGTACTTGTGCGCGAGCTCCCGGACATCCGGCGTGATGGTTCCGAGGTCCTCGGCAATGAGCGGCGGAGCGGGCCAGTATTTGTGGAGCGCGTGAAAGAAACCGTCACCGGGACCGTCCACCCACTCGCCGCCGGCGGCCGTGTCATGGTCCGCGGGGACCTGCCAATACCCGGCGAACCCCCTGAAGTGGTCGATGCGGACCCAATCGAACATCTCGAAATTCCGCCGAAGCCGCGAAATCCACCAGGCGTATCCCGTCTTCGCGTGCTCCCGCCAATCGTATACGGGGCTTCCCCACAGCTGACCGGTGTCGCTAAAGCCATCGGGCGGCACACCGGCGACCAGCTTCCGCCTCTTCGCTTCGTCGAGCTTGAACAGCGCGGGGTTGCTCCACACATCCGCGCTGTCGTAACCGACGTAGTATGGAAGATCCCCGATGATCTGGACACCGCGCCGGTTCGCGTAGCGCTTGAGCCGTGCCCACTGTTTGAAGAAAATGAACTGGAAGAACTTTTCGCGCTCGATGGCGCTCTCGAGCTCATGCGCGAGTCTGCCGACTTCTTCAACGTTCTTGTCCCTGACCGCCGGCGGCCAGTCCGCCCAGGACTGCCCGTCGAACCGCTCGCGTAAGACGGTGAAAAGGGCGAAGTCATCGAGCCACTCCGAGTTTTCATCACAGAACTGAGCGAAGCACTCGCGGCGAGCGCTCGCGGCGAAACGCCCGTACGCGATGTCGAGCAGACGCCGTTTGTGATTCGAGACTTCGGCGTAGTCGACTTTTTCCTCTGGGAGAACGGGGAAGGTTTTCAGGTCTTCTTCCGTCAGAAGACCCTCATCGCGCAAAAGGGAAGGGCTGATGAAAAGGGGGCTGCCGGCCGCCGCAGACGCGGCCTGGTACGGCGAGTTGTGTCCACCGGGAGCAGCCGGGCCCAACGGGAGAACTTGCCAGAAGACTTGCCGCGCCCCGACGAGAAAATCGATCCACCGGTACGCCTCGGTCCCCAGATCCCCGATGCCGAACCGGCCGGGTAGCGAGGATACATGGAGTAATATGCCGCTCGCTCGTCTGCGCATCGCTGGCCGCTATCCGCGCTTGCTACCACGGACCGTCTTGTCTACGATACCGAGCAGTTCCTCGGCCCGCGCGGTCCGCTCGTAGAGCTTGGGAATCCAGGCGTCACCCCAGAAGAGGAAGCAACTCGTCTCGCCCTCGAGAATGATCTGGCGCGCGGACTCGAGTGTCCCACGCGACTGCGCCGGAATGTCGCTCTTCGCGAGGTCCCAGTACCGGCGGCTCACCTCGAAGACCTTCTCGATGGCTCGCCGCTGAGGATCCGACCCCGCCCACTGCGAGAAATCGTATCCCGACGTATTGCCGACGTTCCAGGCTCCCGTCCGTACGGACGCTTGCCTCTCGGGCCGGTGGCGATCCAGAAATTCTGATATAAGAACCGGCCGGATCGGCGTCGCTCCCGACCGCACGCGGTCCATGAACGGCGCAAAGAAGTGACCGAAGAAATTCGATCCTTCCGACATATTGCGGAACCATCCGCCGTTTTCGCCGTCAGACCACGTCGTGACGAGGCGGGGATCGCCCGCTCCCGGGCTCGAACCGACGCTTCGCATCACTTCCCCGGCAAACCACTCGGCGCTCATCCCGCTCTCCTGCGCGTTGGAAATCCCGCGGTCGCGAGGGATCACGGCGATCTCGGCCCCGTCTTTTCGCGCGATGTACGGTCGGTACGGATCGGGCGGCTCGGTTTCGACCGAGGGTTTGACGTGGACACCGTCCACGACCACGTACGTGTAACCCGCCTTGGCGAGAGCGGGGACCATCTCCATGTCGAACGCCATCTCGGGCGGCCAGAACCCGCGGGGCTCCCGCCCGAATACTTCAGCCGTGATCTGCCTTCCGGAAATCAGATGGTCCTCCCAATCTTCGCGGGGAATCAGCGGGAAGATCGGGTGGAAGTAGCCCATTCCGATGGGCTCGATGTTCGCGGCTTGTTTGTAACTTTCGAGCATCGCGGGGATGTCGACGAACTGTCTGTACCGGTCGATGATGTCCTTCGACCGGAACTGTTCGAGAAGGATCCCCGAAAATCCGACGTGGAACCGGGCCACATCGCGAAACTGATGGGCGTACCGGGCCGCGCGTTCGTAGCAGCGGATGATCTGTTGCGCTTCCCACGCGTTTTCCTCGATGAGCAAACGGAGATTGCCCGGCGGTTGGTGCATGTGGAGTCCAAGCGCGTGGTATACGGCGGGTCCCCCGCCGTGGCTCTCGATACCAGTCAGATTCATACCGGACTCCTCGGCTGTTACCACCCGCCGTTTCGGACCGTGCAGTCCGTGGCGCTGAAGGAAGAGGTGGTGTCCCCGGCGGCGGGGACATAGCAGTACTTCACGTACTCGGTCACCATGCGGTGGCTGCTGAAGCGCCACGCAAGGGTTCGAAAAGCGTTTTTCTGGCGCTGGATCCAACGGCGTGGGACGTCGTCCTCGTCCCTGTCGTAAAACATGGGGACGACCTCGTTCTCGAGCGCCTCGTACAAAGACCCCAGGTCGTTCTCGTCCTGTTTCTGCAGGCTGGCGTGCTCGCCGCCCTCTCCGATGGCAAATCCGTTGGTCCCGTCGTATGCCTCGGCCCACCACCCGTCGAGGACCGACAGGTGGAGCGCGCCGTTGATGACCGCCTTCATCCCGCTCGTTCCGCACGCCTCCAGGGGACGGCGGGGCATATTGAGCCACAGGTCCACGCCCTGCACGAGTTGGCGGGTGACGTTGATGTCGTAGTTCTCGATAAACACGATTTTCCCGATGAACCGGGGGTCGCGAGAAGCGTTGAAAATCTTCTGGATGAGCTTTTTACCCTCTTCGTCAGCGGGGTGTGCCTTGCCGGCGAAGATCACCTGAAGCGGCTTTTCCGGGTTGTTGACAAGCCGGTCGAGTCGGTCCAAATCGCGGAGCAAAAGATCCGCCCGTTTGTACGGGGTGAACCGCCTGGCGACGCCGATCGTAAGGGCATCGGCCCTGAGAAAGGGAACGCCGGGATTATGCGTCGGATCGGGCTCACCCCGGGCCAGGCACTGGCGCCGTACCCGGTCGCGGACAAAGTCCAGCAGATGATTGCGAAGGATCTCGTTCAGCTCCCAGAGTTCTTCGTCGTACATCTCATCGACGGCTTCCCAGGTCTTCGGGTCGTGCATCTGGTCCTGCCAGTCTTCGCCGAGCCACCGGCGGTACAGACGATCCATCGAAGTGGCGAGCCACGTCCCCACATGGATACCGTTGGTGATGTGACCGATGGGGACTTCGTCTCTCGTCTTATCCGGCCAAACCGCTTGCCACATGGCCCTGCTGACGTGCCGGTGCAGATTGGATACGGCGTTTCTGTAACGGGACATTTTGAGACCGAGAACGGTCATACAAAACGTCTCGTCGTGGTCCTTGGGGTTCACTCGGCCCAACGCCATAAAGTCTTCCTGGGAGAGCCCGAGTTGATTTCTCAAGGGGCCCAGGGTTTCTTCGACCAGCGCGGCGTCGAACCTGTCGTGTCCGGCAGGAACGGGGGTGTGGGTGGTAAACACGGTTTTGGAGGCCGCGATGTCCCTGACGTTATCGAAGGACTGGCCGTCGCGTTCCATCAGCGACCGGGCGAGTTCGAGCGCGGCGAAGGTGCTGTGGCCCTCGTTGAGATGAATCACGCCTGGCTGGATCCCCATCGCGTGGAGCGCGCGCAAGCCGCCTACGCCGAGGACGAGCTCCTGACGAATCCTGACGTTCTTGTCGCCGCCGTAGAGCTGGGCGGTCAGCTCGCGGTTCACTTCGGAGTTTTCCTTGACGTTCGTATCGAGCAGAACGAACCGGCAACGCCCGACTCGGGCCGTCCACACCTGGACGTGGATGTTGTTGCCGGCGGCGGTTTCGAGAACGATTCGAAGCGGTTTCCCCCGGCCGTCCGCCGCATGGAGGGGCAAGCGATCGACCTCCGCGTCGTAGTAGTGTTCCTGCTGCCAACCGTTCGCGTCGAGACTCTGGTTGAAATAGCCTTTTACGTAGAGCAGTCCCACCCCGATGAGAGGAATGTCGAGATCGGACGCCGCCTTGAGGTGATCTCCCGAAAGCACGCCAAGACCGCCCGAGTAGATCGGAAGCGATTCGTGGAGCCCGAACTCGGCGGAGAAATAAGCCACCGGTCTCAAACGAAGAGACCGGACGTGCTGGCGGCCCCAGGTGTCCTCGTCCTCGAGGTAGTCGTGCAGCATGTAGTACGCGCGCGTGATGCGGGACCTCAGGGCCATGATCTTGGTTCGCTCTTCGAGGTAATCGTCGGACAGGCGATCGAGAAACGCGAGCGGATTGCGACTCAACTCCCTCCAGAGCTGGGGATCCAAGTCCTGGAAAATGTGATAGACCTCTGAATGCCAGGTCCAGTAGAGGTTGCGGGCCAGTTCGTTCAATCTGCGGCGTATTTCCAAGGTGCTCTCCTGTTGGCTGCTCGGTCCGGTATCGCCGGCGATGCTCCGCGAACGCCTATTCGCCTCACACGTTCCACCAATTAAGATCTATCCCCGGGAATACCACGTCGTGGATCTCCGCGTCTCGGATTTCGAACCTCTCGACTTCAGTGAGTTTGTTCAGATAGCCGGTGTCATCCGCGAGCCGCTCCGCGATATCCGCCAGACACTCGAAGCGACCGGTGTGTTGCATGAAGCGTTTGATGCCGTAATCAACCGCCTGGTCGCGGGAAATGACGAACGGCCAGTCGCTCGCCTGCAATAAAAGCAATTCGCGAGCCGCTTTCACCAGAATGTCCTTAAGTTCGGGTCTCTCGCGCCACGGAAGATTGTAAGTTATCTTGCCAAAAAGGGTTTCACAACGATACTCGATGTCCCACATCCAGCTCACCCGGCTGTTGACCCATACCCGGTGGTCTCCCCCGTCACCCCACGACCCCTCGGGTAGCGCCACCGCCTTGTCCGGGGGGTGTTTCTCCAAGTGACCCGCGGCCGTAGAGAGGTCGACGTCCGGATCGACGTTCAGAGTGAGGAGGACGTCCCGGAGGAAGCGGGGACCTTCGAACCACCAGTGCCCGAAGAGCTCCGCGTCGAAGGAAGCCACCACAACTCCGTGTCTTCCCGTGCGATCGCGGTATTCGCGAAGCCTCTGTTTGACCTGATTGCAGAAGTGGATGGCGTGTTCGTATGTCTTGCCCGGAGTGTCGTCGGGGTAGTAGGGCTCCTTCCCCCCCAGCCCGATCTTCTGCCCCGTGATCTTCCAGTACCTCAGACCCCGGCGCTCGCCGTGTTTCTTGTGGAACTCGAGGTAGACCCCATCGGCGGGGTAGCCGACGTCGCCTGACCAGACCTTTTCGCATATCGCCCGATCCCGCGCGAAGGCGACCACGGACCCCGGGCTCGTCCCGTCGCTTGCCACCCGCGCCGGTTCGAGAACGGACCGCCATCCTCGGTCCGGGTACCTCAGGGCCTCTTCCCAATCGACCTTCCGCCACCCGTTGTTGTCCACCCATTCGCTCCGGCTGTGCTCCATCAGCTGGTTCTCGACAAAGAAGTGCGTCAGACCCTCTTTCGCCGCGAATTGCTCGGTGCCCAGTCGGTTCCGCGGGTGCCCCCACGGTATCGGCGCGTACCATGGCCCCGGCGGACGGTACGCACATTCGGGCAGCCATACGCCGGTGGGTCTGAACCCCAACACGCGCTCGGACGTCGACAGGCCCGCGCGAAGCTGCGCGAACACCGAGGAGTCTTCGTATAATAAAGGGAGATACGCGTGCGTGGCGCTCGAGGTGAGGATCTCCACCATCCCCCGGCGCGCAAAGTCGGCAAAGGCCCCGGGGATGTTCCCGCCTATTTTCGAGAATTGCTCGGCGAGATCGCCGTAGAACTTATCCCATTTCTCGGCGAGATACACGAAATGACGCTCGCCCCGCGCGTCGAATTCTCTCCGGTCGGATCTCGCCCGATCCCGCCGGTCCAGAAGATACTTCTCGAAGCCCTTCTTGAAATCCTCGTGGGCGAGCTGTTCGAGAAGGATCGGGGTGAGGCCGACCGTAAGCCTCGGGTTGCCCTTGAGAAACTCGCATTCCTGGATCGTGGAAAGCAGCGGCAGATACGTTTCGGCGGCCGCCTCGTAGAGCCAATCCTCGCCGTGCGGCCAGGTCCCGTGCCGGAGCACATAAGGGAGGTGGCCGTGCAAAACTAGACAAAAACTCCCTATGCTCATGCCTTATCTTCTCCTCGTCCGAGGGCGTGTCGTTTAATCCGACACTCCGGCCCGGCGGAACGGTACACTTCGGGTCGTGTCACGCGACGTGTGTCATTTTCCGTCGGGAAAAATCTCCTGGGTGATTTTCAAGACTGGACGGCCGGCGCGGTGCGATAGCCGCCGTTGCGAAGAAGGCGGAAGACCCCTGCCGTCTGGGTCGCGATCACTTCCCACGTAAAAAGCTCTCCAACCTGGCGTCTTCCGTTCTCACCCATCCATCGCGCCCGGTCGAAATCCGAGAGCAGCGTACCCAACCCCCAGGCAATGGACTCGGGGTGGGGCGCTATCTTCAAACCGTTGTAGTCGTGCTGTACGAATTCGCTGGGACCGCCTCTATCGGTCGCCACCACGGGCTTGCTCGCGCTCCAGGCCTCCAGGATCACGATTCCGAATGGTTCGTTCCTGCTGGGCACGCAAACGCCGTCGCTGAATTTGAAAAACTTCACGACGTCGTTGGTGTCGCGGAAACCGACGAAGCGCACCGCGGCACTCACCCCGATCTGCCCCGCGCGGCGCTCGAGATCGCGCCGCATCCCGCCGTCGCCCGCAAAGACGAACTTCGCGTTCGAGTGGTAGCGCAACACCCATGGAATGGCTTCCATCAAGAGGTCGGGACCTTTCTGCCATTCCAGCCGGCCGCAGAAAAGAACCGTGGGATCCATCGGCCCGATGTCATACCCGCGGCGAGCTTTCGCAACGTCGAGATCGCCGTCGAACCGCGCCGTGCTGACGCCGTTGTAGATCACGGCTGTTTTCGATTCCGGCACTTCGTACATCCACTTGATCTCGTTGCGGGTGGCGTTCGAAACGCATATCACCTTGTCCGCCCAGTACGTCCCCGCGCGTTCCTGTTCGCGTATGCGGACGGACCGGCCTCCGGGAAACGTGTTGCCACAACGGGCGTATTCCGTCGAGTGAATCGTCAAGGCGCCCTTGCGGCCGCGGCCCTGTTTGATCCAAATCATCGCGTTCGCGGCGAGCCAGTCGTGCGCGTGGACGACGTCGAACGCCCCGATCATGTCTTCGACGATGAAGACGCGTTCGACGAACGCGCGGCACATGTTGTTGACGTCGTCGACGATTTCGTGGTGAGCCGTATACGGACAGCGGTGATAATGGACTCCGTCGATCCAGTCATGGTATTTCTGGCCCGGCGCCATCCGGGTGAACACGTGGACCTCGTGCCCGCGCCGTTCCAGAGCGGCGGAAAGCTCGCTCACGTGACCGGCGACTCCTCCCACCGCCACGGAGTGCAACGACTCCCAGGACAACATCGCGATTCTCAAAGCCTCTTCTCCCTTTCCAGACCGATCCGACGCGACCCGCTACCCTTCAACGCGTCGTAATACACCCTGATGCACTTTCGCGCCGCCGCCTCCCAGGTGAGCCCCTTGATCTCGTCGGCGCTCTCCCGCCGAAGCGTATCCGCAAGACCGGGATACTTTAGGACGGCGACGATCATCTTGGCCATCATCTCGACGTCCCAGAAATCCACCTTGAGCGTGCCGCGCTTGAGCACCTCGGCCGCGCCGGAATCTTTGGAGAGGATCACGGGTACACCATGACGCGCCGCCTCCAGCGCCGTCAACCCAAAAGGTTCGCTAACCGAGGGCATCGCGTACACATCGGCCATTTCGTAGGCCCGGTCCACGTCGGAGCCGCGCAAGAATCCCTTGAATTCGATCTGGTTTCCAAGACCGAGCTCGTCCGCCAGCTTGACGACGTAGGGCAGCTGATCGCCCGATCCGGCGATCACGAACTTCACGTTCCTCACCCGCTCCGCCACGCGAGCCGCGGCGCGGACGAAGTATTCGGGGCCTTTCTGACGGGTGACTCGCCCGAGGAAGAGGACGACCTTTTCCCGGTGTCCCGTTCGCGGCCGGAGGTCCAGGCGCCGATCGAAATCGATCCCGTTGTGGACGACGGCGACCTTCCACGCGGCGACTCCGTATCGATCGACGATGATCTGCTTCGTTCTCTCGGAGACCGCGATGACCCGCTCCGCGGCGTGCATACCGCGCCGTTCGATATCGTACACGTACGGATTGCCCCACTCGCCCGAACGGTCGAACTCGGTGGCGTGGATGTGGGCGATGATCGGCCTGCCCGAGAACTCCGCGATCGCCATCGCCGAGGGGAACGTCATCCAGTCGTGCGCGTGAATCACGTCGAACAGTTCTCGCCGCGTCAGGTCCACGCAGCGTTCGGCGTACGCGTAGATCTTCCCCATGAGATCCCCATCGTACCCATCCTCGGCCCCAACACCCACCACGTGGACGGAAGACTCGTTTGCTCGCGTTGATTTTGTCTTCTTGGGTCGGTCGGTTGATTCGGAGTCCTGAGTGGACATGTTCGCCGGTTGAGGAACCGCCGTCTGGTACGGATTTGTCAACGCGCTAGGCACCGGGGCCATTTCCACCTGGCCGGCCGGATGCCACAGCGTGCTGGACTTATCACTCTCGAGGCGCTCCCGAGGGCCAACATCCTCGTCCGATTCCGCCTGCGATGGTGATTCGATCGACCGGGGGAGCACAAACAGAATCCGCGTTTGCAGGTGTTTCATCGCCTCGGTCAACCCCCGACACGCGGTGCCCAGTCCTCCGCTTATGAAGGGAGGGTATTCCCAGCCCAACATCAGTACACGCATCGATCGCTTCTCTCAAGGACAGACCCGTCCGTCCGGCATGCCCGTTCGCGAACATTACGATTTACTCACCTGTCGGAAGAGTCGGTCACGCGGACGACGCTGTTCGTCGTCCCGAATGCGTTCGGTACCTGCTTCGGCGCGGCCGGGTCGTTGTGCCACTGGCCGTCGACGAGAAACTTGTACTGGTACTCTCCCGGTGACAGCCGCAGCGTCTTGCGAAACCCGTTCTTCGTCTTCGCCATCCGATCCGCCCGGGGATTCCAGTGGTTGAACTCGCCGACGAGATAAACCTCTCTGGCCTCCGCTTTCGCCTCACATACAAACACCGTTGCGTTGGCCGTCTCCGTCTGCTTGCTGGGAAGCTCCCTTTGCTTCACATTTCTCTCGATCATTGAGGCCTCCTCTCTTCGTCCGTGTCTGTGAAAAGTGACTTCGATTTCGCCCTTCGCTCCGGCATCAGCCGGAGCAACATCTCGTTCTATTACAAGAAATTATGCGTTATTCTTGGCCCTACCAACTTTGCGCATCGCCCCTCGGGGTCGTCGAGCCTGGACCCGGGCCTCCTTGTGGCTCATCGCATCGACCACGTGAACTGGGAAGAATGCGGCGTTCGATCGAATGATGCCTGCGCGATGCGAGCCCGCCACGGCTGATAACGTATTCGCTGGCCGACGGCCCGAAAGCCTGAGCACCAGAGGGATCAGGGGCTTCACTCATGTCCGGCGCATGGAAGACGAAGACCTTGCACGAGTACCGACCGGACACGCCGAGCGTAGGAGGAAGTACCGTGACAGTTATTGAAAGGTTCGCCTTTGACACCGCCTAAGCGCTGCACTCGAAGGTATGAGGCGAAATCCTCCCGCTTACACCCACCTCGGCTGGCCGGTCCCCCACAGTGTCTGCGTTCTCGCACCCGGAGCCGGGTCAGCGCGTGAACCCTTTCGACAATTCGATGCGTGCCGAGATACACCGCTGATCGATGATCGAACGCACGCAACGACATACACGCCGAGTCCCCTGGCGAATCGGCTCGGGCAAGACGCTTTCAATTAGCCGTTGCACCAAACGACCGGCCCGGCTTCTCTATGCGATAATCTTCGGCCCCGCTAAGTATTGCAAGCGAAAAGTGTGTGTTTTCGTGGTTTATGCGCTTTTGGAGCGTTCGAACGTCCCTGTGTAAGGACACCCTTACAGTTCTCCCCGCGTCGTGTAAAGGTCGAGGAATCTCGCCAGCACTCGGTCAAGGCTCTCGACGCAGCCCGCCTGATTACGGACGCGGGTCTCCCAGACGCTTTCCTTACCGACCTGCACGTGAAAGAGTTCACGATATGGCGCGACGCGACAGAGCAAGCCGTCCCGCCAGAAAATCCTCACGTCCATGCGGGCCGTCTCAACCCGGACCCCGTCGTGGATACCGCATACCGAAGCGAGAAACTTGTAATAAAGATCCCTCAGGGTCGTGTCGGCTATCATCACCCCCGGATCGGTCTCCGGCGGTGTTTTCAATTGCAGGCGGTCCAACGGATTTCCTCCTGAGCTCGTTCATCCTGATGAGCACGTTGTCGGCAACCGCAAAATACGCGCTCGAGAGCGCGGAGCTCGGGGCGCGGACGACCGGGGGAACGCGATCCCCCAGTGCCGATTCCCATCCGACCACGGTTCCCAGATCGCAGACGGACGGATCGTCGATCCGAGGCTCGTCGGCGCGATCGCTCGAATGAAGAACGAATGTGGCGACACTCTTCAGCCGTTCGGCGAGACACGCGGGGACACCCTGATACACGGGAGTTCCCGGAGGCGCCTGGTCAAAGTCCACAATCAGCATAATGGCAAGCGGTTGCGCGGTTTCATCGACCAGACGGAGGCTCGTCTCCAGAGATTTATCGTCGGATGAGGGGGGTACGTGAACCAGATCGACACGGGGGCGGTGAGACTCGCCGCTGGAAGGCTCGAACTCCCCGTTCGCGCAATCGATCATCACCCCCGCCAGACCGGCGACGGGCTCGCTCTCCGCATCATCCCAGCGGATGTACTGCGACGGGGAGAGCGCCAGGTAGAACCCGGCGTTCGGAAGAAGACCGCTCCGTTCGGAGACCCGCACGGAGCACCCCCGGGCGGACAACGCCGCGGCAAGGTTTGCGGCGTGAAACCCGGAGAAGCACGCTCTGTTCTCGCCGACGATCAACAGGGTCACGCGCGGAGCGGGCGCCCTATTCCGGGAACCGGAGATGTAGAGGTGGGCGATATCTCTGATGTGCCGCCGCTTTTGACCGTCGTTCATTCGCCCTCACCATCGCCCGACACCGCCCGACAGAGCGGCTCACACGAGAAGGACCGAGTTCTCCTGGCCGAAGCCGTTCGGAGCGAATTTCTTGTTGCCTGGATCGCGAATCCACACTCCATCGACCACGAAACGATATTCGTACTCGCCCGGCTTGATATCGACGACGACCTTCCAGACTCCGTCCTTGGGGTCCCGCACAAGGGGAATTCCGCCCCGTGACCACTTGGTGAAAGCGCCCGTGATGGACACGGCGGAGGCGTGCGGCGCGTGGAGCGAGAACAACACGCCCTCGGCGACTTTCTTGGGTCCGTGGAGCCTCTCCATCCAGGCCTTCATTTCTTTTGTATCGATTCTGGGTGCCTTTTCGACAAGCTCCCGCGCGAGCGAGATGAACTGTTCCCTCGCTTTGGACGCGTCCGGGATATCGAAAACCGAAACGCCCTTCGCGGCGCACTCTTTGAGCCTCACCGTGTGGCTGATGTAGGCGTCCATGAGCACACCGGAGTGAAACTTGTCGACCTCGGAGAGAAGCTCGTTCGAAAAGCGGGTCCGTGTGTCGAAATTGTTGCAGACAACGTGAACCCGCACGAGGTGTTGGAGCTCCTCCTCGATCACCTCCAGGGTTTCCCGCAGCTTGATGAGCCCATGAAGCGAAAAGAAGCTCGCGTCCACGGGGATCAACACTTCCCCTGACGCGGTCAGCGCGTTGAACGTCAACAAACCCACGCTCGGCGGGCAGTCGATGATGATGATATCGAAGGCCCCGTCCTCGAGCCCGGCGAGTTTCTCGGCGAGCCTCCTCTCGCGGCCGTCCGCATTGGCGAGTTCCTGCTCCACACCGCTCAAGACGGTGCTCGCGGGAATCACGCTCAGATGGTCGCCTAGCCGGACGATCGACCGCTCCACGGCGACTGCCGGGTCCATGAGGAGCTCGTAGCTGGTAATGTCGAGCTTGTCGCTGTCGATCCCGAGCCCTATCGAGGCGTGCGTCTGAGGGTCGATATCGACAAGCAGGACGCGTTTGTCGAGCTTCGAAAACGCGCTGGAAAGATTGATCGCGATCGTTGTCTTCCCACACCCTCCCTTTTGGTTCATCACCGCAATCGTCCGCATCGTTCCTCCACCTCCTTACAACGAACAAAAAAAGAGCCCGATCTTGAGGAGATCTGGCTCAATACCGCGCGGGAAAGAAAAAGTCTTCACGATCGTCTCGAAAGTAAATGGCCACAAAAACGCCGATTTGACTCGCGGACTACCGACGCTTCACAGAGTAGCGACATCCCCGGATTTCAGTCAAGACAATGCGGTGGCGGAGTCCGGGACGCGCCCCCCCCCCGCGGACCTCGGCCGCCGCCGCCGGGGATGCCGACAATCCGGCGTGCCCGCGACGCGGGCCGCGACAGTACCCGCCGGCTTCGCTTCCCGGGCCGGCCCGGATCCGGCGCAGAAAAGCATGGACGGCCCGGGAGCGCTCCCCCTATCGTCTTGGGCGGTCCGGCGTGGAACCGGACCTCGCTCCCCGACTCCGCGTTCGACGTTAGGAGGTTGGTATGGTCTCCCTGTTGTCGTTGTGG
>Ga0315276_10000272_pt1 | contig 43648 bp, 60 predicted proteins | sample YL17G05_0_MG_FD_204542 | JGI IMG/M metagenome (GOLD analysis project Ga0315276, IMG submission 204542) | Sediment microbial communities from Yellowstone Lake, YNP, Wyoming, USA - YL17G05_0 | ecosystem: Environmental > Aquatic > Freshwater > Lake > Sediment | place: USA: Wyoming | collected...
CTACAAGAAAAATAGATACTACTTATCACGAGTATTTTATAGGATGTATAGATGAAGTCCGTATTTATAACCGTGTTATATCGTCAGATGAAGTGCTTGCTTCTTTTAAAGGTCAAGCTGTAAGTACAACTGGGTTAGTCGGTGAATGGCTTATGCAGGAAGGAACTGGCGGGACAATAGCAGACACTTCAGTGAATGGCAATACAGGAACGATTACAGGGGCAAGCTGGGCTATAATTGCGCCTTGGATAAAAGGTACTCAATCAATAACTGGTATTCAATCTATAACATTTTAGAGGCAATATGAAAAAAATAATAATTATATTCTTTATACTTCTTTTAACCACTCCCTTATTTGCGGCAGACAGGAAAAAAATACCTTTAATCCCGACGGATGCGGCATTGACTATTACTGCGGCTAAAACCGCCTCATTCGCTTATAATTTTACTCACACTGGAGCGGACATTACGCTAACTGGTTCAGGGACGAGTGTGTATACTTTTCCAGTATCTACATCTACTCTTGCCTCACTCACATTAGCAGAAACATTCACGAATAAAACTCTCACAAGCCCTATTTTAAACGGCAACGTCGGCATCGGGACGACGGGACCGACGACGAAATTGTATCTTGGACTGGCATCTATTACCGATAATTCCAGCATATCGCTTGACAGGGGCGGTTCATGGGCTGTCACATCTGCTTATAACGTTTATCGGACAAATGGTTTTACCTATTGGGAAGCTGGTCTTGCTCCTGATTCCACCAACAATTTTCATTTGCGTAGATGGGACGGTTCTACTTATCAGAGTGATGCGATGACGGTGTTATCAAGTACCGGCAACGTCGGCATCGGGACCACGAGTCCATGGGGCAGATTGTCAATCACAGGGGCGGGCGCGACTTCTGCGACTTTTGGATTGGTTGTAGCCGATAGTGCGAATAGTCCTAAAATGGTAGTTAGAAACGACGGCAACGTCGGCATCGGGACGACGAGTCCAAGTTCGCCGTTGCAGGTTTATGGTAGCGGGACGGTAAACACAAATCCCGTTTTACAAGTCACTAACACCGCAAGTGCTGCTTATGTGCCTGGTTTTACTGTTCTTGCTCCAAACCTTACTGCAGGGCAGGCAACATATTTCTCCTTTGGTCACGATGCATCTACAAATAATTTGGCCTCTATTCTGTTTACTTATGCGGGAAGTGGCAGCACGAGTAATAGGTTAGACTATAATTTCTTTGGTGGTAATCCGTTAATGTCAATCTTAGCGAACGGCAACGTCGGCATCGGGACGACTTCGCCTTGGGCAAAACTCTCGGTGGAAGGCACTTCGTCTTTGGGCAATGAAGCACGAGCTGGCTTCTTCACCGCCACCTCCACCACCGCGACTTCTACCTTTGCGGGGGGGCTGATTGTTGGAAACGGTGGTGGAACGAATGGGTTGACGGTGACAGGAAATGTGGGGGTGGGGACTACTACTCCAAGCCAACAATTATCTGTTCAAGGAAACGGTTTCTTTTCGGGAATTTTAAGAGCCATTGGAAACTTTATTTTTCCCAAATCTGCCGACCCTACTATTACCTTTGAGGGTGAAGCGGCAATTAACACCACCACAGCTTCATCATCACTCCGTTATTCTGACGGCACAGCAGAACGCTCACTCTATCCCGACAACGACAGATTTTTCTCTTTCGCTTCTTCAACCCTAACTTACGGCGGTGGTTATAGTGCCACAGGTTCAACCACACTATTGATGTTAAATCCCTCCCGTCCCATAACCTTAACCAGATTCTTTTGTAAAACTAATCTTGGAACAGCACAGGTTAGATTTGGAGACGGTTCGGCTTCAACCACAATGGCGACTTGTAATTCCGCAGGGGTTGAGGTTGTGTTGTCTGCTAATAATACTTGGGTAATGCGTGAGAATTTCTTAATAGAGGTCGGCAAACAAACGGATTCACCTGATTGGATATCTGTCACAGTTACGATACGTTCGGATGCGGATTAAAACAAATTGTTAATGGTATATTAAATATAATGGCGTTATTAGGACAAACAAAAAAATGTGGGGTTTGCGGAAAAATATTTTCGGCAAGGTGGGGTGTGAGTTATAGACAGTGGAAAAAATCTTTTTGGTGTTCCAGAAAATGTTATGCCGTTTCTATTACTGGAAAAAAATTGAGCAAAAAACACAAAGCAAAAATTAGCCTGTCACTAATTGGTCGCATTGTTTCTGATGTAACTAGACAAAAAATCTCATTAACAAATACGGGGAAAAAAAGAACACCCGAACAATTAGAAAGGTTAAGTAAGGCACATTTGGGGATACCCTCACCATTAAAAGGATTGAAATTTCCCAATCGGTCAGGAGAAAAACATTGGGCGTGGATAAAAGACAGGGGTCTAATAAAAATTGGCGAGAGAAGTTTTAATGACCCCCTACAAAAACAGTGGAGTTTATCAATTAAAAAACGAGATAATTGGAAATGTAGGATTGCGGATAAAAATTGTAAAGGTCGTTTAGAAGCACATCATATTTTAGACTGGAAAAATTATCCAGAATTAAGATATGAAATTAACAATGGTATTACTTTATGCCATCATCATCATCCAACAAAAAGGGTAGATGTTGAAAAGTTGTCTCCATATTTTATGAATATGGTGGCTTCATTATACTAAAATCGCTCTCACCGACTCCCTTCAAGGATATTGGAAACTAGACGAATCATCGGACGGCTCCGGTGCGGTTACTCGTGCCGATTCAACGGCGAATAATAATGATTTAACAGATTCTAACACCACCGCCTCTGCGGCCGGTATTATAAGCAACGGTGCCGACATTGAACTATCCAACACTGAATATTTGTCCATTGCCCACGCCAGTCAGACGGGATTAGATATGACAACAGATTGGTCAATTTCCGCTTGGGTAAAATTAGAACAATTACCATCTACAGCGGGAACTATTTTTACTGTTGCCGGCAAACACGATAACGACACAAACAATCGGGGATATGCCGTGAGAATTAGCACTACCGACAAAGCTCAATTTTTCTTTTATGATGAAAAAGAGAGTGGAAATTTAACCCTAATACAAACTAATGCCGCCACATTCGCCGGTGGAGATGTTGGTAGCTGGGTTCATCTTGTTTGCACCGTAGACCTTTCTGCGGCGGGTGGGGTAATTTACAAAAACAATAGTGTTCAAGCCAATTCCGCTGTTTTGTCCGATGCCACAACAATGACGGGAAATGCCGCACCATTTGCTCTTGGTGCTTTGAATACTATTACGGGAGCTAATCAACGAATAGACGGTGTGGTAGATGAAGTGGGTATTTGGAGTAGGATTATTGATTCTACGGAAGTTTCTTCCCTATATAATTCTGGTGCTGGATTTACTTATCCTTTTTCAGTGGCACCTCCACCCACTCCCTATGTCGCCCCACCCCAACCGCCACAAATTATTATCTTTGGAAGTATTAAAAACTTCTTCAAGAATTTATTAGCTAATTTATTTTAGTATGGAATACACAAAAGTGAAAGTTGACGGTGTGGATAAGTTGGTGATAACAACGCCCCAGCCAGACAAGGAGGAAGTGATGACCTTGAATGAGTTGGAAGCGAATAAGGCAAGTATTGTCAGTCGGCGAGAGGCAATACAAGTCAAAGCAGATGAAGCGGTGAAGTGGCGCGCCGATAACGAGGCGTGGTTCACAGCAGAGTTTGTTAAGTTGGACACAGAGGAAGCAAATGTAGACGCTCTGATTGCCAAAGCAAAGGAGCTGGGCGTAGAACCAGTGGCGGAAGTGGTCGTGGAGGAGGAAGTAATTACACCCTAATGAATAATGGCCAAAGCATTGTCGGTTTAATTTTCTGGATTACGGGAATTTCCATTCCCTTAATTGGTGGAGTTTTGGCGTGGTCGGACAGCAAATTCTCCGCCAATGAAGTGGAACACACTGCGATGAAAGTGGACATTGCTGTGGCACAAGCAAATTACGAGAATATTATGATTACTTTGGAAGAGATTAAATTGGCGTTAAAAATACCAACCAAAGTGGTCGCAAGTTCAACCATTCAAAGGAGATGACCCACACACCCATTCCAACAAACTTTTTGTATCCGGACGTAAAGGCAACCGCCTATCGTTTTGGCAGTGGGCAATTAACAGGAACGCCATTAAGGGAAGATGGGAATTGGTCAGATTACTTACCTCCACAAGAAGACCAAAATATCAGAGGAATTGAAAGCTCGGCTTGTTATGTGGAGGCGTCTCAACACTCCATCGCCACCATTCAAGAAGAGCAATTTAATTTACCAGACCAGAATTACTCCGCCCGTTTCAACACCTTGCTTTCCAACTCCACTATCTTTGGTGGCGATCCAATAGCCGGTGGACAATCTATTCGGCACGATGGACTGATACCGGACGCAATGATGCCATTCGGCAGTTCGGTTCAGTCATGGGACGACTTTCACAGCTGGAAAGATGTGAATAAGGCAAAATGCTTGCTGGCCGGACTTGATTGGTTGAAAAAATGGAAGCCGGAATATGATATCGTCTTCACCAGAGAGGAAAGTGTGGAGGCAAAGTATGCCAAACTTAGGAATGCCTTGAAGTATTGTCCTTGTCCAATCTCAGTAACGGCGTGGTATGAAGACGATGGAGTGTATGTAAAGCCGGCTGGTTCAATAGACAACCACCTTGTGGAAGCCGTTTATTTGGACGAACAGAATCGCTTACACATTCGCGACACTTACGCACCCTATGAAAAAGTGTTAGAGCCGTATTTTAACTTTGATTTCTGCCTCCGGTGGAGCTTGGCGCAGTTATCCACACCAGAGTTTACAAGCAACTGGTTGTGGAATATGATTAGGTCATTAAAAGAGTTTTTTAAGGATATGTTTTACAAATGGTAAAGATTTTTTTAAATGCCGGACACCACCTTAAAGACGAAGGAGCCATCGTAAATGGCTTCCAAGAGAATCTGATAAATATGGCGATACGAGAGGAGGTTAAAAAACTTTTACCCAACGCCCTTTATGTTCCCGATGAATTAAACTTAAAAGAATCAATAAAGTGGGTTTTGGCGCGAGGAATTGATAAGACCAGTATTTGTATAGATTTACACCAAAACTCGCATCCCAACGCATCCCAGCGTGGTGTAGAGGCATATTACTGGCAAGACCCGACTACCGCCGAGTGCTTTTCAAGGAATGTGGCGGAAAGTGTTGGATTGAGCAATCGTGGGTATTTCCCTGATACTCAAACCGCAGTCGGTTCACTCGGTTGGATTCGGCAATTACTAGCACGCTCGGTTGTCTTGGAGTGTGGATATCTTTCAAACCCCTATGACCGCCAAATTCTTATCTCCGCCAACGGGCAACGAAATATAGCCAAGGGAATTTACAATGCTTGTGTGGAATTGGGATATCCAAAAGATATTATTACAGAACCAGTCAAACCAATGGACTGGAATTATGTGATAGGGTTATTAAGGAAAGCAGGAATGTCGTTTGACGCTATCGTGGCTTGGATAAAACGCTTCTTCAATGAAAAGTATGCGTAGTTGGTAGTTCTCCGTCCTTTGTCCAAAGTTGGCGCGTCGCTTAATTGAAAATATATTCTTTGGGCAAGGACGGAGAGTTGCGAACCACTCTCAATCGCTTACGGCATTCTTGCGCAATGGGAAAGCGCTGGAATGTTTGTGGAAAAAAAGGGGGACACTAGCTCACCAAACTAAAAGGTCTTTTGTCCCCCCATAGCGAAATTATCAATTAACTTTACACTATGGACAACCCCGATGACCCAATTGAGGAAATTGTAGTAGAGTAGTTTATTAGTTAATCATTAAAAATATGTCGCAAGTAATTTTAGCTACTTTCGTGAACCTCGCAGTAACTCTTTTTCCTTTAATCGGTATTCAAGTTGGCGGCGATGACTTGACTAAGACGATTCAAGTTATTACCGCAATCGTAACTGGTGTTTGGATTTGGATTCGCCGTGTCAAACAGGGAGATGTTTCGGTGTTAGGTATGAGGAAGGTTTAATAACTTATGAATAAACTATGGCTGGTGATTTTCCTCTTGATTTTCCCGACCATATCCGTAGCAAGCTCCGCTATCACGGAACCGGCTACAACAAGTATACCGGTAAGAAGTTGGTGCGGCTTTCAGGGGAGGGCGGTGGAGTGCCAGATGGGGACGGACGGAATCTACCGCCCAACGACAGTGCAGTATTTGCTTCACCAATTCTTCGGTGAAGTTGAAGAGGAGGCACGGAAAATAGCGCGATGTGAAAGCAACTTTAATAACTCCGCAATAGGAAAGGCAGGAGAAATTGGAGTATTCCAAATCCACCCGGTTCATTTCAAGGAAGTTGAGAGTTTGAAACTTGATTTGCACACCTTAGAGGGGAATTTTGCTTATAGCAGAATACTTTATAGCCGAGAGAGCTGGCAGCCGTGGAGCTGTGCCCGTCTAACCGGAGTAATAAAATGAAACAACTTTTATACATCTTCCTTTTCGTAGCATTCACGATTGTATATCTGCCGATTGTTTTGGTTATAGGTTTTAGTAAACCTATTCATTGGTTGAAGATTACTTGACAATTTTTTCTTTGAAAACTCCCATACCACCTCACCGGCTATAAATCTGAATCCTCCCATTGAGGATATCTCGTTTATCAGCGAGGGGGGCAAGTATTATCAATTCCCGTAGCGGTTAGTCCCCGTTGCGGTCTAAATGCTAATACTGAACTTTCACATCTCTCCGCTTAAGGTGGGGAGGTGGTATGGGGGTTGAAAATGTGATAAGATATATTAGTTCCTTTTTTATTTCCTGCCGTGGCTGAACATTCCTTCGCAACGAGGAAAAAGCGCACAGACCATCCTAAAGGTGGCGAAGTGGCAAGCTGGTATAAAGATTCAAAGTTAGTTGCGACCAGCGTCCAATGATTGATTCTAGACACAAACTTTTCATTGGCGGCAGGACATAGAATGGGAAATGGTGTATAATATTAGGCGGAAAACATCTTAACCAAAGGAGGGTTATGAAAGTAGTTCGTTGCAGAAACTCTCGGTGTCGCAAACGAGGTTTGGAAAACCTGTTCGTCTGGCGGGATGGTCATCCATTCTGCGGGGCTCACTGCTACAATCAATGGATTCACCGGCATATCCGGCAACACTTCAACTTCAAACTCATTGAGAGTTATTGGAATAAGTTGCGCGCCAGAGCGTAAGACACATCAGGGGGTTGATTATTCAGCCCCTTTTGTTATTATTTACACAGATGAACTTTAGGCATTAGTTGCGAGAAGCCGCCTTACGCTCTGGTTTGGCGGTTTTTCGTTTGCCTAGTTGCTTTTCCAGTTGCTTTGGTGTATAATGACCGCGTTGTGTCTATCAAGTTAGAACCCTTTGGGGATAGCCCCATTTGGGAAACAGATAGTTATATAACCAAACTACGAAAACGGGTGTATTTAATGGTCGCTAAATTAGCCCGTAGTTCATCTATTAAATTTGACGAGCAAGACCTTGAACACCAAATTCTTTTTCGGGCAACCACCTTCCCCAAAAAGAAAATAAATTTGTCGGAAATAATAAAAGAACAAAAGGAAATTGTTTTTGAGCGAATGAAAAAGGTGGACGTAAAACCAAAAGAACTTTTCTGTTTCGGTCTCTATCGCACAAATCACGGTTGGCAAATGGAATGGAGAACAACACAACTCTACGCGGTAAACAAAAACACCGGACAAAAAAAGAAAGTGTATTTTAGAGAGATTACAGATAGAAAAATAGGAAGTGATATTATAGAAAATTACCACTATATTCACTGCTCACGGAATAATGAAAATGGTTTAATGTTCGGTTTCTTTTTGGAAGATAGCAAAACACCATTTGCGGTTGAACAAGTAGAACCCTGCTCTAATTCAAAGAATTATAAAAAAGCAATGTTGATGTTGAATGATATAAATTACCACTCCTGTTGTGAACTAACGAGATTTTATTCTGTTCCCAATAGTCCTAAAAATCTTATCAGCATCTTGGATAGGTTGGTTGGAGAAGAATTGCGGAAAAAAGGTTTTGAGTGGATGATGACCGCGACAATGCCTAAATACGCAAAAACAAAGGCCTCTACCGTTTCTGGCGGAATTGACAAACCAATCTTTGGAAAGAAAACACCCTTCACTTTCTTTGAACGCCCCGATGGAAAATATCAATTGTGTGTTTCGCGGAATAAGCCCAATGCCAAGACAATTACCAGCAGATGGGGAATAACCAAAACCATTGAATTTATAAAACCCTTGGTCGGAAAATATAACAATGTCCAATTAGATTTTTATTTAATCAAATGAAAAAACTTGAAATAGAACTTAAATTCCCAGTGGTTAATCCAAGCGCTTTGATGACAAAAATTGATGGCCGGAAACCCGAAATAATGTATATCAAAGATGAGGTATTCAATAAAGGTAAAATGCCCAAAGTTAGAAAGCGCACAATTAACTATTCAAACCGCGTAGAAGTGAGTTTTGAACGAACCACACCTATTCAAGGTGGCGTTATGAAAAAGGTTGTTGAAGAGAAAATAACCTCCCTGCCAAAAGGTTATGTTTGTAAAAATTCCTACGATAAAATTCGTTATGCCTATGTTCGGGGTGATTGTGTCATCACAATTGATTTTTATTGCTTTGGAGTTTTCTGTGAGATTGAGGGAAACGAGAAAGTCATCAAAGAAGTCGCCAAACGGCTTGGTTTCAAACTCAAAGACAATATTACAAAGAATGTGGACGCGCTTTTCTGTGATTGGTGTAAAAAGAGAAAAATTATTCCACCACTCCATTGGGGGTTTAGTAAATAGCACTTATCCACACCCCTAGTTGCTAACCTAGTTGCTATGGTGTAAAATGGTGGCAGTCGGGAAAAGTGTTGGGGCGGTGGTTCTTGTAAAACCTCCACCGCTCCGGCAGTTTTCTTAGGTCGGCGACACATTATTACCTTATCTTTTATGTGCTCTCCGTAAATTTGTTTCAACTGCTGATAAGGGGTTGAGAGGAATTGCGGATAGCACAGAGAACAAACTTATGAAAAAAGAATACTCGGAATGGCGGCAATTTTTAGCTTGGATAGGTCTGGTTGCGTTAGTGGTTGGTATCCCTTACTTCATTTGGTCAATGCACGAGATTGTGGAATTAGCAGGGTTAGTAATTGTGAAATAAGATGCCAGACGAAATAAAAATAACAAAATCTTGGGTGAAAGGATTAAGAGATTATGTAAGAGCCGTTAAAAACACAACGGGGTTTGATAAAGAGTCAGCTCTTAATGGCTTGTTCGGTTATTTAGAAAGTTTAGATTTACTAACTGATAACCATAACTAAAATGCCCGACACACAAGACAACAACTTACAAGAACGCCAAGAAGAGGCGAAAGAGAACGAGGAAAAAAATTACTTAAATAACTACGAATAAAATGAAAAAGAAATTAACAAAAGTTAAATTTGAAGTTTATTATTACGAAAATAATAAAAAGATTTTAGGTATTCATAAAAGCATTTGGGGATATGTGAGCGGCATTCGGGGATATGTGAGCGGCATTCGGGGATATGTGAGCGGCATTTGGGGAGATGTGAGCGGCATTTGGGGAGATTTAGATTTGTGTGAAATTACAGTGGAAGACAGAAAGGTAGGAATTAAAATTGAAGATTTAATAGAAGAATAAAAATATGACATTCATAGCACAAAACTTCACCACCGCTCTAGACGCCGGACTTATCCTCTGGGGCCAAGACAATGACGGCGCGCCGGAGTGGGTGGGTGATAGGGAGGCGTGGACGCGTTTTGAGCAGATGGCAATGGGCGATGAAATGACGAGATTATCAAAACTTAATTGGCAATAAAATGAAAACAACATTTGAGGACTACTTAAAGGAATGGTTTATCGGTCTAAACGAATATGGTGGAGTTCCTATCACGAAAGATAACTGCGAAGATTTATTTGAAAATTACTTGGCAAGTTTAGATGGAGAAGAATATATAAAATTAGCAGAAGCATTTGGCAGAATTCAATTTCTTCTAGGTGAGAGGACGCAATTACAGAAGCATTTAGATAGATTAAACAATAAAATAAAATGACCACCAAAGAAATTGAGCAAATGTGGGAGAAAGGATACATTCGTGGTATGGACAAATACGCCGCCAAAGAAGGTCGTTTAATGGCGAAATGGTTAGCAGACCGAGATGGAGTTTTGCCGGTGGATTACAGCCCCTTTGATGTGGAGCAACCTTATAAGAGTTATTAAAAGTTAACAATAAAAATATGAAAAATGATTTCTTTCCTGATGCGGATTATAAATTACCAATCACCAGCAACTATATGCGGTTGGTAGAGGGGGTAAATAAGTTTCGGGTGCTTTCTTCGGCAATTGTTGGCTATGAGTATTTTGGGCAAGACAACAAGCCGGTGCGTTCAAGAGAACCATTTGACGAGACACCCAACATTAAAACCGGCGGTCGGGTAAATCACTTTTGGGCGTTCGTTGTATTCAACAGAATCGCCGAGCGGATTCAGATTTTGGAGATTACCCAAAAGAGCATAATGTCGCAGATGAAAAGCTACATTGATTCTCCCGACTGGGGAAATCCCAAGCAGTATGACCTGTCAATCGTCCGTAAAGGTATGACCAAAAACGACACCGAGTATCAAGTGATACCCAGCCCACACAAAGAGTTGGAGAGCGAGATTAAGGACAAATACGAGGCGATGACTATAAACTTGGATGCGTTGTATTCGGGCGATGACCCATTTGCTCAAAGTGAAAAGAGTGAAAAGAGTGAGTATTAGAATTATTAGAATTATTGGGGCGGCGGATTTAGGAACAAATCCACAAAATCCTAAACAATGTCGGTAGAGACCGACTTGCCTAAACCAGAAATGGCACGGCAAAAAATCCGTCCCAGTCAGTCGCCCCTTAATGCCTAGTCAAGTAAAAAATGAAAACACATATAACAAAAAACGGGTTAATACACTTTGACTTTGATGAAATGTGGAAGAAGTGGATTATGCCGGCCATAAAACACAAAATAGGCAAAAATAGAGATTTACCAAAAACAGCAAAAGGAGTTATCCACAGCGAAGAGTTGCCCATTAAAAGTTGATTCGTGGTAAAATGTAGTGATGGCGTTAGTTAAGGAAAAAAGAATAAATTTATTATCAGTGTCGGGTGTTGTTCAGTTCGTTATCCTTAACGGACGCCATAGCAACATCCGACTTTGTTTGTAAATACTATGGCTAAATTTAGATATATTGATACTCGTTTCTGGCACGATACTTTTGTGCGCGACAAGTTAAATCCACTTGATAGATATTTATTTCTATATTTTCTTACCAATGACAAAACAAATATAAGCGGAATTTATGAATTGCCAATTTCAATGATTTCAAACGAAACTGGTATAGAAGAAATAATGTTAAGAAAGATGTTTCAACGACTTTTGGGTAAAATTTATTATATTGACGGTTGGGTTTGGATTGTAAATTTTCCAAGATATCAAAATTTGAAATCTCCCAAGATTAAAATAGGAATTGAGACAGAATTTTCCAAAATACCCTTGAAGATAAAGGATAAAATAGAAAAAATAGCTAAAAAAGATGATAGGGTATGGATAGGGTATGGATATGGTATGGATAACTTATCGCATCTTAATTCTAATTATAATCTTAATTCTAATCTTAATTCTAATGAAAAACTTTATGACTAAAACTCCCCCCCTAACCCCCCCAAGGGGGAATAAAGAATCGGCACTTCGTTTGCTTAAAACCAAACATAGTGTAATTCCAGTCGGCAAGGATAAAATTCCGCTCGTAAAATGGCAGGAATTTCAAAATAGGTTAGCGACCGAAAACGAAGTCAATGATTGGTTTGATAAATACCCCGAAGCCAATGTTGGAATAATAACCGGTAAGATTTCTAATCTAGTTGTAGTTGATGTTGAAAGTGGGGGAGATATAAAAAGGTTTCCCGAAACCCTAACGATTAGAACCGGTGGCGGTGGGTGGCATTTGTATTACCGCTATTATCCGATTGCTAACAAGACAAGAATTTTTCCCCTGACCGATATTAGGGGTGATGGTGGTTATGTGGTAGCTCCTGGTTCAACTCACGCTTCGGGTAATAAGTATGAAATTTTAACAAAAGATTTTATTGCTCCATTCCCGTTTGAAATGTTTGGTGAGAAAAAACAATCAAAAGTTTTGGAAGTTAGTAGTGGTGTTGAAAAAGGACAAAGGAATCAATCCGCTTCCACAATGGCGGGTGCGTTATTGCGAGCGTTTAGTCGTCAAAAAGAAACCGCGTGGAAACTTTTGAAAGATTGGAACGATAAAAATATACCACCCCTAACCGATTACGAACTTCGTAATGTTTTTAATTCAATAGCTGGCAGAGAAGATAAAAAGTTTTTAGATTTTCCAATTCTTGAAAGTGAGGCATTAGATAAAGTTGATTTTTTGACTTATACCGAACTTCTTAACCAAAGTAGAAAAGAACGGAGAGAGGTTGACCCTAAAAGTATTGTTTCTTTTGGTTATGATTGGCTTGACCAACGACTTACTGGATTGTTTCCAGGCGAACTTGTGGTATTGGGTGGAGAAAGCGGAACTGGTAAAACTACCTTCGCCACGAATATAATTTACCGAGCTAGTAAAAAATTCAAATGTTGTGTCTTTGCTTTGGAAGACCGATTAAATGATTACGGAATGAAGGCGTTTTATTTTGAGATTGGAAAAATACGAAAAGAAAGGGGACTACCAAATTATCCCTGGAATGATTATCGGCGTAATGAAATCAAGGACGAAAAATATCAACAATATGAAGACCAAGCTTTTGAAAATTTACGGAGTGAAAGTATTCATTTTGCTGATGTAAAAAGGCAATTGGATATTGGATTATTGGAAAGAAAAATTGAAGAGAAAGCAAAAGAGGGTTTCAAACTTTTTCTAGTTGACCATCTTCACACTTTTGATATGCAAAGGGGAATGGACACGAAAGCCGATTTTATTGAAAAGATGATGGTAAGAATAAAGACCCTTTTGAATCGGTGTGGGGTGGCAATGATTTTAATTGTCCATTACAAAAAACTTGAAGGTCGCAAACCATCTATGGATAGTTTCAAGGATAGTATTTCAATTCCACAAAACGCAAATTATACTTTGAATTTATGGCGTAATCGTTCCGATGACAAAGATGTGAACAGATACGAAACTCAATTGATGATACCAAAAAGTAGAAACCCGAATGGTGAATTTACTTTGACTTTGGAGTTTGACCCACTAACTTATGATTATAGATTTATTGGTGAAAAGTTCGGCACGGAAATTAAAAAACAAGAAAATGAATTTGGTTTCTAACATTATCCATTTCTTAATTAAAAATCATCTAACACCAGTTTGGATTGAGAATTATTTGGTGGAGTGGTGGTTTCAAATCAATGAATGAGCAACAAGTGATAGACGAATTGGTTGAGTATTGCCGCCGGCGCGCCGAAGAATCCGGCATTAAAGGTGGTTATTACGAAAAGATTGCCGAGCAATTAGCCAATAAGATGAAAATATGAAATCTTCAACCTCAACCATCCTCCTCCTCCTCACCTTTACCATCTTTTTCTTATTAGGTTATTTATCAGTATGAAAAACGAAAAAGCAATATATATTCTTGACCCTGCTCTCTCTTGGAAAACTTTCAAGTTATTACAGGACATACTTCCGAAGGACACCGGCCCCGCTCCCATTCACGGCGACAGAATGCTTTGGCAACTCTTGCGGGACAAGCAAATAAACTTATGGTTTGAAAGCCGTGATGATTTGATGATTGGCACATCATTACCAAAAGGTCGCAAGTTTTATTTATTAAAAAATCCAAAAAATGAAAAAACAAAAAATAACAAGTTATGAGTATGTCTTGGAAGGTGATGAGCGAGACACTATCCTCACCTCTCTCCGCTATGTCCGGCACCGCCAAGATATGCACGGCAAACGATTAGTCAACGAGCAGGAATTGGAGCGGCTTATAAACGAATTGGAGTGAACTTCATCTTCAAGCTCGGCAAAAATGGTTTGGACTTCGGCGGTGAATATAATGCTAGCCGCTGGCTTGATTTCGTTTCCAAAAGGCAGGGCAAGTATGTTAGAATTTCTGAAATCAAAGGTGGTCGGTCTTTGAAATCAAATTCCCTTTATTGGGTCTGGCTTGAAACGATTGGCAATTATTGCGGATACCACGCCGATGAACTTCACCGATTATTCAAAGGTCTTTACCTGCCAAAGAAAACAATGAAGTATCGTGGCAAGGATTACCAGATGTCCGGCTCAACGGCAGAATTAAGCACCAGCGAGTTTCAAGAGTATATGGCAAAGATACAGGTGGAGGCCAGCCAGCTTGGGGTGATACTTCCTTCGCCGGACGAATTTAAAAAATATCGGGACAGCGCACCATTAAAAAAATAATTTAGTTATTATGAAAAAATATATTTATGAATCTTTTTGTAGAGATAATCAATATGATTTAGAAGATAAAGCAAATGAAATGGGGGCTGAAGGGTGGCGGATGGTTTCTTTTTCACTAGCCGATAATGATTCTGGTTGCGTCTTTATGGAAAAAGTTTTTGAACCGAAAATGAAAAATGAAAAATCCTAGTTTAAAAACCTTAAAGGCAAAACTTTGGTCTTTGTGCCGAGACATTACTCGCAAAAGATACCCTAATTCGTGCTATATCTGCGATTTGCGAGGACTTTCAGGGTCAGGGCTACATACTTGCCACCTAATTCCTAGCGGTGCGTGCGGAGCGAATTTACGCTTTGACCTTCGCAACCTTAGACCTTGTTGCTATCGGTGTAATATTCATCTTGGCGGAAACGCGGCAGAATTTTACCGCCGAATGGTAAAAGAAGTTGGGCAAAAAGCTGTAGATATTTTATTTAAAGACAAACAGAAAATAGTAAAAGCCGACAAATTCTTTTTTTTAGAGAAAATAGCAGAGTATGAGAAGTTATTGAAAAGTTTATGAAAAAACAACCTAAAAAACACGGATTAGAAATCAAGAGAATTAAGTGGTTAGATGCCGTTGCCAATAATAGTTGGTTTTACGCTGATGATATGGTTCAGTGGGCGAATAGAACGAATTGTGTGATAGATGAAATTGGTTTTATAGTTGCTGACCATAAAGATTATATTGTTTTTGCCACCAGTATAAAAAGTGATGATGGTTTAGAACCTGTTAGGTATGGCGGATTACACAAAATTCCGCGTCAAATGGTTATTAGTGAAGAAAGTTTATAATGCCCACAGAAAGCGAATATAAAATAGTTTTCCACAACACCCTAGTTGCCTTACCACTTGCTAGGTGATATAATTACCACAATGTTTAACATCTCTAAAAGAGAAAAATGTCCTGACCCGTTTGCCGACAAGGTAAAGTGCGAAGTGTGTAAGTGTTGGCTTAATAAAGGTGATGCTCACATAGTTAACCGATTTCCTACTCACATTCTTCCACCAGAAAGTTTTTTTTGCCAAGTTCATAAGAAACCATATTCTAGAGTGTTTGTGGGTCGCGACTTAGAACCATACCTCAACGAAAGATTTCCAGAAATATCAAAATATTACGGCGAGGTGGAAATGACCGAAACCGGCGAGCCAATAGGTTATACCAAAATAGTTAAAAAACAATGACAATCTTCAACACTTTCTTTCACACAACCCGCACGCAACATTGTGAAAACGCCAGAAAGGGCGGCAATGCTACTAAGGCAAAGTTAGGCATCGCTCATTACTCCAAGATTGGAAAGGTGGGCGCCGAGGTAAAAAAAATGTTAGCTGAAAAATTATCAATAATTAAAAAGAAATGAAGAAACTTCTTTTGATAGTCGGCCTGTGCTTAATTGCTTTACCAGCTTATGCCATCACCTGTCCGGCTGGGCAGATGGTTGGTAGTGTCCTTATTACCCCCGAAGTGGTGGCTGTGCCTGCCGTAACCCACACCGTTCACCATGATGTGGTAACGCACATTGTTAATCACCCCGCCATAACTCACGTGGTTAATCATCCAGCCACTTACAAATGTCCAACCAATGAATCGGCATACACCTCCAACGACCACCATAAGGCGTGTTTAGTGTTTCGTGGACATCCAATACATGACTGGCGTTATACCGACAAAGTAATTGATGTTCCAGCTTGGGATGAAACCATTGTAGATACCCCAGCTTGGGACGAGACAGTTATTGATACCCCAGCGTGGGATGAAATAATTGTTGATGTGCCTGCCGTTGTAGCTGTGCCTGCGGTTTATGAAAACCAATGTGTCGCTGACCCAAGTTATGATGTTTGTCCAAACCTTGCGGGTAATCAAAATACTATGCCATCTGGTTATGAGGCGTTTGAAAGTATTTGTAGAGTAGTTGATGTCTGTCCCAACATTAGTGGTTATCAGTCGTCTGTTCCAACAATTTATGACTTAGTGGGAGATTCTTGTGTTCCGAATGGTTTAAAAGAAACCCCAACCAGTTCAGTGAAGCCAATGATTGTGGATGGTGGCCCGCCCCGTTGTCTGATTGACGGCACCTGCCCATGCTTCAGTGCCACCGGTAAAAACTTGGAAGCGTGTATAGCCCAGAAATACCCCAATGGCAAGTATTGTGAATTGGCTCCGGTCAGAACCTGTTTCGGTCAATGGAAGGACTGCACGCCTGAAGCGCCGAAGTGTGCGGTTGCCACTGCCAGTATGTCTATTGGCGCGCAGATTCAAATAGCCGCCAACAACGGAATGTCCATAACAGAATTAGTTAAGTTAATCTGGTCGTTGCTAAAATGAGCAGAGAACAAAAAACATTAACTTTTATTGGATTGTTGATAGTCGCGGCGGTGGTTGTCGGTATGTTCTGGGCACTTTTTCGCATTAAGAAAGTGCCGGCATTCACTCCGGTAGTCAATCCGCCCGCTCAAATTCAATACACTGCCTGCGCCCCTGACCAGATAGCTTACAAACAAGGAATCAAACAATGCGATTGCGGTGGTTGGTTTGAATACTGGGATGATGGAAACACTTATTGTAGGGATGTAAAATAAAAATATGGACACAAAAACTTATTTGGAATATCAAAAGTTAAATCTCTGGTGGCAGAATGAGTTGAATGATTTTCAGCGTGTGGAATTGATGGATAGGAGTGTTTGGGATGTCTCCGAGTTCAAAAAATTTGCCCAATTGAAAGAACTCAAAAAAAGATACGAAAAGATGTTATCCGAATCAGGAATATAATGTATTACATATTAACATTCATACTTTCGGTTTCGGTTTCGGTAATAATAGTTATGTCTTATTTCCGTGAAGTTAGACGCAAGGAGTTGCGGGGAGAATTAAGGAAATATGAAAATTATGGGGATTATAATTCGGACGATTTGGGAAAGTTTATGGACACCAACGAAGACAACGGAATAGGCAATAAAGAATTTCTGGCCATTAACATTACAGCTGTAATATGTGCTATAATTCTCTGTGTAATCCTGTATAATATTATTGATATTACTTGGTAAGTAAAAAATATGGAAAGAATTCAATCGGGAAAAAAAGTTTCTATTTATGGGGGTGAAAAAAATGGTTTTTGGGGGAAAAAACACACTGAAGAAACCCTAAAAAAAATGATTGCCTTTATTGAAAACGAACCAGAAGTGCCGGCAGATGAGAAAACAAAGTGTGACTTATGTAGCAAACAAACAGACGCCCGATGGTTTACAAGTATTGATGGAATGGCTTACTGGTTATGTCGGGACTGCCACTTCCGGAGTATAAAAGAAGACGGGCTAGAAACACGCAGTCTTACTGAAAACGATGAGGCCGACGCTATTGTTAAACAAATGAAGAAACATTTTAAGGTGATTAAAGAATAAAATGAAAATAGCAGGAAATAGATTAAAAATGAGTTCGGGTAAGATTCGCCATTTTGGGGATACTATGAAAACTCTACAAGCGAAAAACTTTAATTCACGAAAAGATTTAGATAACGCTGTTGAGAAAGACACAGAAGTTATCAAAGGCACTCGAGAAGAATTAGCTCGTCTTTCATTAAACGACTTACGGAAGATCAATGGAGTAAAGGTGGAGATAACCAATGACCCAACTCCTGTAGATAAATTAAAAGAAAAACCAAATCGAGGTGAACTTTTTATTAGTAAGCTTAACAGTCAAGAAGTAAAATATGGGGACAAGAATCTATAAAGACAGAATTTTATCTCCTTCTGAACGGACAAAACGCTGGAGGCAAAGACATCCGGAAGCAGTAAAAGAATATAAGAAAAAATATAGATTGGAGCATTTGGAACAAGAAAGGAAAAAAAATAATGAAAGAAATGTTAAACATAGATTATTACATCCTGAAATGGCAAGAGAGAGGTGGATAAGATGGAAGTATAAAGATGTTAAAACGGCAAGAGAAAAAGTAAATAGTTATCATAAGAGTCGGTATTTCAATGATTTACAATTTCGTCTCGCAAGTCGTCTTCGTGGTCGTTTGAGTGATGCTTTAAGGATAGGTAAGAAAGAGAAAGTTGGTTCACACATTAGGTTTTTAGGATGTTCTTTGGAAGAATTAAAGACACACCTTCAAAATCAATTTAAGGAAGGAATGAGTTGGGATAATTATGGTAAAAATGGTTGGCACATTGACCACAAACAACCTTTATCAAGATTTGATTTGACCAATGATAGTCAGTTAGTAAAATTGTGCCATTTTACAAATTTACAACCCTTATGGGCAAAAGATAATATTATTAAAAGTAATAAATTTATTTATGAGTAATAAGACCGAAGAAAAATTACACGGGGCGGCAAGGAAAGTTATAATAAAGGGGGTTAATAGAATTTATGATGCTGTTAGACTTTCTTTGGGTCCCGAAGGCGCTGGAGTTTTGATCTATCGTTCATTTAATCGGGGTTCAAGGATTACTCAAGACGGTGTTACCATTGCTCAGGTAATAGAACCAAAAGATCATTTTGAGAATCTCGTGGCTATTGCTTTCAAAGAAGCGGCTGTTAAAACAGGTCAACGAGCTGGTGATGGAACAACTAGCACAATCGTATTAGCTGGTAAACTCATCAACGATGCTTTTTCTTCCCTTAAAGATGACACTGAAGTTCAGATCAGAGGAATGGAAAATAATAAAGTTGGAGCAATAACTCTAAAGAAGCATTTACTTGCTGAGATTCCTAAGATTAAAGAAAAGATTGCTGATCGAACTAAAAAGATAGAAACTCAAGAAGAATTAGAAAACATTGCTGATGTTTCTTTGGGTGGTAATCGTGAGGTGGCAAAGATTGTTTCAGAAATGATTTGGAAGACAGGAATAGATGGATTTATAACTCTTGCTGATGGTTTTAAGGGATTTTTAGAAACCGAGACAATAGATGGAGCAAGATTTCCCATGAAGATATCAGCTCCTGTATTTCTAAATAATCCCTCTAAGTTTGAAATGGTAGCAGAAGAGTGTGATGTGATAGTAACTAATTACTCCATAGATTCATTAAAAGATTTTGCTGATTTTTGGAATACAATACGAAGGAATAAGCTGATAGTTTTTGCTCCTTCATTTTCAGATGAAGTTCTAATCCAAATGGTTAAACTAATAGCTCCCAAATCAATGCCCAATGGAGGAATGATGCCATCGGGTGTTCAGATATTTCCAGTTAAGTGTCCATCTCTCCGGACAGATCAACTAGATGATTTAGCAACATTCTGTGGAGCTAAGTTCATAGATAAAAACAAAGGTGACGTTCTAAAAAACATCAAGGAATATGATCTAGGTTTTCTAGACAAAGCAATAATCAAAAGCGTAGAGGGAAAAGAAGACGCTGTTCTATTGGGAGGTAAAGGAGCGAAAGAAGGCAAGGTAGGAGATAGAATAGAAATGTTAAGAGGTCAATTAGTAGAAACTAAAATGCCAGAACATCAAGCATTGGTTAAAAAGAGAATTGCCTCTTTAGCATCAGCCGGTGGAGTGATTAGAGTAGGAGCTCCAACGGAAGCAGAAGCATTACCTCTCAAACACAAAATAGATGACGCTGTATTCGCTTGCCAACAAGCTCTAAGATTTGGTTATGTAAAAGGTGGTGGATTGTGCTTAAAGGAAATAGCAGAGGAATTCTATAGAGATGATTCACTTATTCACGATGCATTATGTGCACCAAACAATCAAATCAAAGAAAACGTGGGTGGAGAATTAACAATTGAAGATAACATTATAGACCCAGCCAAAGTAGTGGAATTAGAGGTCGAACACGGCTTTGGTGTAGCGGCTAACTTAATTACCTGTAAAGCAATCATTCCAGAGTTCGACGAAAGAGATCCAAAGGAAAATTATCGAGGAATAGCTGAAGCAATACTAATTTACACTAAACTTTTTGCCAAGAGAGAAGGATTGTATCAGGGAGGATTAAGTGAAGCCGAAGCAGAACGTCTCCAGAGACAAGAATTTTTAATGGATAAAGAAAACGACTAATATGCCATACTCAGCAGTAAATAGATTGAAATATGCTTTCAAGAAATGGGTTACACGAACAGAACCATTTCGTAAACAAGCAGATGAGATGATGAATCAAAAATATCCCCAAGGTTGGCAGAAAGGAATGACAAACTCCCTAAAGCAGATGGAGCACTCTAAAATGATGACTCAGTTGTATAGACAGAGTAAGAAGAAATGATTGAAGTTGCGCTTGATAAAATAACTCCGTATTCAAAGAATGCTAAACAGCACCCACGAAAACAAATCCAGCAAATAGCGGAGAGCATTAGAGAGTTTGGTTTCAACCAGCCCCTTGTGGTTGACAAAGACAATGTGATTATAGTTGGACATGGCAGATATGAAGCGGCTAAATTACTGAACCTTGACAAAGTGCCTGTATTAAAAGTTAATCTCTCCAAAAAGAAAGCCAAAGCATACCGATTAGCCGACAATAAATTAAACGAATCAGAGTGGGATATGGAAATGGTTATAGAGGAATTGAAGGCGTTGGAAGATGAAGCTTTGAAAATGAATACTGGATTTGAGGATTTTATCCTGAACAATAGAAAGGATTTTATAACAGATCATTGGAACAACGATTTTTCAAATCCTGATGGTATTGATGAAAGATTAGGTTATTATGGAGGAAGTTTTTGGAAAGATTTAAGAAAAGAAAGTGCCGAAACTTGGAATTATTTTTTACCACTGCCATTTAACACAAAAGAAAATAGGTTAGGAGGAAATAGGCAAAAAATTCGTTATTCAAGAACCAATCCATTAGAGATTGAAAGAATTGTAAAAACTTATATGCGTGAAGGAGATTACTTTTTAGAAAGTTGTGTTGGTTGGGCAACCTTTAGTAGGGTAGCAAAATTTTATGGTTACAATGGGGTGGGTGTAGATATTTGGGAAACAAGTTTAACTTATTGTGAAGAACAATTGAAAAAGATTCAAGGAACAGGAAAGGTAGAAATTAAAAAAATGGATGCTCTTAATTTGGAATTTCCAGATAATACTTTTGATTTTGTTTATTGTAATCCACCATTTTTTAATTTAGAGGGATATAAAAAAACGCCAGATGATTTATCAGTTAATAAAAGTTATGATGAATGGTTAGGAAAAATGAAGAAACTAACTTATGAATGTTATAGAGTTTTGAAGAATGATAAGTTGGCGGTATTTACAATGGCTGATTTTAGAGTTGGTGGATATTTAGTTGATGCCACAAATGAATGGATGAAGATTTCAAAAGAAGTTGGTTTTAAGTTATGGGATTATGTAGTAGCAGAAGTTAGAAGTATGAATCTTGCTCAAAGAAAAAAAGCTTACGAATTAAAGAGAACAGTTAAATGCCACGAGAATGTTTTAGTTTTCAAAAAGCAATAAAAGTGTTATAATTCAGGTATTCAACAGGTATTATGGCAAACACAAAAGAAAACCTAGCTCCGACAATGTTTAAGAAAGGACAATCAGGCAATCCCAAAGGTAAACCTGTGGGCGCTTTATCAATGACCACAAAGATTAAAGAGTATTTGATGGAGCGTAATAAAGATGGAGAAACAAATGCCGATAAACTAAAAAGAGCTATTGTAATGAGGGCTATTGTGAAATCAGATGTTATGGCAAAAGAAATTTTGGATAGGGTGGATGGGAAAGTTGTTCAACCCTTTGAGGCAAATATCAAAGTGGAAAAGTTGGAGGAAATTCAAAAAGGACTTAAAGCTATTGCTGAAAAATGAACGAGGTTAAAGAATTAGTAAAAAAGTTATATAAGAATTATCAAGGACAACCTTTTGAATTGACTGAGGGGCAATCAGAAATCTTTGAGATTATATTCAAACGGAAATATCCACGCACGCAAACAATCAGCTACACGCAATACGGCAAGAGTGAAACGGTATCAATGGCTGTGCTAACACGAATTACAACCTATCCTGAAAAGTGGGCTTTGGTAGCACCTTCAAACAAAAAAGCGAGGATTATAATGGGCGACATCCTTCAGCACACTTTTGACAATGAATACACAATGGCGATGTTTGAGGTAGAAAAAGGTGAAAGTATTGATAGAATTAGGCGAGAACGAAGTAAGGAGAGAATGACTTATCGGCATCCTAATAAAACCATTGGCGAAGTGTTTACGCTTTCAAGCGAGGGTAAAAGGACAAAAGATTTGTTAGACGCTTTGATGGGTTTCGGTGCGCCAAATGTGATAATTGATGAAAGTTCTTTGATAGATGACATCCAATACGCTGGTATTTTTAGAATGCTAGGCGGGCATAAAGATAATTTCTTATTTGAAATTGGTAATCCATTGAGACGCAATCATTTTCTCCGCACTTCTCTTGACCCGTCTTACCACCACTTGAACATTGATTGCGAGCAAGGAATAAGAGAGGGTAGAATATCAAGAGAATTTATTGAGGAGATGAGAAATAAACCAATGTTTGCTCAACTTTATGATAATAAGTTTCCACCGCAAGACGCTATTGATACTTCTGGTTTTTCACCACTTTACACAGAGGACTTTTTGAAAGGTAAAATTGGAAAGCAAATTGATATTTTTGGCGATGAACGATTGGGTGTGGATATAGCAGGTGAAGGTTCAAACTATTCAGTAATTGTTTTGCGGGGGCATAACGGGGCAAGGATTTTGTATAAGGAGCACAATCCTGACACAATGAATTTTGTCGGTGTGATACTTCAAACTTGGAAAGAACATCGCAATGCGAGGATTTATCTTGATAAGGTCGGCATTGGAAAAGGTGTTTATGACCGATTGATGGAGATGCTGGAGTTAGAAGGAAAACTAATTGGAGTTTCGGCTGGCACAAGTGCTGACAAAGACGAGTTTTATAATAAACGAGCCGAAATGTTTTGGCGACAAAAGGAATGGCTACAAACGGCAGAGTTAGAAGGAAATGATTGGTTGGACTTATTGGATGTGAGGTATAAAATACAATCAGATAAAAAGGTCAAGATAAAATCAAAAGACGAAATGATAAAAGATAACATTCAAAGTCCTGATGTCGCTGATGCTCTATCACTTACTTTTTATGATTTACCATTTCAATCAAGTGGGGTCAAAGTATATTTACCACAATGGAAAGGGTATAATAAATTGAAATGAGCAAAGTAGAAATCAAACCAATTAAGGACGCGCCTAACCTTAAAGAACTTATTGATAAATTTGGTGTCAATGAAGACGAATTGATTGTCGCTTACGGCAATGTGATTTATAGTCCACCAAAAGGAATGTCAAAGGATTTATTAGTTCACGAGATGGTTCATTGTGAACGGCAAGGTTTTGCTAATGACTCGGCTAAAAGATGGTGGGAACTTTATATGTCCGACAAAAAGTTTCGCCTCGCAGAGGAAGTTATAGCTTACCAAAAACAATTTCAATTTTGCTGTGATGTTTGGAAGGATAGAAACAAACGAACTAAAATACTCTTTGCTATGGCAAAAGAATTGTCATCGGAAATGTATGGAAACCTTTGTTCACAATTAGAGGCAAGGTTGTGGATAACTGGTAAAATGAAATCTGTGGTATAATTGTATTCAATGTTAATAAGCGACTATTTTCAAAAGGATAAAGTTTCTCTCTATCAGCCCTCGTCTGATGTGATTCAACTTACGCAAATTTCAAAAGAGAATTACGCGCGTGGTTATGAAATAATTCATAGCGCTTTTCCGGAACTAAACGACCGAAGCGTGATTGATGATGAACAGAACGGCAAAAAGATATTCAACGCTTATGTGGATGAATCAACTCTTGACCCATCTGAAGCGTGGAAGTGGAAAGGCACACGGAGCGCCGCTAGGAATGCGGCTGTGGCAATGCATGCTCAACTAACTGCAGGTTTCCTCTTTCCGGCAGTATCAGCTCAAGATGAAAATGATATGGAGGATAGAGCTGTTGGTGATTTTATGAGAGAATTATTGGTTTGGATGGGAGAGAATTCAAACTACAGGACATCATTCATTCAAGTGGTTATGGGAATGCTTACAAATCCAGTTACTTATCTTGGTGCTGAATATGCTGAAGTATTACAAAAGATTCGTCAAAAGACCGACAATGGTTATGAAATCAAAGAAGTGTTAGATGAAGAACTTTCAGGATTTAGAGCTCCGGTATATAGTTCATCTGATATTCTTATCACGAATGCTTATGTCCAAAACATCCAACAACAAACTTGTGTGATTAAACAGAGATACTTAGATTACAACGATGCTCAAAAGAAATACGGAACTCACGAGAATTGGCAGTATGTCCAGAGAGGAGTCAATACTATTTTTAATGAAACAGATGGTTTATTTTATGATGTCTTTGATGCTGATAACCCTGACTTAGTAAAGGAAACAACCTTAATGTGGAGAAGTGATGACGCAGAGGTTACTTTCTTAGGCGGTGTGTATATGGGAAATGAAAATGTGGAACACAATCCGATGACTCACCGAGATGTCAAAGGTCAGCCAAAGTATGATGTTATTCCTTTTGGATATTATAGAATCTCAGAGCATTTCTTTTATTATAAATCCCTGATGTCTTCACTCCAATGGGATGATGCTTTACTTGATGAGATGTATCGCTCAGTTATGAATAGGGAGTTCCTTGATTTGTTTCCGCCAATATCAATAGCAGGTGAAGAGAAAGTAGACACTCAAGTTATTTTTCCTGGTGCTCAATTCGTAACACCGAATAAGGACACAAAAGTTTCAACATTACTTCCCCCTTCACAAAGTAATAAATACTCCGCATTAGCAGCAATAGAGAGTTCAATTCGTGAAGGTTCAGTCAATGAAGTTAGTATGGGACAATTACCACAAGATGCTTCAACGAAGGCAACAGCTATTGTCCAAGCTACTCAAAGTGCTAGGACTCTTCTAAAAGGAGTAGGCAGGACATTAGGTGAATCAATAATTCAATTCGGTCAACTAATGGTAAATATCGCAGTAAGACATCTATCAGTTCCGCAAGTTCAGGAGATAACTGGTGGTGGATTCAAAACAAGATATGCTCAATTCGTTTTACCTAATAGAGTATCAAAAGGAAAGGCAGTAGGTAAGATTCTGAAATTTGATGGTGACTTGGTTGGTAAAAAGATGACAGATAAGGAAATTGAAATGGAGAATGTTAAACTTGCCGAACAAGCTGGTTATCCAGATGAAAAATCTAGTATAATGGTAATGAATCCAGAGATGGCATCACGAATGAAATATCTTATCTCATTTGACCCAGAGGAAATGTTTGTAAACAACCAACAACAGATGCAAATGATTTGGCAGAATATGTATGGTCAATTACGGCAAGATCCACTAGTAGACGCAGAAGTTCTTGTCCGTGAATACTTATATGCGTTCTTTAAGAGTAAAGGTGAGGATTTGATTAACAAGAATCCGCAGGTTCCGGAGGGAGTGTCGGGAGGAACTAAAATGCCAACACCTGTTCCGAGTCAGGTGGGTGTGGTATAATTATATTATTAGTTAATTATCTAAAATGAAATCAGTAGAATTTGTAGAGAAAGTGCTTAAAGACCTTGGAGTTAGAATGGAGAATGAGGAAAAAGTAGATCGAGCTGTTAATGGTATGGCAACTTCAAGAGGTAGAGTTGATGGAGTAGGAGAAAGTGCTACCTCAGAAGTTATTTTAGCAAAATACGACCAACTAGGTGGATACATCACAAAAGGAGGTTTCAAAGTTAAGAATGGTTGTTTCTTTGATGCTGTGTCAAAAGCACCGGTTAAGAAACCAGTTGTATTTTTGATTAAAGTAAACGGTGAAGTAGTAGAGCAGGTTGAAGATGCCCCAGAACCAATAGAGGTTAAGGTGGCCAAAAAGGTAGAATTAGAGAAAAGAGAAAAGAAATCACGAAAGGTTAGAGACGAAGAATAAAAATGAAAGTTTCTTTGACAAAATTAGCTTTGTGGATAATCAAACACTGCTCAAATGAAGAGACAAGGATAATGGTATTGAATGAAGCGGTTAAACACTTATTCTATACTGTTTCCCTTGATGATATCCTCAAAGTAAACCCAGACGGAACAATTCAGTTTGAAGGTAAGACAATGGACTCATCTTACAGAAAAGAGTTACGAGAACAGGCTAATCTTTTAGAGAATCTTCTTTTGTGGAAGGTGATCAACAAAGATATAACCTATCAGTTGCAGAAGAAAATGTTCAATGAAGCAGTGATAAATAACGATGTGGTCTGGGGTAAGTTATTAACTTTTCTCTGGGATATTATTAAACAAAGAATATCTCAGCTTAAAAAGTAGTCCCACAGGAGTAATCCTGATGTTCACTAGGCGAACTTTACTAGATGTTTAATAGAACTTAAAACTATGACAGAAGAAGAAAAGGTTGCGGCGGAAGCCAAAACCAAAGAGGAAGCAGAGGCAAAAGCCAAAGCTGAATCTGAAGGACAGAATAGTTCTTCACAAAATAATACTGATATTGAAGCGGCGTTAAAAGCTGAACGCGAAAGGCGAGAAAAAGCCGAGCGTGATTTAGAAGCAACCCGCCAAAAAGCAAGAGAACGGATTGAGGAAAAAAAGCGAATTGAAGGTCAATCAAGTAATGACGAACCTTTGACTCGTGAAAGTATGCGTGCTTTATTAGATGAGGAACGTGAGGCTGTTCGTAAAGAAATGCGAATGGAACATGTTCGCGAAATAGCGACAAAACTTTCTAAATCTGATTCTGAAGCGGAACTGGTTGTTGAGGTGTGGAAGAATCGCACTTTAGCCGGAACGCTTGATGAACAGATTGAGGAAGCTTACGCAATCGCAACTCATAAAAAAGTATTAGCACAAGCAAACGAACTCAAACGAGCTCTAGCTAATAAGAATGGTGTGGTTACAGATGGCGCAAATGCCCAAAGAAAACCAATGGCTGGCGAAGCTCCAGAACTACCAGTTGCAGATAAGTCGGTTGTAACTGGCATGGTTTGGGACAATGCCAGAGGCGCATATCGAAAGATAATAGCAGGCGGCACAAAAGTTTTCTTTGTTTCAAAAGATTTGAAAAAGCGTTGGGTTGAAGACGCTCCGAAAAAATAGCTTCGAAATCAGTATTGTCATTATTATTAACAATACTGAATATGTCTTCTACAAGAATTGATATTGAGGTAATTGGTGTATCAGCAGTTCAAAAGCATCGTGTCGCAGGTAGCGCTACGAGGTTTTACGCTGGTGAACCGTTGAATATGACTGGAACATATAGTTCTGGTGTGTCTTCGGTTAACTCCGTTTCTCAAATGGCAGATGCCAAACCGGTTATCGGAACGGATAACTTTGTTGGTATTGCCGCTCAAGACGCTCCAGTAGGAACAGACACAACGGTAGATGCTGATTGGGTGGATGTTATTGAAGTTCTTCCTAACTTCACCCGACTACGCGCTAAAGCCAAGACAGCGGCCAGTGTAGACACCCTTTCTGAATTGGTTGGTGTTCTATTTGACCAAGTGCTCTTTGACTTAACTTTAACGGTTTATACCATTGATGAAACAGCTGCAGCAGATACAAGTGGTTTGACTATTAAGGGTGGTATTTGGGAAAAGAGCCTCGTTGATGTAACAGTTGATCCGAGAGCAATGCGTGCGGATATTAGTTAAACTTAAAAAATATGAGCTCAACCAAGATTGACATTGAAGTGATTGGAGCATCAGGCACTCAGAAACACCGCGTGGCAGCTTCGGCAACTAGATTTTATGCTGGCGAACCTCTCAACTTAGCGGCAATGACTTATACTTCTGGTGTATCGGATATAAATACAGTCACACAGGCGGCAGATGGAACTCCGGTAATTGCTACTGATACTTCAGGCACACAAGCATCATTTGTGGGTGTTGCTGCTGAAGATGCACCAGTTGGTTCTGATACTACAGTTGATGCAGGCTGGGTTACTGTTACTGAGCCGATTGCTCACTTCACGAGATTACGCTCTAAGGCAAAAACTGCCGCGTCTTGTGATACTCTTTCTGAACTCATTGGACTTATCTATGATGTCTACTTATTCGATCTCACATCAACAGTCTTCACTTTTGATGCGGCAGGTGCGGATACGGGAGGTCTAAGGTGTGTCGGTGGAATTTGGGAAAAGAGTATGCTTGATGTGGTGGTAGATGCTAGAGCAATGAGGGTGGATATAACGACTTAGAAATTGTTAATTATTCTTAATATGCCTAGACCTTGGAATAAGGGTTTGAAAATAGGAGAGACACATCCTCAAATAGGTTTTCAGAAAGGGAATAAAAATTATGAAGACCCAAGAGTCAAAGCGACTCAATTCAAAAAAGGGAATAGTGTTTCGCCCCAAACTCAATTTCAGAAAGGTAAAGAGGTGTGGAATAAAGGTAAAAAAGGGCGGTTGAAACATACCGAGGAATGGAAACAACAGAGAAGTAAAGCAATGTCAGGTGAAAATCATCCAATGTGGAAAGGCGGTTTAGCATTTAGAAAACCAAACGAAAAAAAACACCTATCCAGTAAATATATGGGTTGGGTTGGGTCAGTGAAAAGTCGTGATGGTTGGAAATGTAAAATTGCAAATAGTGATTGTAATGGAAGATTAGAAGCTCATCACATCTTAAATTGGACTGATTATCCAGAACTTCGTTATGAAATAAATAATGGTATAACATTATGCCAAGCTCATCATCCTAAAAAATGGGCAAAAGAAAAGGAACTTATCTCAACTTTTCAAGAATTAGTTTCTCCTTCAAATGTTTTACTAGTTTAATTCTACTAATTTGAACTTAATAACCGGCGGTCACACAACTCTACTTTCTCCAGATGCGGCTCAAACAGCAATTGACGAAGCATTGTTTGAAGCAGTTGCCAGACCACTTGCTCCTTCGTATGTAGGAGTTGATTCTCCTGTGTTCTTCCGAACGAGTCCGATTGATACTATCGCTTACATTTGGGATGAAGATTCCAATGTCGGTGGTTTCTTGGAGACTTCGGAACAAGAGGAAATCAAGTCAGAAAATACATTCATTGGTAATCAAAAGACTGTTCGCTTGAAAAAGTGGATGAAGTCAATTGGTGTATCAGTGGAAGCATTCAAAACTGACCAAGTAGGCAAGAGGCAGGCAATTGGAGAGCAGATTGGTTCTCGTATGCGTGTTACGAAAGATAGGACAGCGATGGTTCGGGTTTATGGAGATGCCTATGATGGCAATTACTTTACAACCCCAGACGGTGCTAATTTAGCTTCTAACTCACATACTCTCTTAAAGACAGGTGGGACAGAGGATAACTTAGAGACTGGCGCTTTAACTCCCGATACTCTCTGGACAACTTTCGTTAGTTTGACGACTCAAATGGGTCAAGATGGTGAAATTTCTGGTATTCATTCTCCAAGAGGTTTACTTACCTGCACAACGCAGTATAAGCACCTCAAAGAAATCTTGAATTCAGAACTTATCGCTGACGGTGGTGAAAATAACCTTAACATCTTTGAAACCGACTACGGTCGTGTAGCACTCGGTCAAAGTTTGTATCTCAACTCTGCTTGGGATTCGGGCACTTACAAAGCAACAGCAATTCACATTGTTTCCGACTATCATCGCATTAGCCGCAAGGTATTGTCTGATATTGAAAACGATTTGATTGAACCGAGATATTCACGAACTGATTCGTGGGAATATCGTTCTCGTTACTTGGAAGTTGCTTTCCCTGCGTCTTGGGAAGGTTATGCAATGTTAGCAGGCGCATAGATAATTACTAGAATCGTTCTTGTTCTTTGACAACTACATAGTGCGGTTATAGCGAAAGTATATCGCAACTGGTATAATATACTGATGAAAAAGTTATGTAAGCAGTGTAAAAAAGAGTTTGTTGTGATAAGAAAAAGTCATAAATTTTGCTCGCAACCATGTTGGTGGAATTCTAATAAAGGGATGATACGAATGGACTATCACGGTTATAGATTAGTTCACTTACCTAATCATCCATCTGCCAATAGCCGTGGAGATGTTTTGGAACATCGTTTGATTGTAATGGAAAAAATAAAAAGAATTCTTAAACCTAATGAGATAGTTCATCATAGAAATGGAATTAAAACAGATAACAGAATTGAGAATCTTGAAATAATATTACAATATCCTAAGGGTGGATTTCACAAAGGTGAAATAATTTGTCCTTATTGTTCTGAAAAATTCTCCATAAAATAAACGCAATATGTAGTTGTGAAAGACAAGATTTAATCGCAACTAAAATAAATGAATAATCAAAAAATGATTTTAGCTTTGATTGCGATTATAGCAATTATCGCAATCGGTGGTTTCTACTTTCCCCGTCCTAGTCAAGAAGTAGTTCTTGGTGGAGGAACAAGGTTTATCAACGGATTGAGCACGATTTCAACGTCTCCTAACGCTGGTCAAATCCTAACTACCAACATTGGAATCGGCAGCACTTCTCCTAGCACTTCTTTTGGTATTTCTTTGGGAACAAGTGGTGCAACTACTACAATCTTTGCTAATAAACTTTGTATTGTAGCTCAAACCCCTCAACCCGGTGGCTCTTCTGGCGGACAATATCTCTATTATACGATTTCCACTTCTTCAACTGCGGCCAATGGTGTTGGTGGATGGGCGACCTCGACAACTCCTTGCTATTAGTTTTCTCTCAACTCTGCTCACTTGTGATGGGCAGAGATTGGGAGGAAACATTAAAAATTAACAAATAACAAATGAAAAAAGAAACTTTATATTTTGTGATTGCTATCGCTATTATATCTGTGGTGGCAATTTCGTTTTCGGTTCTTACTCAGAGAGTGCAGTTTGTTCAAGGTTCTGCTCCTTCAGGTCTTGTCACAACTGTTAGTGTGGCGACAACTACGACTGTCGGTCCTCAATACTTAACTGGAAAAGGAAAACTCATCTTTACAGAAACAGGCAATTGCGACTCAAGAATCATAACAACTGTTGGTCAAGATGTGGCTTTAACTTTCTATGACCCCAAAGATGATGAGACAGATAATTTGTCTAGCACAACATTATCAATCCAAAAAGGTCATATTCAATTTGCTAGCACGACAATTGCTTATGATTCAGGAATATACGGCTGTGGCAACGTTTATGGTTATGCTAAAGCTTCAACTACAATTACACTTACTGAAACAAAATAATGAGCACAACAATTACGCAATTTGAAGAGAATCTCTCCGCAATGATGCACGGCGGAACACTTAACAAGGTGCGTAACCGCTATGCTTTGTATGAAAGGGTGGCAAATACTGTTCTAACGCGATTAGATCCGCTAGAGACAATGAGATTGACTGCTCTGACACAATCAGTCCATGATGACTTGAATGATTATGCTCTTCCAAGTGATTACAAGAAACTTATAGATATCTTTCCGGTAGAAGACAGAACATCTAGTGAAAGGGGAGCTAGAGTATATGCTGAACCATTCGCCGCAGAATTAGCGGTAAGAAATCAGCAACTTACAATAGAATCAAAAGAAGGTGTAAAATACATCAGATTGAATTGGAAAGATAAGGGTGCAAAAACCATTCATACAATGGATTCTCTTACAACTAACGGCACAATAGCGATTGTGGGAACGGCTTCAGGGTTAAAGGCAACAACACTCCATAAACTTTCTGGTTCTTCTTCTATTGAGTTTGATTCGGCTGCAAGTGGAGATGGAATTCAATGCACTGATTTTACTGATGTCGACTTAACTGATTGGGACGAACAAGCAGATTTTATAGTTCCGGTTTACTTCGGTTCGGTTTCTAACATCACTTCAGTTTCCTTTATTTTCGGCAATGACTTGACTACAAATTACTGGACTTGTGTTGCTCAAACTACACAATCAGATGGAACAGCATTCCGAGTAGGTTGGAATTATCTATTATTTCCTTGGTCAACAGCAACAGAAAGTGGAACGGTGGTTCCTTCGACAATTGATTGCTTCAAACTTACTATTGCTACATCAGGAGCAGTATCAAACATCAGGGTAGATAACATCTTAGCTTCATTAGGCAGATTCTTTGACATTAAGTATTACTCGCAATACTCTTTCAAAGATTCAGTCGGCACTTGGCTCTCAAAACCAACAGCCGATACAGATTCAGTAGTTCTTATCGGAACAGCTTTACAGATCTATCTTTTAGAATGTGTGATAGCAATGGCTCAACAGATCGAAGGTAAAGACAGCACTTTTGATATCCAATGGGCAAAAAATGAATTAGCGGAACTTTACCAGAGATACCGAGCAGAACACCCTTCAGAGGCAAAACCAATAGTTGGTCGCTATTGGAATCTGGGTAATTTTCGAAGATAGTGGATAAGACTGGAAATATAACAGAATGTCTAGGATATCAGAGTTCGCAAGATCAAACTCTTGCTGATCCGAGATATCTTTCCGCTGGCTCACAGAATGTCTTGGTAGATGTTCAGAAAAAGGTTCGTATCAGAAATGGTAATGCTAGATTGGGAACAGCAAATGTTTCAGCTACACCAAATCGTTCAGCAGTGGTGTGGAATACCTCAACTGGAACAGAATTGCCTATATTCGTCTATGATACTAATCTTGTAGTTTATCTAGGAATAGTAGATGGAGTTGTTCTTAATGATTTTTCTATTGTTATGTCTAGTTTAACTGCTACTGAAATTCCCAGATTCGCTCTTTGGTGGGACACAACAGAGAACCTTGATGAGTTATTGTTTGTCCAGGGGAATGCCTATATCTACGAATGGAATGGTGCTGTGGCAGTGGTTGATTCTATAACAGGAACTACAATTACTAAAAAAGGCACGACTACTTTTGCTCAAAATAGGTTCTATACTGCGGCAAACAAGACTGTTGTTTGTGTTCGGACAGGAACTGAGTATGTTTATTCTGGCGGAGAAACAACTACAACCTTGACTGGAATTGCTGATACGACTGGATTGGTAGCCGGTGATATTTTGGTTCAGAAAGTGGTATCTAATGCTAACAAACCAGCAGCTTCAAGAAATAACCATACAATATTCTCTCACGAGAATCAGATTTATGTAGGGAGTGAAGATGATAACGAAGTCTACATATCGCAAAATGACGATTATACTGACTACAGTTTTTCAACTCCTAGAGCTTATGGGGAAGGGGGTTTGCTTGCGTTAAGCGGCACATCTGGGGGTTTTGGGGCGGTTTCTAATGTGCCTGTTATATTTTGTGGCAAGTCTGATATGTTTTCTGTTCAATTTGAACAAGAAACTGTTTCTACTGCTCTATCAGAGAGTATTAAAGTAAAGAAACTCAAATCAGGTGTCAGTCAATCAGCGCAAACTCCAGAGTCAATCGTCTCGGTAGGTAATGCGATTATCTATCTTTCTTACGAGCCAGCCGTTAGGATTTTAGAGAGTATTGCTGGAGCTGATCAACCGCAACTAAAATCTCTCTCTTTCCCAATCAAACCAGATATGGATTCAGAAACTTGGACAAATGCTTGTGCTATTTGGTGGAAGAATGCTTACTTCCTTTCAGCTCCGGCAAGTTCGAAATACTATGTCTTGGAATTTATGGAAGATGCTGATGGTAAGTTAAGAAGATTCTGGCAACCACCTCAGACTGGAGGATATCGTGCTTTTGGTATTATAGGTGGTTGGCTTTATGGATTCTCTAATGCTACACCAGAAGTTTTCAAACTCTTAGACTCAACCAACGAAGCACTCTCAGATTTGGTATATAATTCATCAACTGCCACAGATGAGAAAGTTCCTATTCACGCCATAGCAAGATTTTCTTATCAATCCTATGGAAGAAAAAAAGACTTAAAGTGTTTTGATGAACTTTATGTAGAAGGAGAGATAACTCCGAATAGCGAGATAACATCAGAAATACTTTATGACTTCAATGCAGCTACTCAATCAGTGGAGAATACCATTGACGGCGGAGATGAGGATATTTTAATAGGTGATCCGATTCAGGAATCTCTTGGTCAGACTTCTTTAGGGCAGAATAATCTTGGTGGAGCATTAGCTACTCCCGAGAATGCTAGGAAGTTTAGAGTCGTGTTTGAGGAGGCAAAAGAGGATTTTAACGAAATCCAGGCAAAATTTAGTTCCAATGAGATTGACTTTTATTGGGCTATCTTAGTTCACGGTATTAACGCAGAGATTTCAAGGCGAAGAAATCCAAATTATTACAAATAATGGTATAATATAGCAATGAAAAAAATATCTTTAACAATCTCAATTCTCGCTTTACTAATTTCTGGTATAGTGTATTTTAAGCCACAATCACCACAACAAGATTATCAATCTTACATTTCTGATCTAGTTGATCAGTATGCTAGACAAAATCTAGGTGCATCAGTCCAACCTTATGCTGGATTTTCATACACTCTCTATGGTTCTGGACTTTCCTCTTCGGCAACTTCTATAACTCTTACGTCTTTGACCATTCCTCAAACTTCACAGAAGATTGTAGATGCTGATTTGTCTGATACTTTCTATATCACAATAGAGCCGGGTAATAAAACTCGACAAGAAATAGTATCTTGCACGACTGTTGCTCAAAACTCTAACGGAACAGCAACATTAAGCGGTTGTTCAAGAGGTTTAGCTCCCGTAACTCCTTATACTGCTTCCTCAACCTTAGCTTTTGCTCACGGAGGTAATACTTCTGTGATTTTCTCCGATCCTCCTCAATTGTTTAATCAGTATCCAGCAATCATAGATAATTATACGATTTCTGGATTGTGGACATTTCCGAATGGAATCTATGGCGTAACTCCAACTTCAACAACTCAACTGGCAACCAAAGGATATGCTGATGGTCTTAGTTATGCTGGTTCTCCAGATATGACTCTATTAGTAAAAGGTATTGGTGAAATGGCAACAGGATTTGAACTTGCCTCTTCAACTCCAACTGGAAACACTACAGCTCCACTTATTGCCACTTCACTTTATGCTACTTCTTCTCCTTATACTGCCTCCTCTTGGATACCAGTAACAGATAGAGATGGAAAACTTAACCAGACATTTTTGAGATTATCAGATGCCTTTACTTGGACAAATACTCATATTTTCCCAAGAATAATTACAACTGATGCGACTTCAACTAATGCTACAACAACTAATCTTTATGTTTCTGGTGCGGTAAAATTTGATGGAACTTTTTCAGGAAATGGTGTTAATGCAACAACCACAATTTACACCGCAAATGGCACTTGGACGAAACCAACAGGAGCTAAAATTGTGGAAGTTTATGTTATTGGAGGGGGTGGAGGGGGAGGTTCAGGAGACGTCCATTCTTCAGACGCTAATTTAAGAGATGGTGGTTCAGGAGCTGGTGGTGGTTCGTTTGCGTATAAAAAATTCCTTGCTTCAGCATTAGGAACTTCTGAAACAGTTGTAGTGGGTGCTGGTGGAACTGGTGGAGCAGGAAGAGGAACACAAGGAGGTGGAAATAACGGCACTGATGGTGGTCTTAGTTCTTTTGGAACAAACTTATTAAAAGCTACTGGAGGGATTAAGGGGGTTACACCCGGGACATCAGGAAACGCCGCTGTGGGTGGAGCAGGTGGAGCTCAAACTAATGGAGATATGTCAATTATTGGCGGAGCAGGTGGAAATAGTGGCGATTCGGGTGGTGGTGCTCAAGGAGTTGATTCAACTAATGTTATTTCTCCTCGTGGCGGGGGAGGAGCTGGTTCGAATGGACAATCCGGTGCGGCAGGTGGTGGATTCCTAACCTATTATGTTCTAGCAGGCGGTGCCGCAAATACCGCAGGAGCCACAACTGATGCTGGATTGTTAATTGGTGGTGTAGGTGGTGGTGGGGGTAACGGTGGGACGGCTGGTGGAGCAGGAGGATATCCTGGGGGTGGAGGTGGAGGAGGTGGTGGAAGTAGTTCTGCTTCAGGAGCCGGTGGTAATGGTGCGAATGGTGTTGTAATAGTAATAACTCATTTCTAATATGGCTTTACCAACACAAGAAGAAGTAAATTTAACACCAGCAGTTCTAGCGGAACTAGAAAAACTTGGTGTTAGGGAAGGAGACACTGTGGGTAGTGGTGTTACTTCCTTTAAGTTGTCTCCAACTGGTGCGATGACTCGTCCTGTTTCTGTTCTTTCATCTCAAACAGGTGTAAAAACAGTCCAAGATGTGATGACTAAGACGAATGGCACACCAACAACCGAAACTAAACCGAAAGTGGAAACTCCAGAGCCAAAGAAAACTGCTGAAGATTCTTTACTTCAACAAGAATATGAATCTGGATTGACGGAAAAACAAAGAATTGAAAAAGATTTTGAAACCGAAACCGCAACAACTCAAAGCCAGTTTGATTCGGTTGCCAGACAATTGGAAACGAATAAGCAGGCAAGTATAAATAATATAAAAAGCCAATATGAAGTTTTAAGAAATCGTTTACTTGAAAGTAATCGCCGTAGAGAGAATGCCGAGACGACTCTACAAATTCGTGGTGGTTCTTCTCGCTTTGCTCCCGGCGTTTCATCTGCAGAAATTGAGGGCGTGGTTAGGCAAGGACTTGATGCTTTAAGCACCCTTAATAGTGAGGAACAAAATTTAATCAATCAAATAAATTCAAGTTTTGCGGAAAAGCAATTGTCAACTGTTATGGAAAATTATGACGCTCTTAGGGAACTTCGCAAGGATAAAGATACCGCTTTGGAAAGTTTGAATAAAAGAATTGCTGACGCAAATGCCGCGATTCTAAAAGAAAATCAAAGATTATCAGACATTGAAGAACAAGTTAAAAAAGATATTAATGGAATTATGGATGAAGCATCTAAAAATGGTGCGCCGAAAGAAGTTAGAGAGGCAATTTTGGCTTCATCATCAGTTAATGATGCTTATAATGCCGCAGGCGACTGGCTTCAAACTGGCACTGGAATTGTGGGTGAGTATTTATTCTATAAACGACAAATGGAAGCAAGTGGATTACAACCAGTTGATTTTAATGGATACCAAACTATGGATGCCAATCGTAAGGCGCAGATTGCTAAAGCCGCCTCTGCTACTGGTCTTGATAATACTACTCTAACAAAAGTCCAAAGTATTGCCGGACAATTTGATAATGAGGCAGTTGTTAAAGATTATAATACGATAGCTACTCAAATTACTTTTATGGACCAATTAGGACAGACACCGACAGATGATATAGCCAGAATTTACGCTTTTGCGAAGGTTATGGACCCGAATTCAGTAGTTAGAGAAGGAGAATACGCAACCGTTCAGGCATATTCAACTGCTTTACTGGAAAGATATGGCCTCAAAGCAAAGAGGGTTTGGGATAATGCTGGTTTTTTGACCACCGAAGCTAGGACTTTCTTAAATTCTACTCTTGAAGGAAGATTAAAAACTCAAGAAAAAACTTATAACAATGTAGCCAGTGAATATGAAAGAAGAATCAATAAAATTACTGGTGCGACTGATGGAAAGGATTATATTACTGACTATACCAAAGGTTATATTTCTACTGGTTCGGAAATGTTAATGAATGAAGATAAAGCCAAAACTTTTTTACAAGATTTTGTAAAAACAAATCCTAATTTAGCCAACCAAATAGCTTCTTTGGCAGAAAAATATAATTATTCTGAAATTTACGATTACTTAAAAAATAAAGGAATAATCAAATGATTTCACCAGAAAAAATAAAAGAAATGGACGCGATTACTGGTTTTGGTAATATACCAAATCCTGATGCTGTCAATCGTGTCAATGAAATAAAAAGTTGGGCAACACCTGAACCAACATTTGACGAAAGAGTTGCAAAGAATTTTGGCGAGTTTGCTACTGGCGTAGCTAAAAGTGGGGTTCAAACTATTCAGGGCTTGGGGCAACTTGGATTAAAAGGGGTTAAAGTATTAACAGGAAAAGATTTTGGAACAGAGGAAACATTTTTTGAAGACAAAACAGCTTTAGAACCAAAAACTACCGCTGAAAAAGTTGGTAAGATAACTGGTGATATTGCTCAATACTTTATTCCCGCTGGTCAGGCGGCAAAAGCCGAAAAATTTGTAGATTTAATTTCAAAAGGAATTTCTTCTCCATTGTTAGCGGCAGGAACACGAATTGTTGGTAAGGCGACGGTTCAAGGTGTTTCGGCTGGTGCGGTAAATCTTGCTCAAACTGGTGGTGATATAAAAGAAGCGGAGAAAGTGGCAGCAACTGCCGGAATAATAAGGGGTGGTATGGCAATAATTGGGGAAGGAGCGAGGGCTTTACATTTGCCAGAACGATTATATTCAACAATTTTCAAAAATTCCGCAAAAGATATGACAACTGAATTAAAATCAGGTGGATTACAAACTTTGCGAAATAATAATCCAGACAAATTTCAAGAATTAGTAAGTAAGGGAATAATAAAAATCGGTAAGAATGGCGACCCAATTCTTAATGATACTCTCGCCGAAGAAGCTTTGGATAAAGGATTGAGAGGAAGTATCAGAGGAATGGCAAATGAAGTTGTGGAAAAAACATTAGAATCGGAAGACAAAGCCAGACAAATAGCATCTGGATTCAAAGGGAAGGTAGACCTTTCAGAACCTCAATTCAAAAAAGTGCTTCAGGGATTGGCTGAAGAATATCAAGATGTTGGTTTTGGAGAAATTGCTGATGATGCCACTAATTTGGTTTCTAAAATTGACGATGGTGCTGGTAAAATTTCAGCTACTGATGCTCTTTCAATTAGAAGGTTGTTGGATAAAGCAAGAATAGCCACCTCTTTTGATAGACCGGCAATGAAATTATCTTTATCACAAGGTAATCTAAAAACACTTGCTGACGCAGTTAGAAGTAGAGTAAATGCTATTCCAGAAATGGGCGAAATAATGAAGGATTATTCTTTCTATCTTGATGCGATGGAATCGTTGGCAAAAGAAGCCGCACGAAGAGGAAACAATCAAGTTTTATCTTTGATTGATTCTCTATTCCTTTCAGGCGCTTATGCTGGCAACAATCCTATTCCCGGATTGACAATGGGAATGTTCCGAAAAATAGTCCAATCGGCGTGGGGAACGACAGCGCTGGGACAAATACTTAAAAATAGTAATGTTTCCCGTCTGACTTCTGGTCTGATTTCTGCCGGAAGCGCCGGTATTCAGTCGCCTCAAATAAACCAATGAGGAATAACACTATAATCGCCAAAATTGCTCCTAATATAATCATAATGATAGTATATCAAATAATAAATAAAATGTCAAGTGTTAAATTGATTTCTTCCCCTAACAGGAATAATTGTAAGAGCTTTTTCAATTGGCCATTTTTGTCTAAAAATTCTACTATTCAGCGTTTGATAATTTATTCCATATATTTTAGACCATTCTTTGAGACATTTTCTTTGATTGTTAATTGTGTAAAAATTTATTTTCATTCTTTGGTTCGTTCTTTGTTTCTTCCAAGTCGCCCACCGACAATTTTCCTTACAATAGTTGCCATTGTTATCTATGCGGTCAATCGTAGTATTTTTCTCGCCAAAAACTTTTATATGTTCTTGATAAGAAAGATACATATCGTCTCTAAATTCTTCAAAGGAGTTCCACAAACATTTTATTCCACGACCACCATAAAGATAAAAATTTTTGTCTTTGGAATAATTACATCTTTTTTTAATACCCTTAAAAAGATTACAAAATCTTGTTCCATCCATCCCGTGAATTGTAAGAAGTTTTTTAAGAGTTTCAATTTTAAGACATCCACAAGATTTAGTATCTCCATTTTTCAAACTAGCAGACCAAATTATTTTTCTATTTCCACAATCACAAAGGCATTCCCACATAGTATTTTGCCTTTTATTTATCCCCGCTTCTCTAATTACCATCAATCTACCAAATCTCTGTCCAACCAAATCAAGTTTTTTACTCATAGTTTTTTTACCAGAAAAGGGCTCACGCTTGACAGAATGAGCCCATTCCTAGTGTCAAGCTAATAAGAGTATAATTATAACAAATCATTAAAAATTATCAAATGCCATTAACACCAAATTATAGAATAGACCCGATAAAAGTTAGCGATATTCTACCTCGCGCTAAATTGGCTTGGGAGAAATTACAACAGACCACCGCCTACCATTTTCCAAAAGCTTTTGTGGAGGAAAGTGGTAAGGCAGTCAAAGATATCGCCCAAAGTGTTGTCAAAGCCCCTCTTCGTATTGGTCAAACATTCTGGGATGTTGGACAACAAGCATACGGTCAAGAACCCAGTCGAGGATACAATGTTCCTTTGCTTGGTAAGGTAGAAGGATACGGCAGACAATTCTTAAACGAAGCAGGGGAAGATGCTGGTGATTGGACTAATCCCAATACAGCACGAGCGGGAATTGAGGCAATCAGTCAGGGGATTGGGGACGCTGCTGTTTTGGGAGATATAACCCAAGGTTTGCTTCGTAAGGTTGCTAGTAGACCAGAAACTTTAACAAAAAAGGCATATGAAGTTGGGGGTTATCCAACTAAACCAGAAGGAATATCGTTTATTGATGCAAATGGACAACCGATTGGTGGTGGTTGGACTCAACATTTGAAAGTGGCTGAAAATGCCCTAAAAGATACTGGTTATAATGTTCCAAAAAATAGTTCAAATCGCTTAGAAAGTATAGTGCACGAATTTGGAACAAAAAGTGGTGCTATAAGAGTTGCAGATGTTGATGGAGATTTGGCATTACAGTTTTATCAAAAACCGACCCCACAACAATTGACATTTGTAAAAAAACTAGCAGACAAAGCTAATAACATTTGGGTTCTTTTTGGTGATTATGCTGACAGATTTGAAGGAACTCCAAAAAATTATAGTGAATTAGTTAAACAAGTGTCGGAATATTTTGCTAAAAACCCAACTGTTAGTGCAAAAGGTTCGTCAACTTTATTAGAAACCACATTGCCATCTTTTTATAAAAACCTTCCCAAATCAGCACAAGAATTTATCAAAGAACCTAAACTTGGTTTGAGTATTAAAGATGTTAGTTCTAAAACTCTATCTATCAAAACACCAGAACAATATCTGACTGATGTGGCTCGTAAGTATAAAAATGCCGAAGAATTTATAAATAAATCAAAAAGAGAGGGTGTGTTTTTTAAAGAAAATTTTATCTCTGACAAATATATGGAAAACGGTTTAATTAAAGATATTTATTACACAAAAGATGGTTCCTTGAAAGGAAATGCACCAAAAGAATTACAAGAAGAAATTCAAAACTGGAGAAATACTATAAGATTAGGAACTGACGATTCAAAACTTATTGAGATTTGGAATAAAGCTAACAAAAAATAAAATGCCCATATCACCACGCACAAAAGAATACTTAATTGCAAAAACCAATCCTGCCTTGGCTACGGCTTTGTCTTTAGAGAAAGTCCGAGAGATAGCTAAACAAATGGCTATTGATGTGGTAGAAAGAGAGATCGGAGCAATTAAAATAAAAGCCGAAGAAGCTATTTATAGAGAATTAGTTTTAATTGACAAAACTTCTAAAAAGCAGTTATCTTCTGCTCTCAAGGGAGATAAAGGGGAACCGGGAGATAAAGGTAATCCCGGAGACAAAGGGGACACAGTAATAGTAGAAAAAGTCATAGAAAAAACAGAAGTGATTAAGGAACAACCGATAATCAGAGAAATCTCTAAAATAACAAATGAAATAAAAGAAGTTGCTGTAACTGATAAGCCAGAAGTAATTGCCGAGAAACTAAACACCCTTGAAGAAGCTATAGACCAAAAAGTTATCAAGGGACTTGACAAGAGATTAAAGAATCTTAAGGGTGGTGGTAAAAAAGGAGGAAGTGGAACAACTGTAAACTATTCAGATCTTACATCTCAGTGTAATGGCGTAACTAAAACTTTTACGATTCCTTATCATACAAGATCTATCGCCTTATTTGGCACCTCATTTCCAATTGTCTTTCGCCCAGTCGTTGATTATACGATTTCTGGAACGGTTTTAACTCTAACCTCAGAAGTAGTAGCACCTGCCACTGGTCAGACATTAGTATTTATTTATGGTTAAAATGAAACACTTAAAAAATATCTTGATAATCGTCTTACTATTTTTCCTCGTGGGTTTTGCCTTAACCGCCTTTTTCTATCCGTCATTGACATTCGGAGCGCCGACCTCAACATATATGCGCACGATTCTACCTGAACTCTCCAACACTTATTGGTTAGGTAGTTCTGCCAATGTGTGGAATAAACTCTTTGTCAATTATGCTTCCACTACTGCTCTGTCAGTTTCAGGACAACTTAATGGTTGCGCTCAATTTGATGCAAATGGTGGATTGATCACAACAGGAGTTGCGTGTGGTTCTGGCACCGGCTCCGGCTTCTCCACCACCTCCGCTCTATACTGGCTTCAAAGCACCACCTCACCACTAACGGTATCTTGGTTAAACGCCACCTCCACCACGGCGACTTCTACCTTTGCGGGGGGAATGAGTGTAGCGGGAACGGCGGGACTGAACGTTTTGCAGAATGGAAGAGTGGGGATTGGGACGACGGCGCCTGGGGAAAAGTTAACAGTTGATTCTGGAAATATAAGCTTTACTACCGCTGGACAATATGGACTTAAGTGGCCTGGAGGTTCTAGGCTTTATGAACAAACAACTGCTCAAGGTGGTCAGGAAAGAATGCTTTATCAGTCAAACGGCGATTGGTTTGATGTGTTAAATGAAGCAGGAAATTATTTCTTAGCAACTATTAAATATAACCAGACTTCATTTTATACTGGCTCTACTGTTGGTGGCGCTACAACGGAAAGGTTACGAATCAATAGCGACGGCAACGTCGGCATCGGGACGACGAGTCCGTATGCCAGACTTAGTGTGGAGGGAAGCTCGGCGCTTGGCAACTCCGCTCTGGCTGGATATTTCATCGGGACAACGACAACGGCCACCAGCACATTGGCAGGCGGACTGACGGTTGGGAATAATTCTGCCTTCGTGGTCAACCAAGCGGCTACGGCGAATAGTTTGGTGATAACAAATAACGGCAATGTCGGCATCGGGACGACGGGACCGACGACGAAATTGTATTTTGGACCGGCATCTATTACCGATAATTCCAGCATATCGCTTGACAGGGGCGGTTCATGGGCTGTCACATCTGCTTATAACGTTTATCGGACAAATGGTTTTACCTATTGGGAAGCTGGTCTTG
>Ga0315276_10000273_pt1 | contig 43589 bp, 33 predicted proteins | sample YL17G05_0_MG_FD_204542 | JGI IMG/M metagenome (GOLD analysis project Ga0315276, IMG submission 204542) | Sediment microbial communities from Yellowstone Lake, YNP, Wyoming, USA - YL17G05_0 | ecosystem: Environmental > Aquatic > Freshwater > Lake > Sediment | place: USA: Wyoming | collected...
TGGAAATGGGTTTTCTCACTCCGCCTTTTGGGTTTAATTTATTCTATATGCAAGCCATCGCCCCCAAAGGGGTGGTCATGACCGACATTTATAAATCCATCATCCCCTTTGTGATGATACAGGCAGTGGGCTTGGTTCTATGCATGATTTTTCCCGAAATCATCATGTGGCTTCCTAAAATTTTAGTTCGTTGATCGCTTTTAGAAACTTATGAGGGAAGGGGATTGAAATATCTTCTGAATTCCCTCATTTGAAGATTTTGAGTTATGGTGAGGAGAACCTAAAGATGCGATTGAATCATGAATTTATGGTCCAGCTGTACCGAACCATGCTTTTGATCCGCAGGTTCGAGGAAAAGGCGATGGAGCTGAAAGCGCGGCAGATTATTCCCGGGCTGCTCCACCTCTACATCGGGGAAGAGGCGGTGGCCACCGGGGTGTGCGCCAACCTCCGTCAGGACGATTACATTTCCAGCACCCACCGGGGCCATGGCCACTGCATCGCCAAAGGAGGAGACATATCCCTGATGATGGCCGAATTGTTAGGGCGGGAAAAGGGTTATTGCCATGGCAAAGGTGGGTCCATGCACATTGCCGACATTGACCTGGGCATCCTGGGTGCCAATGGGATTGTAGCCGCAGGTATGCCCATTTCTGGGGGGGCGGCCCTGTCGATCAAGATGCGCGGCAAAGATCAGGTGGTAGCCTGCTTTTTTGGAGACGGGGGGTCAAACCAGGGGGCTTTCCATGAAAGCCTGAACCTGGCGGCCCTCTGGAAGCTTCCGGTCATCTATGTCTGTGAGAACAACCAATACGCCATTTCGGTGGCTCAGAGTCGATCTTGTTCCATCCGGGATATATACCTCCGGAGAGACGCTTATGGAATCGAAGGATGTATGGTGGATGGCAATGATGTGCTCGCCGTTTACCAGGCAGCGAAAGAGGCAGTGGACCGGGCCAGGCGGGGGGAAGGTCCGACCTTAATCGAATGCAAAACTTACCGCTGGAGGGGCCATTATGAGGGAGAGGCGGACCGGACCTATACCTATCGTTCCAAGCAGGAGATCGAAGAATGGATGGAACGGTGCCCCATCAAAAAATTCCAGAAAGTACTGTTGGATCAGAGGATCATCAGTCAAGAAGGAATGAATCAGATGGACCAGGAAATTCAAAGGGATCTGCAAAATGCTGTGGAGTTTGCCCAAAATTGTCCATTTCCCGATCCCTTAGATGCCCTGAAGGATCTCTATTGCGAGGAGTAAAAACCATGCGCGAGATTTCTTTTTCCAGTGCCTTAGTCGAAGCCCTCAAGGAAGAGATGCGGCGGGATGAACGGGTCTTTGTCCTGGGGGAAGATGTGGGTCGATTCGGCATGATCTATGTGGCCAAACCGGAACTGTGGAGGGAGTTTGGCGATGAGCGAGTCCGGGACACACCGATTTCCGAAAACGCCATCATTGGATTCGCTCTGGGGGCAGCCATCACGGGGATGCGGCCCGTGGCGGATATTATGTTCTGTGATCTTTTGACCTTAGCCATGGAACAGATCGTCAACCAAGTGGCCAAGGTTCGTTATATGTTTGGCGGGAAGATTAAAGTCCCCTTGGTGATTCGCACCTCCTTGGGAGGCTTACGCCTGGCAGCAGCCCAGCACTCTCAGCATCTGGAGGCTTGGTTCCCTCATGTTCCCGGGCTCAAAGTGGTGGTTCCTTCCACGCCCTATGATGCCAAGGGGCTGCTCAAGACGGCCATCCGGGATGATAATCCGGTCATCTTTTTTGAGCACCAACAGCTGATGCCTAGCACTGGGCCCGTCCCGGACGAAGAATACTTGATCCCCCTGGGAAAGGCAGATATCAAAAGAGAGGGGAAAGACATTACGGTGATCTCTTATTCGCTCATGGTCCATAGAGTCTTAAAAGCGGCCCGTGAGCTGGCTAAGCAGGGGATCGAAGCCGAGGTGATTGACCTTCGAACCTTAAACCCCCTGGACAAAGAAGCCATCCTAACCTCAGTGGAAAAAACTGGGCGGCTTTTGATCGTTCATCAAGCCTGCACCACCTGTGGTTTTGGGGCCGAGATTGCGGCTATGGTGGCCGAGAAAGGGTTTGACCTGCTTACAGCCCCGATCCATCGCCTGGGAGCATTAGATGTTCCCGTGCCCTACAGCCCCGTGCTGGAAAATTTTGTCGTCCCGAATGAACAAAAGATCGCCGAAAAAATTTTAAGCATCGTAAGCCAATAAAGAATCGCCAGGAGCCATTAGGAGAAGTCACCATGGCTGTGGAAGTGATCATTCCATCCTTGGGTGAAGTCGTTGAAGATGTAACCATTCTAAATTGGTTTAAATCCGAAGGAGACCGGGTGCAGAAGGGGGAACCTCTGCTGGAGGTTGAATCCGAAAAAGTCACCACGGAGATCCCATCACCTGCCTCGGGAATTCTGGGAAAAATCCTCTATCCGAAAGGGGCAAAAGTAGGTATTACGAAAATAGTGGCTATCATTGTAGCGGAAGGAGAAACGTTGCCGGAGGAATATCGGGTAACCCCTCCCGGCTTAACCGCTCGGGCCATTCCCCCTTCGGCGGGAGCGCCGCTTGAGGCAGAAAAAAGAATGGATCGCATTCGGGTAGCTCCCCTGGCGCGGAAGATCGCGGAAAAGGAAGGGATTGACCTCTCTCTGGTGAAGCCGACGGGTCCTCATGGGACGATCATGAAAAAAGATGTGGAGGCATATCTGGCTTCTATCCAGCAACAAAAAGAAGAGAAGAAGGAACTGGAAATCCCAGTTAACGGGAAGGTTACCGGAGCGGAAATGGTTCCGACTGCTCTTCGGCCGATCCCGGGGCAAAAAGTCCCGTTGAGCACGATGCGGAAAACCATTGCCAGGCGCATGGTGAAAAGCGCGTTCAACGCTCCTCATCTGTGCCTTTTCAGTGAGCTGGGGATGGATGCGCTCTGGGAAATGCGGGAGACTCTCAAAGCCAGCTATGAGGCACCTCCTCAATTCCGTATATCCATGAACGACTTTCTGATGAAGGCTGTAGCCCTTACCCTGAAGGAATTTCCCTACTTGAACGCGAGGTGGGGGGAAGAAGAAATACAGTTGTTGGAAGAAGTCAACATCGGTTTAGCCGTAGCCCTGGATGAGGGCCTGATCGTCCCGGCGATCCCCCAGGTAGATCGTTTGGGGCTGGAGGAGATCGCCCGCCAACGGATCGACCTGATGGAGAGGGCCAAACAGGGGAAGGTCCAAAAATTCGAGTTAGAGCGCGGTACATTCACCATTACCAGCTTAGCCAATTTCGGCATCACCCACTTTACGGCCATTATCAATCCCCCCCAAAGCGCCATTTTAAGCGTGGGAGCAACCCAGGAGAAGGTAGTAATGCAGGAAGGGAAGGTGGGCTCCAAGAGATTTGCCATCGTGGGATTATCTATAGACCATCGAGTGGCGGATGGTGCCTACGGTGCTGCTTTTCTGGATTCCTTGAAAAAAAAGGTCGAAAATCCGGTCATTTTTTTATCTGCATCTTTAAACCTGGAGGAAATCCGACCTTGTTGATCCATGATCCTTTTTCTTTCGGCTTCTTCCGTTACCCCATGGATCGGAAAAAGGGGCGAGAGATTCCCAGGGAAGAAGTTCCTTAGGGAAGTAGATCCTTCAATCTGCAGAAAACGCTGCGTGCGCCAGGGAGGGCGATAGGGGGAAAAAGTCTTCTTCCCGGCCCTTTCCCCCCAGGGAAATTTTCAGGGGTGCAGAACATTGGATTTGGTGAAAGGAGGGCAGCGATTCAGCGATTCCCAGGTAGTCTTCCTTCACATGGGAATTAATTCAAAAGAGGAAATCATTATGAAGATTATAAAGGGTTTTCCATCAACTTCGAATGACGACTATCCGCTTAATGTAACCACGATATTCAAGCATGCAGTTAGAAATTTCGCTGGACAGGAAATTGTTTCCAGAACAACTCGCGGAATATTGCGCTACACTTATAAAGATGCTTATGAACGGATACAGAGGCTGGCCAATGCTCTCGAAAGTCTGGGAGTGAAACCCGGGGACCGGGTGGGTGTGCTCGAATGGAATACCTACCGCTATTTTGAGCTTTGCTTCGGGATTCCCGGAATTGGCGCTGTCCACCTGGAAATGAATGTAAGGCTGGCGCCGTCCGAGCTAACCTATGTCGCCCGCCATGCCGGAGCAAATTTCCTCTTTGTTGATGAGACTTTGATACCGATTGCCGAGGCTATGGCCCCTGAATTTAAGCCCTCCAAAGGTTACGTGATTCTGACAGATAAGAAACTGAGTGCGATTAAAACAACGTTAACCCCCTTCTATGGCTATGAGGATCTTCTCAAAGAGGCCCGGCCAGAATACGATTGGCCATTGATTGATGAAAGATCTGCTTACAGCGCCTGCTATACTTCGGGCACGACCGGAAGGCCCAAGGGGGTTTTTTATTCTCATAGAGATACCTACCTGATGAGCATGGTTGCTGCGATTGTTTTGGAATTAACTTGCAGAGATTGTCTTTTGCAAATCGTCCCTCTTTATCACGCTTTGGGCTGGTGCAATCATATAGCCATTCTTTTGGCCGGTTCAAAACTTGTCGTGCCCGGGAGATATACTGCTCAGGAACTTGGATCCATTATCGATTTAATGGTGCAGGAGAAAGTGACCGTTGGGATTGCTGCTACAGCTGCCTGGATGATGATCTATGAATATATAAGAAACATGGGGAAAAAGCCTAACCTGAGCGGTGTCCGGCTATTCTCTGGTGCCAGCGAACCACCATTAACTATGCTAAAAGGTTTTTATGAACTAACCGGAGCTAAAGCTTATCATGTTTCCGGAGCAACTGAAAATACCGCCTGGTCCACGATGAATAAACCGAAACCCTGGCTGGAAAAGCAATTATCGGAGGAAGAGAAATGGGAGCTGCAGAGAAGGCAGGGCCTTGAGGTTCCGGGCTGCGATGTGAAAATCGTGGATGCCCAGGGAAACGAGCTTCCCCACGATGGGAAGTCTGCAGGAGAGCTTTTGCTGCGAGGACCCTGGGTAATGGCCCATTATCACAACGCTCCAGAGGCTGCAGATCGATTCACAGAAGATGGGTACTGGAAAAGCGGGGATGTTGCCACGATCGATCCCGAGGGGTACATAAAGATTGTTGACCGAATTAAAGATGTAATCAAGAGCGGGGGCGAGTGGATCTCCTCGGTAGACATGGAGAATGAAATCATGTGTCACCCAGGGGTCTTAGAGGCGGCTGTATGCGGGGTCCCGCATCCAAAATGGGAGGAGAGGCCGCTGGCTTTAGTGGTGTTGCGGGAGGAATTCAAAGGAAAGATTCAAAAGCAAGATATTCTTGATCACCTCAGCAAAAAGTTCGCCCGTTGGCAACTCCCAGACGAGGTGAAATTCGTCGATGAAATTCCCAAAACGAGCGTGGGGAAATTTAGAAAGAGTGCCATAAGAGAACAATATAAGGATGAGTATGTATCGAGGCCAGGATAATTATTTTTCCTATTACCTTAATAATTGACTCTTCTATAAAAGTGGCGTGGTTAGGGCATTTTTGCTAATCCATTTCCTAATTCTGTTCTCCGAAAAATATGATCAGCTTTTTTTCATAAAGCGCATGGGAACTACATCATCCTTCCTATAGCATTCACCATGACGCCCACAAAAAGGATTTGGTCATTTACCCTGTTGTCTTTTATTGGCAATTAATATCGACGGGGGCTGGGAAGCCTACGGATACCTTTGAATTGCGGATTGGGGATTGCGGATTTTGGACGGCAAATTGGGAGTTGATTAAGTACTGAATTTCGCATAAATAAAGGAACAACGATCGGCATCCGATTTGCCCCCTCACCTTTGTCCTCTCCCCCCGATGGGGGGAGAGGACAAAGGTGAGGGGGCGTGGCGGGCTGCTTGATGTTCCATTACTTTTGCGAAGCTCAATAACTGCGGAAAGAGGGTGGCGGGCAGCTCCCCCCTCTTTCAACGGCCTCGCTTTTTCACGCCGTTGGCTTTCAGAAATTGTTCCAGAACCTCGTAGGGCTGGGCTCCGACCGCCGTCTCTCTGCCGATCAGGAAGGTTGGGACGGCAGTTATTCCCATCTGGTGAGACCTGTCCCAATCGGAATCAACGGCATCCTTGAAGGTTCTCGACCGCAGAATCGTCTGGGCCTCTTCAGCGGGGAGGCCGATGGACGTTGCCAGGGCGACCAATTCTTCCCTTTTGCCGATATTCTTGCCATCGACGAAGTAGGCGCGAAAGACTGCTTCGTGGAATTCATCCCCCCTGCCTTTGGATTCGGCCCACTTGGCCAGTTCCTGAGCCAGCCGGCTGTTATAGGTCTTCTTGCGCTCCCCTAAGGGCAGGCCTAATTCATCAGCCACTTTTTTCAACCGCAGCATCATTTGGCCGATATCCATACCCCGACCGGCAAAGAGTTCCTCAAGGGTGAGCCCCTCCTCAGGCGTTTCCGGATGGAGCGGAAACGCTCTCCATTGAACGGCAATCTCATAATTCTTTCGCAGTCGATCAATACGCCCGGTACTGAAATAGCACCAGGGTCAGATGTAATCGGAGAATATTTCCAGAAGAACAGGCTTGGTCATGGCTCCCCTCCTGCATCAAATAGTTATTTTCATTCCGTCCTCCGCCAGGAGGATTTCACCGGAAAATTCTTTCTGGCTCTCCTGGAGAATATCATGTCCCTGAAATACCGGATAAAAGTGAGTGAGCAGAAGTTTTTTACAAGAGGCTTCCCGGGCGATCCGGCCTGCCAGGGAGGGAGTCAAATGTCCTTTCGTCTTCCTCTCGTCGGGGAAAGAACACTCCAGGATCAATAGGTCCGCATTTCCCCCCAGCCGGACGATGTTCTCGCAGTAATCGGTGTCCCCGGAATAAACGATCGATTTACCTTCGGCCTCCACACGGAATCCGATACTCGAATCCGAGTGGAGCAGGGAGAGGGTTTTGATGGAAAAGTCCGGGAACTCCAAGCGGTCCTCCTTTGCTTGGTGGAGGTAGAGGTAATAGGTTTGGGATGCGATCCATTGGCCAAAGATTTCCCTCATCCGGCTGTAGAAATTCTCGAGGCCCTGAGGACCGATGATATGCAGGGGGAGGAGACGGATGAAATCCACCGTGTAATTCATGGCGAAGAGAAAGGGGACCAGGTCGGAAACGTGGTCCGGGTGGAAATGGGTAAGGCAGAGAAAATCGACCTGGCGATAATCCAGGCCCAGCCTGACCATTTGTCGCAGAGACCCACCCCCGCCGTCAAAAAAAATAAGGTGCGACCCCAAAGCCAACGCCAGGCCGGAGGGACCTCGCTCGACCGTCGGAATGCAAGTGCCCGATCCCAGAACATAGAGTTTCATTTTTTTAAAAGGGACGCAGATTTAAATGGATAAACACAGATGGAATCATAAAAAGTCGTCACTCCGGTGGAAACCGGAGTCCAGAGAATCTTTAAGTGTTTGAAATAACTGGATTCCGGCTTTCGCCGGAATGACGGAAATACGTCTTTCCAGACTTTTTACGAGATCATCAACACAGATGTTTCTAGAATCGCCCATCATGGATGTGCTGGCGAAAACGATTGGCTTCGGGCCTTTTTATGAAATCCTGCAGATCTGCGTTAATCTGCGTCCAAAAGCTTTTTCAGTTGCTCTTCTGCATGAGATAGGCTTCGATGAACGGGTCCAGGTCTCCATCCAGGACCCCATCCACGTTGCCGATTTCCAGGTTCGTGCGGTGGTCCTTGGCCAAACGGTACGGCTGGAGGACGTAGGAGCGGATCTGGCTGCCCCAGGCAATGTCTTTCTTGGTGCTGTGGAACTGCTCCATCTTTTCTTCCTGCTCTTTCTGTTTCAGCTCGTAGAGGCGGGCTTTGAGGACTTTCATGGCCGTGGCCCGATTCTTGTGCTGGGAACGTTCATTCTGGCACTGGACGACGATGCCCGTGGGCAGGTGGGTGATCCGCACAGCCGAGTCGGTCTTGTTAACATGCTGGCCGCCCGCACCGCTGGAGCGAAAAGTGTCAACGCGCAAGTCATCTTCATTGATCTCTACGACGATGTCCTCCTCGATTTCCGGGTACACAAAGAGCGAAGCGAAGGACGTGTGGCGGCGCTTGCCGGCGTCGAAGGGTGAAATGCGCACCAGACGATGGATTCCGGACTCCGCCTTGAGGTAGCCGTAGGCATAATCCCCGTTTACCGTGAACGTCACACTTTTGACCCCGGCTTCCTCGCCGGGTAGGTAATCGATGATTTCGGTTTGGAATCCCTTCCGCTCGGACCAGCGCAAGTACATGCGCAGGAGCATGTCTGACCAATCCTGAGCCTCGGTGCCGCCGGCACCTGCGTGAATGGACACGATGGCATTGTTGGGGTCATTTTCCCCCCCGAGCATACGCCTGAATTCTGCGGCCTGAACATCCTGTTCGACCCGGGTCACTTTGGCAGAAATTTCCCGCAGGGTCTCTTCATCGTTTTCCTCCTGGGCCAGCTCGAGGTATCCTTTGGCGTCTTCCACTTCCGCCTTCAAGTTTTTCCACAAGGTCAGATCCGACTTAAGCGAGGTCCTCTCCTTGAGCAGTCTTTGGGCGCTCTCGTTATCGTTCCAGAAATTCGGTTTGAGGATTTCCTGCTCGATTGCTTGAAGGCGGGCGGTTTTGGCGTCCGGGTCAAAGATGACCTCGGAGAGCTTCAATTTTGGCTTCGAGAAGAGAGATCTTATCTTGTACTTCGTTCCACACGGTTGAGTCCTTTACGGCGGATAAGAATCAAAAATATTACCGAAAAGCCTACACAAAAATAAGTGAATAAATCCCCAAACTCCGTGTAAAAGGTGCGCGATTTATTTATTCCTATTTTACCGGAAAGTATTTCCCTTGTAAAGAGGTCTGTGGATCGAAGGACTCGCCCGCCGGAATCGATCACCGCCGAAATTCCGGTGTTGGCCACCCGGGCGATGGGTACGCGATTTTCCACCGCCCGCAGCGTGACCATGGATAGGTGCTGGTAGGGAGCGGATGTGCGCCCGAACCAGGCATCGTTCGTGATGTTGACGAGGAATTGAGCTCCCCGGTCCACGAAACTCCTGGTTAACTCCGGGAAGATCGCCTCATAGCAGATCAGTACCCCGAATTTTCCCCAGGGCAAAGTGAGGTTTCGGACCTCTGCCCCGGGCGTGAAGTCGCCGATCGCCCCGATGATGTCCCGGGTAAATCCGAGAACGCCGGCAAGGGGAGCATATTCCCCGAACGGAACGAGATGGACTTTATCATACCGGCCCAGGATTCTCTTCTCCGGAGAGATCAAGAAAGCGCTGTTGAAATAATTTACTCTGGGGCCGTCGCGGTCAAAGGCCGGCGCCCCGAAGAGGATGGGAACATCCATTTCATGGGACAGCTCCAGGATGCGGTCTCGGAAGGGAAGGGCGTTCTGGAAAAAAAATGGGGTGGCCGTCTCCGGCCAGATGATTAGATCCGGGGTCTGGGACTTCACCTGAAGGGTCAAATCCGTATAGATCCTTACGGTTTCCTCCTGGAACTGGGGCTCCCATTTTACATCCTGGCGGATATTGCCCTGGATCAGAGCGACCTGGAAGGTCTTTTCATCCGGGGCTTTTCTATCCAGTTCGGTCAGTCTCCACTGCCCGTAGATGCCGGTCATGGCCAGGATAATTCCTGCGGCCAGCAATTCCTTCAGGGCCGGTTTCCTTCTGTGTTCGGATAAAGCGGCTATCAGGCGATACAGCGATACGTTAACCAGGACAATGATGAAGGAAATCCCGTAGATTCCCGTAATGTCAGATATCTGCACCATCGGGAGAGTTAAAAATTGGGAATACCCCAATAGCCCCCAGGGGAAACCGGATAAGAGGAAGCCCCGGATATATTCCAAGGATACCCAAAGGGGAGGGGCGAAGAGGGTTTCCGGAAGCTCGATTTTTTCTGCCGCCCAGCGCAATAAGAAGGCAAAGGCGGAGAAATAGAGGGACAGATAACCGGTAAGAACGATCAAAAAGAAAATGCTGACCGGGCCCGGCAGATGGCCGTATTCTGTGAGTACGACGTAAATCCAGTAGAGCAGGCCGGTAAAGAAAACCAAGCCGGCGACCAGGCCCAGGCACGCAGCCTGTATCGGGGATTTCTTTTTGATGGCCCAAAGCCAGGGAACAAAAGCAATCCAGGCTAAAATCTCGAAGTTGGACTTGGGGAACGCCAGGATCAGGAGAAAACCGGAAAGAGCGGATAGGAAGATATCTTTGAATCGCATGGTTCCGGGATTGAACAGTCCCTTCCGCGCCTCAACCGCCGATCTTCACCATGGGGCGGTGGCATCTTTTCATCACAGCAGCCATGGACCCATGGCGCAGAGGCTTCGTGGAGATGGCCTCGTCGAGCTTCTTTTCCAATTCTTCATCGCTGCAGCCAGAGCGCAGGAGGCCCTTCAAGTCCGTCTCCTCATCCGAGAAGAGGCAGGTCTTCAGCTTTCCATCCGCCGTGAGCCGCAGACGATTGCAGGAGCCGCAGAAGTGATCGCTAACAGGGCTAATAAACCCGACCTCGCCAGCCGCTCCGGGAAGTTTAAAGAGACGTGCCGGTCCATCGTGACCATTGGTGCCGTTTTCCAGGGGAATCAGGGGGGAGAAGGTTTCGATCCGCCGTTTGATCTCGCCGGTGGGAAGACAGCGTTCCGGGCTCCATTCAATGGAATCCCCCAGGGGCATAAATTCGATGAAACGAACTTGATAAGGGTCTTCCATGGTCAGGCGGGCAAACTCCAGGATCTCCAGGTCGTTAAACCCGGCGATGGCCACGACGTTGATCTTGATGGGGAAGATGCCCGCAAGCCTAGCCGCTTTGATTCCGGCCCACACGCGGGAGAGGTCTCCCCCACGGGTAATGACCCGGTATTTTTCCGGGTTCAGGGAATCCATGCTGACATTCACCCTTCTCAGTCCGGCCCGAAAGAGCGCCGGGGCGAACTCTTCCAGCAAGATTCCATTCGTGGTGATCGAAAGATCTTGCAGGCCGCTGAGCTGAGAGATCTGGTGGACAAGCTGGACCGCATCCTTGCGTACCAGCGGCTCTCCTCCCGTAATCCGGATCTTGGTGACCCCTTTCTTCAGGGCGAGGGCCGAGAGGCGCAAGACCTCCTCGTAGCCCAGGATCTCCGCATGACCGAACTGCGAAATCCCTTCTTTGGGCATGCAGTAACGGCATCGGAGATTGCAGCGGTCCGTGATGGAGATCCGCAGATAATTGATTCTGCGGTTATGAAAATCGATTAACCTATTCATGGCCGAAGGGGAAAAGCCGCCGGCCAAGATTCAGGCAGTAAAACGTGAAAAAAATCCGTGGAAAATTGGCCCAAGATGCGCTGGCTTTCATACCCATCTCCTTTCCAAGTTCGGGAGGTATGGCCGTTTCCGGCCCTACCCTGGCCTGCTTCCCGATAGCCTTGGCGTAGCCCCCGAGGATATGTAGGGATCGCGGGCTCGGAGATCATCCTTATTATAATTATAATCTCTTTTTCTATTTCTTCAAAGGGATTTTTCTGGAGGGGAGCGGCCTTCGTCTTCAGCACTTTCTTAGATTTTTATTCTCAGGATTCGGAAAATTCTTGCCTTTTTTTGCCCGATGGGCTATGAGGATCATGGAAGAAAACACCCGGTGAAACCGCCCAGAAGAAACATAGAAATGGAGATCGTCACCATCGATGGCCCGGCAGGCGCCGGCAAGAGCACGGTTGGCAAAATGTTGGCTCAGCGGCTCAAATACTTTTATCTGGACACGGGGGCCATGTACCGGGCGGTGGCTCTTCGAGCCAGGGAGCAAGGAGTCAGCCCGGAAGACGAAGGGGCTTTGAAGCGCTTGTGCCGGGGCCTGGATATTACCTTCCAGGAACATAAACAAGGACAGCGAGTGATCTGCCAGGGAGAGGATATAACCGCCAAAATTCGGGAGCCGGAGATTGGATGGATGGCCTCGGCCGTATCGATGAAACGTCCCGTCCGCCAAGCCATGGTGCGCCTGCAGAGAATCATCGGCGCCAAAGGGAAGGTTGTAGCCGAAGGCCGGGATACCGGAACGGTGGTTTTTCCCCGGGCGAAATTCAAATTTTTTCTGGACGCCGAAGTGGCAGAACGGGCTCGCCGGCGCCATCGGGAATGGGTCGAAAGGGGTCTTTCTGCGGAGATGAAGAAGGTCGAGAAGGAAATCAGGGAGAGAGATGAACAGGATTCGCTTCGGGAACTGGCGCCGCTTCGTCCGGCTGCGGATGCCCGGCATATCGACTCCACGGGAATATCCGCCGAAGAAGTCGTGGAACGGATCCTGGCCGTCGTCGAAAAAGCCTCCAGGCTTCAAGTTAAGCCCCCTCGCCCTTCCCCTCTCCCCCGCAAACGGGGGAGAGGGCGGGGGTGAGGGGGATCGATAGCGGAGGCTATTTTTGCGAAAAAACTTTATTCCTATTGTGGTTTTTTTACGCTATGATATAATCAATTTCGATTTTCAGGAATAAGTTTGGGGGGGTATTGAATGTCAGTAAAAGGCGAAGATCTTATTAACGAAAAAGTGGAGGATGGTCCTCCGAAAGAAACATTCGAAGAGACGAGCGAAACCAAAGCCAAGCTCGAGGAAGGGGAAAGCTTCAAAGAGCTTTACGAGGAAAGCCTGCACGAAGTCCAAGAGGGAGCGGTCGTTCACGGACGGGTTATCCATATCGGGCCGGAATTCGTCACGGTCGACATCGGGTTCAAATCCGAAGGCCAGGTTCCTCTGCGCGAAATCCTCACGAAAGAGGGCACCCCGGCGGTGGGGGTAGGCGAGTATATCGATGTTTTTGTGGAGCGCAAAGAATCAGAAATCGGGGTGGTTAGCCTCTCGAAGGAGAAGGCCGATAAATTCAGATTCTGGGAAGAGATCAGCCGGGCCTGGAACGAGGACCAGATGATTCAGGGGAAGATCGTCTCCCGCATCAAGGGAGGCCTTACGGTGGATATCGGCGTGCCGGCTTTCCTGCCGGGCTCGCAAATTGATATTCGCCCCATCCGCAATCTGGAAAAGCTCATCGGCAGCACTTTTAAGTTTAAGATCATCAAGCTCAACCGCCGGCGGGGAAACGTTGTCCTATCCAGACGCATTCTGCTGGAAAAAGAACGGGAAATGGCGCGGCAGAAGACCCTGGAGACTCTGGAGGAAGGGAAAATGGTCGAAGGGGTTGTCAAGAATGTCACCGATTACGGCGCCTTCATCGACCTGGGAGGGATCGACGGGTTGATGCACATCACGGATATTTCTTGGGGAAGGATCAACCATCCTTCCGAAGTTCTCATCGTCGGTTCGAAGATCAAGGTCAAAATTTTGCAGTTTGACCGCGAACACCAGCGGGTCTCGTTGGGGCTGAAGCAAACCCTCCCCGATCCCTGGGAGAATCTGACTCAAAAGTACCCCTCGGGAACCCGGGTGAAAGGAAAGGTTACTTCCATCACGGATTACGGGGCCTTCGTTGAGCTCCTGGATGGGGTCGAAGGTCTGGTTCATGTGTCCGAGATGTCCTGGACCAAACGGGTCAGGCATCCATCCAAAATTCTATCGGTGGGGGACGAGGTCGAGGTGATGGTCCTGGATCTGGACCCGGCCCAAAAACGTATCTCCCTCGGGTTAAAGCAGACCACCCCCAACCCCTGGGACTCGATTGCCGAGCGCTATCCCGTGGGAACGAAAATTCAGGGGCGGATCAAGAACCTCACCGAATTTGGCATTTTCATCGGAATCGATGAAGGGATCGATGGCCTGGTCCATATCTCCGACATCTCCTGGACTCAGCGCCTGAAGCACCCCTCGGAAGTTTACAAAAAGGGACAGGAGGTGCAAGCGATTGTCCTGAACATCGATAAGGAAAACCAACGGTTTTCCCTGGGGATTAAACAGATCCAGAAGAACCCGTGGGATGACATCCATCACCGTTTCAAAGTCGGGCAGCTGATCAAGGGGAAGGTAACGAATGTCACGAAATTCGGGGCCTTCGTGGAGATTGAACCGGGAATCGAAGGACTGGTGCATATCTCCGAGATCAGCAATCAAAGGGTCGAAAAGGCCAGCGAAGTAACCAAGGCGGGAGATGAAATTCAAGCGGTGGTCATAAACGTGGACCCGAAGAAGCATAAGATCGGCCTGAGCATCAAAGATATAGACCGATACCGGGCGCATCCACGGCAGGAAACTTCGCCCACCTATGATGACGATACCTCTGACTTCGGTCGAATGCTCAAAGAAGGTCTGGAAAGGAGAGCGCGCGAAGCGGATAACTTTCGGGAGCAATAAACCGCGATGAAAAAGCACCCCCTGCTGCTCGGACTTCTGGTCTTTGGAGTATTATTAAGCCTTTTTTTCGTCAGCATCTTTGCCCTATCCTATTTCTCCGGTCGAGAAGAAAGCCTCTGGCAAGATGAAAAAATCGCCATCATCGAGGTCAGGGGGGTGATCATCGACCCCCAACCCACCGTCGAAAAGCTGATCAAGTTCCGCAAAAATGAAAATATCAAAGCCATCATCCTGCGGATCGATTCGCCGGGGGGAGCCGTCGGCCCGGCCCAGGAGATCTATTCTGAGGTAAAGAAGGTCCAGCGGGAGAAGAAGGTGTTGGTCTCGATGGGCTCGGTGGCGGCCTCGGGAGGTTATTACGTTGCCTGCGCGGCCGATAAGATTATGGCCAACCCGGGAACCATCACCGGCTCCATCGGCGTGATTGTGGAGAGTTTGAACGTGGAAGATTTATTTCGCAAGATCGGCTTGCGCCCTGAAGTGATCAAAAGCGGCCGGCACAAGGACATCGGTTCACCGTTTCGGAAAATGAGCCCCGAAGAAAAAAGATTGCTCCAGGGGGTTTTGGATAACGTTCACGAGCAGTTCATCCAGGCGGTGGCGGAGGGGAGAAAACTTCCGCTGGAGAAGGTGCGCAGCCTGGCGGACGGAAGAATTTTCTCGGGCGATCAAGCCAGAACGATGGGCTTGGTCGACGAGCTGGGAAACCTCCAGGATGCCATCGCGATGGCGGCAAAGATGGCTGGAATCAAAGGGGAGCCGGAGGTGATCTACCCGGAAAAGAAAAGATTTTCCCTCCTCGACCTTCTTCTGGGGGAAACCACCCTCAGATTTCTCGAAAGCCGGGGAGAAACCTTCCCCCAACTTTATTTCCTTTACTCCTTGCCTCAGGGCTAACCGCTTTTTTTAAGCGCGGCTACGGCTGAGTCCGGTATTCCTTCCATGCCCGATCCACGGTATGCTTCTTTAGACGTCGGCTCGAACACCGTGCGACTGCTTTTGGCGGAAAGAGCCCAGACGGGATGGTTTCGCCCCTTGCAAATCGAAAGAAGCATTACGCGCCTGGGGGGAAATTTTTCCACCGCTGGAAACCTTGATGAAAAGGCCATGCACCGGACCCTGGAGACTCTCACCGCTTTTGCCGCTTTGCTGAAGCATGAGCGGGCCGAAAAAATCTTCGCGGTGGGCACCGGGGTATTGCGGGAGGCCAAGAACGGAAAGGCCTTCGTCGAGCGGGTATGGAAGCATACCGGCCTGCCCCTGCGGGTAGTCAGCGGCGAAGAAGAGGCCGATCTGATGCTGAAAGGTGTGCTCGGGTCGCTACCCGAAACAACTTCTTCCCGGATCGTCGCGGATGTGGGGGGATGGTCCACAGAGCTCGTTTGGGTCGAGGGCCAAGAACCCAGAAAAATGCAGAGCGTTCCGATCGGAACCGTCGCCCTCACGGAACGCTTCCTGCGAAAAGACCCGCCGCCGCAGGAAGATCTGGAGTCTTTGGCGGCGTGGACGAAAGGAGTCCTTGGAGAAATTCGGAAAGCGTTCGAAAAAGAAGGGCTCCGGGTGGAAGGGCTCCATCCGCACCTTGTCGGCACGGCCGGCACGATGACAACGCTGGCGGCCGTCGATCAGGGACTCAAGGTTTATGACCCGCAAAAAATCAGCGGGCATCGAATCTCGCGCGCCACGCTGGAAAAGATTTATTTCCATCTTCGCTCGATTCCCGTCGAGGAGCGGCGCGAGGTTCCCGGACTGGAGAAAGGACGGGAGGACCTGATCATCGCCGGGGCGGTGGTCGCTTTGAATCTGCTGGAAGTTTTCGGGCTGGAAACTTTAATGATCGTCGACTCCGGGTTGCTGGAAGGGATCCTGCTGGACGGGCTGGAACGGATGGCACGGAGCGAAGAGCATGGAGCTACCCGCTAGTTTTCATCCGGGAACCCCTCTCCCCTGGCGGGAGAGGGCTGGGGTGAGGGGGGTCAAAAATGGAAAGTCTCAAGATTTTCGATCTTTCCCACCCCCACCCTTTCCCTCCCCCGTCGAGGGGGAGGGAGAATACGGAATTCATAGCATCGCAGAAGGCTCGGGGGCCAGGGCGCTGAGCTTGGCATCCTGAGTCCCGCCTCAGGCGGGATTTCTCCGCTCTTTTGCATCCTTGACATCTTATGTCGAGCATAATAAAGTATCTTAACAGGCTGGGGAAAAATCCGATAGACCGTCACTCCCGCGAAAGCGGGAGTCCAGAATGCATTGAGAAAACTGGATTCCTGCTTCCGCAGGAATGACCCCCTAATACCGAAAACGACTTTTTCAACAATCTGCTAAGATTTTTCCTTTCCCCCGAGCGATAAGGAGTGCAGGATGCTTTCCGAGAAGATTGATGTGAGTTTGACTTTTGATGACGTTCTTCTGATCCCGGCCGAATCCGCGGTCCTTCCCCGGGATGTAGAGGTATCCACATTCTTGACGAAGGCGATCCGTCTGAATATGCCCCTGATCAGCGCCGCTATGGATACGGTTACGGAAGCCCAGACCGCCATCTCGATGGCCCGGGAAGGGGGTATCGGGATCATCCATCGGAACCTGCCCATTGCTACACAGGCCGCGGAAGTGGACAAAGTGAAAAAGTCCGAGAGCGGAATGATCGTCGACCCGATTACCATGGACCCGGATCAGAAGATCTATGAGGCTTTAGAAGTGATGAAGCAATACCGCATCTCGGGAGTCCCGGTAACCCGGCAGGGGAAACTTCTGGGAATCTTGACCAACCGGGACCTGCGGTTCGAAACCCAGTTAGACCAGCCCATTTCAGCGGTGATGACCAAGGAGAACCTGGTGACCGCCCCCGTGGGCATCACCCTGGAAGAGTCCAAGAGATTGCTGCATAAGAACCGGATCGAGAAACTCCTGGTCGTGGATGAGAACAATAACCTCAAAGGTTTGATCACGATCAAAGACATCGAGAAGACGATCAAATATCCCAATGCCTCCAAAGATAACCTGGGCCGGCTGCGCGTGGGGGCGGCGGTGGGGCCTTCGGCAGACCGGGAAGCCCGCATAGAAGCGCTGCTCCGCACCGGGGCGGATGTGATTGTCATCGATACCGCTCATGGCCATTCCCATGGGGTCTTGGAAGCCATCCGGGACACCAAGAGAGTTTTCCCCAACTGCCCGCTCATCGCCGGGAATGTGGCCACGGCGGAGGGAGCGGAAGCCCTGGCCAAGGCCGGGGTAGACGCAGTGAAGGTGGGAGTGGGCCCGGGGTCGATATGTACGACCCGCGTTATTGCCGGCGTGGGGGTTCCTCAAATTACGGCCATCCAGGAATGTGCGCGGATGATTCAGCGGTACGACATCCCGCTCATTGCCGACGGAGGCATTAAATTTTCCGGCGACATCACCAAGGCTCTGGCCGCGGGGGCGGATTCGGTGATGATCGGGAGCCTTTTCGCCGGGACCGATGAAAGCCCGGGAGAGACGGTTCTCTACCAGGGCCGGAGTTACAAGATCTACCGGGGCATGGGTTCCATCGAGGCCATGAAATCCGGCAGCAAAGACCGCTATTATCAGGATGATGTGGAAGCGGACATCAAGCTTGTACCCGAAGGGATTGAAGGGCGGGTGCCGTACAAGGGACCCATCTCTTCCAGCATCTATCAACTTTTGGGGGGACTCCGGGCCGGCATGGGCTACCTGGGATGCCGCACCCTGAAAGAATTAAAACAAAAAAGCAAATTCACCCGCATCACCAACGCGGGCTTGCGGGAAAGCCACGTTCACGACGTGGTTATTACGAAGGAAGCACCGAATTACAGCGTCGGCCCCGAGGGGCCCTTCAAAGAATTTTGATCGATGGCAGGGAAGGATTTCCAGGGCCGCGTCTTAATCCTCGACTACGGTTCGCAGACCACCCAGTTGATTGCCCGCCGGGTGCGGGAATCCCATGTTTATTGCGAGATTCACCCCTTCAATATCGGCCTGGAAGCCATCCGGGAGTTCCAGCCGAAAGGAATCATCCTGTCGGGCGGGCCGGCGAGCGTTTACGAGCCGGGAGCCCCGCTCAATCCGCAGGAGCTCTTCCAGATGGGCATCCCCACGCTGGGCATCTGCTACGGCATGCAGCTCATGACCCATGTCCTCGGGGGAGAGGTCAGCAAGTCGCTGAAGCGTGAGTACGGCCGGAGTGAACTCTACATCGATGACGCCGGGGATCTTTTTGCCGGTCTGGATCAAGGAGCCCCGATTCAGGTGTGGATGAGCCATGGAGACCGGATCGAAGTTCCTCCACCGGGTTTCCAAGCCATCGCCCATTCGACCAATTCCTCGGTGGCGGCCATGAAGAACGAAAGACTGAGAGCTTTTGGGGTGCAGTTTCATCCAGAGGTCGTTCATACCCCGCTGGGGAAGGAGATCCTGAAGAATTTTCTTTTCCGCATTTGCCAATGCCCGGCCGACTGGACCATGGAATCTTTCGTCACTGGGACCGTTCGTTCCCTCAAGGAAAAGATCGGGAATGGGCGGGTCCTCTGTGCCCTGAGTGGCGGCGTGGATTCTTCGGTCGTGGCGGCTCTCCTGCATCGGGCGGTGGGGAACCGGTCCACCAGCATCTTCGTGGACAACGGGCTGCTGCGTAAAGGGGAAGCCCAGAAAGTCCAGGAGCTTTTTGGGAGACATATCGCCTTGAACCTGAAGGCCGTGGACGCGGCCGAAATTTTCCTGGAAAAATTGGCGGGGGTGGTGGACCCGGAGAGCAAGCGCAAGATCATCGGGAACGAATTCATTTTCCTGTTCGAAAAAGAAGCCCGGAAAATCGGGGGGGCAACTTTTTTAGCCCAGGGAACCCTCTACCCCGACGTGATCGAATCTACCTCGTTTCGGGGGCCTTCCGCCAAGATCAAGAGCCACCACAACGTGGGCGGCCTGCCCGAACGGATGCACCTCAAATTGATCGAGCCGCTGAAGGAGCTCTTCAAGGACGAGGTGCGCCAGGTGGGCAAAGAAATCGGCCTTCCCCAGGAGCTGATCGAGCGCCAACCATTTCCGGGCCCCGGATTGGCCGTGCGCACCCTGGGGGCGGTCACCCGGGAGGATTTGGCCGTCCTGCGGGAAGCGGATGCCATCGTCGAAGAGGAGATGCGCCGGTCCGGGTGGTATACAAAAGTGTGGCAGTCATTTGCGGTCCTGCTCCCCGTGTGCACGGTCGGAGTGATGGGAGACGAGCGGACCTATGAGCGGGTCGTGGCCCTGCGCGTGGTCCAGAGTCTGGATGGGATGACCGCGGACTGGGTGCCGCTCCCTGCGGAGCTCCTGGGGACGATCTCCAACCGGGTGATCAATGAAGTGAAAGGCGTGAACCGCGTAGTCTACGATATCTCCTCCAAACCCCCCAGCACGATTGAATGGGAATAATAGGCATAGAGCAAAGCGCATAGCGCAAAGCGTAAGGCGAAAACCGCAAGGCGTAAGTCGCAAGTCGCGAGGCGTGAGGCGTAAAAAAATCCTCCTATCAAACTTTAGGTACTTTAGCCATTTAAGACATTTAAGGCACTTAAGCGCATTTTAGGCATTTAAGGCATTTCTATGAAACACGCGAATTTTGTCCATCTTCATCTGCATACCCAGTTCAGTCTTCTGGACGGGGCCATCCGTCTGGAAGAGCTCTTCAAGCAGGCGAAGGCCTACCGCATGCCCGCGCTGGCGATTACCGACCACGGGTCCATGTTCGGGGCCATCGAATTCTACCAGCAGGCGGAACGCAGCGGCATAAAGCCCATCATCGGCTGTGAGGTCTATGTAGCTCCCGGCAGCCGCTTGGAGAAGACCTCCCGGGGGATATCCGAAGCTTCTTTTCACCTGATCCTTCTGGCCAAGAATCTGGTGGGATACCGCAATCTAATGAAGCTCGTCACTGCGGGATATTTCGAAGGATTCTATTACCGGCCGCGGGTGGATAAGGAGCTCCTGCAGAAGTACAATGAAGGCCTCATCGCCCTGAGCGCCTGCCTCAAGGGTGAAATCCCTTTCCTCCTGGCCAGCGGCGATAAAGGGAAGGCTCTGCAGGCCGCCGAGGAGCTGAAAGCGATCTTTCCCGACCGGCGCTTTTACCTGGAGATCCAGGAGAACAAGATCGCCGAACAGAAGAAGGTGAATGCGGGACTGATGGAAATCGCCCGCGAGCTCTCCCTGCCGCTGGTCGCGACCAATGACTGCCACTACCTGCGGAGGGAGGATGCGAAAGCGCACGAAGTCCTCCTTTGCATCCAGACCGGCAAAACGATGCGGGATGTGGACCGGATGCAGTTTTCCACCGAAGAATTTTTCTTCCGCTCGGCCGAAGAAATGGAGGAATTGTTCAGTTACTGCCCTGAGTCCTTGCAGAACACCGTGGAAATCGCCGAGCGCTGCAACTTGGAACTCAAACTGAACGAGCTGCAATTCCCGAAGTTCCAGGTACCCCCCGGGGAGACTCTGGACAGTTTTCTGGAGAAGTCCGCGCATAGAGGGCTGGAAGAACGCCTGGCCGAAATGGCGGCGCAAGGGGAGCACCGATCCCCTTCCACCGATTCTTATCGCCCGCGTCTCCATGAAGAACTGGGCATGATCCAGAAGATGGGTTTTGCCGGATACTTCCTGATCGTTGCCGATTTCATCCGTTACACGAAAGAGAGGAAAATTCCGGTGGGGCCGGGACGGGGTTCGGGCGCGGGGTCTCTCGTGGCCTATTGCCTGGGTATCACGGAGATTGACCCTTTGGCCAACGGTTTGCTCTTCGAACGCTTCCTCAACCCCGAGCGGGTGAGCCCGCCCGACATGGACATCGACTTTTGCATCCAGGGAAGGGATGAGGTCATCCAGTACGTCCGGAGCAAGTACGGAGCGGACCATGTGGCCCAGATTATTACCTTCGGAAAGATGCAGGCCCGGGCAGTCATTCGGGATGTCGGCCGGGCCCTGGACATGCCCTACAGCGAGGTGGACCGAATCGCCAAGATGATTCCCAACACCCTTAACATTACCCTGAAAGAGGCCTTCCAGCAGGAGCCCCGGCTACCGGAGCTCGCCGAGAGCAATCCCGATGTCCAGAGGCTCTTGACCCTGGCTCAGGCCCTGGAGGGGCTGCCCCGCCATGCTTCCACCCATGCGGCCGGAGTGGTGATTTCCAGCTCGCCCCTGGTCGAGATGGTTCCCCTGTACCGTGGCCAGCAGAACGAAGTGGTCACCCAGTACGCCATGAAGGATGTGGAAAAAATCGGCCTGATCAAGTTCGATTTTCTGGGCCTGAAAACCCTGACCATGATCGCCGACGTGATCAAGCGGGTGAACCGATCGCAGACGGAAAACCTGGAGATCCGGAAAATCCCCCTCGACGACCGCGCGACCTATGATCTCCTTTGCTCGGGGGACACCTCGGGGGTTTTCCAACTGGAAGGTTCGGGGATGAGGGATCTCGTCGTGCGCTTGCTCCCGGCGCGCTTTGAAGATATTGTCGCCCTCCTGGCCCTGTACCGGCCGGGACCTTTGAAGAGCGGGATGGTGGATGACTTCATCAAGCGCCGGCATGGCAAGGTGCCCATCGCCTATGAGGTTCCGGAACTCAAAGATATTCTCGAGGAGACCTACGGGGTAATCGTTTACCAGGAGCAGGTGATGAAGATCGCCAGCAAGCTGGCCAGTTTTAGTCTGGCCAATGCGGACATCCTGCGGCGGGCCATGGGCAAGAAGAAGGCCGATGAAATGGCCATGCAAAAGAAGAATTTCCTGGAAGGGGCCCAGAAAAACAAGATCCCCGCGAAGAAGGCCGAGAGACTCTTTGATCTGATGGCCAAGTTTGCCGAGTACGGGTTTAACAAGTCCCACAGCGCCGCCTACGCTCTTATCGCGTTTCAGACTGCCTACCTGAAAGCCCATTACCCCGTGGAGTTTATGGCCGCGCTGCTTTCCAGCGAAATGGGAGACGCCGACAAGATTCTGCGCCACTTGAGCGAGTGCCGGGAAAAGAAAATTGAGGTCCTCCCGCCAGACGTCAACGAGAGCCAGCAAGATTTCGCCGTCGTAGGCGGGAAGATCCGCTTCGGCCTGGCCGCAGTAAAGAACGTGGGTCTGGCGGCGGTCCAGTCCATCCTGGCCGCCCGCGAAGAGAAAGGGGATTTTACCTCTCTGCCGGATTTCTGCCTCAAAGTGGACCTGCGGAAAGTGAACAAGCGGGTGATCGAGAGTCTGATTAAATGCGGAGCATTCGACAGTATCAGCCTGCAAAGAGCCCAGCTCCTTGCCGGATTGGAGGAAGCCACGGATTGGGCGCAGGGATTGGAACGGGAGCGGTCCAACTCGCAGATGATCATGTTCGGGTCTCTGGGGTCGGCCGGACGGCATACCGAACCACTCCTGCCGGGTGTACCCGAATGGCCCGATGGCCAGCGGTTGGCCTTCGAGAAAGAAACCCTGGGTTTCTACCTGACTGGCCACCCCTTGACTCCTTACGCCGCAACCCTGCGGCGCCTGGCCACTGTGGATTCCCAGAGCATCCGGGGGGTCCCCGACGGCCAGGAAATAACCATCGGGGGAGTGGTCAATGCGCTGAAGGAAATCAACACGAAAAAGGGCGACCGCATGGCCTTCGTCACCCTGGAAGATTTACAAGGAGTGGTGGAGGTAATCATCTTTGCCGAGCTATTCAAGAACTCGAGCCTGCTCCTCAAGGGAGAAGAGCCGGTATTCATCAAAGGCCGGGTGGACGCCGGGGAGGAGAACACCAAGGTAATCGCCGGGGAAGTTTTTTCCTTCGACGAGGCCGTGAAGAAATTGACGTCCAGCGTTCATTTGCGGGTGCGGTCCGAGGGTTTGGGGCGCGAAGACCTGGTCGCCATCAAAGAGATTTTCCAGGATTACCGGGGAAACTGCCCGGCGTACCTGCATTTGATCCTTCCCGAAAAACGCGAGGCGGTCATCGATCTGGGGGATGAGTGGAAGTTGAATTCCTCCGAACAACTGGTCCAGCGGATGCGGGACCTGTTGGGCTATGAAGCTGTAAGTTTCCAGACGTGAAAGAAATTTCACCACAGAGACCGCAGAGAGCGCGGAGAAAAAATGAATATGAAATTCGACCAAGTCATAAATAACACGTAAATCAGTTTTTCCGTCATTCCCGTGAAGACGGGAATCGAGTAGGGGCGGTTCACGAACCGCCCCCCTATTTTTTAGGAATCCGTCAAAATTGCAGATTGCTTTTTATTGTTTGGGAAGTTATAAAAATTTTTGTCGGCAATTGTAGGCACTTTAGCGCACTTTAGGCACTTTCTATTTTTTCTGTTTTGAAGATCCTATTCCCTCTGCGTTCTCTGCGAACTCTGCGGTGAAAAATTAAAAATGGAACCCAAGGATGGACAAGGATATCAGGAACGAAGCTATCGCAACCTCCTATCCGACGACGGCCTCTTTTCATTCCAGGTCACTGTAAAGGAAACGGACCTTTATATCAAGGCCACACAGGACCTGCGGGAAATGGCCCGCCAAGCCATCATCCACCACCGTTTCCAACTCGAGCAATACATCTCTAAGTATCCTGAATTTTTTCGCTCCCTGGTGCCTCTGGCGACCGATGAGTATGCTCCGCCCATAGTCCGGGATATGATCCAGGCTGCCCAATGTGCCGGAGTAGGGCCCATGGCCGCGGTTGCCGGGGCAATGGCCGAATCTGTCGGGAAAGATCTCCTGGTCAGCTCTGCGGAAGTCATTGTAGAGAATGGGGGGGATATCTTCATCCAGTCCGCCAAAGAATTGAAGGTAGGGATTTTTGCCGGCAAATCTCCGCTAAGTTTTCGGGTGGGCCTGAAAATCCCTGCGGCCAACCATGGATGGGGAGTGTGTACCTCTTCGGGCACTGTCGGCCCCTCGTTAAGCTTCGGCCGGGCCGATGCGGTTTGCGTCCTCGCCCCGTCTGCCTCCCTCGCCGACGCAGCGGCTACGGCCGTAGGGAACATCGTGGGCTCTTCTACCGACCTCCCCAAAGGTTTGGAAAAAGCCCAAACGATTGCCGGCCTCACCGGGGTGGTCATCATCATTGGAGACAAGTTAGGCGCCTGGGGTGAAGTGGAGCTGACAGAGATTTAGCGGGGTGCTGCACCCCGCCCAATCGGTGATAACATCCCCTCGTCCGCCTCCCCGGAGTCCATCCAGAAAATCCCCCGAATCCCCTCCGGCAGGCGTAAGATCCTCAACTTTCTCCGGGTGGCGAGCATATATGCGAAGAGAGTGCTTGGCTTTCAGAAGATTGTGGGCCATTGGTCTTCCCATTTGACCCGTGCCGATGAATCCAATTTTCATTCTCTGCTTCCTCCTTCCTAGACTCAGAGAGATTCCCGTCACTTTTTTTTACGAATCCGACCCGGGACTCGTCAGCCGGCTTTGATAGCCCAAGCGGCCGCAACCCTGGGTACGGACTTACGCTCGCTGGAAAACCTTTTTCCCAACCTTGCGCAAAAGGGGGAAAAAAAGGACCGCAAGGGCCAGCGCCAGCAAAATTCCTGAAATCGGACGAGTAAAGAAATAAAACGGGTTTCCCGTGCCAAACATGATCAGGCTTTTGCTAAGATTGAGTTCCATCATAGGCCCGAGCACAAAGGCCAGGACCAGAGGAGCGGGTTCAAAAGCAAACCGCTTCATGAGATAGCCGAGTACCCCGAAAAAAATGGTCATAAAAACATCGGCGATACTGTTGTTCAGAGCATACGCCCCCAGCAAGACAAACATGATGATGAGGGGAGACAGGATCGCATAGGGAATGCGCAATAGCTGGACGAAAATTCCAATCAGGGGTAAATTCAAAACCAGAAGCATGATGTTGCCGATGTACATACTGGCGATGACCGCCCAGAAAACGTGAGGCCACTTAAGAAGGAGCAGAGGGCCCGGAGTCACCCCATGCAGCATGAGGGCTGCCAGCAGGAGGGCCAATACTGAATTGGTGGGGATCCCCAGAGTCAGCAACGGAACGAACCCGCCGGCAGTCGCCGCATTGTTCGCAGTCTCCGGGCCTGCCACCCCCTCGATGGCTCCGTCCCCGAACCGTTCCGGGTGCTTGGAAACCCGTTTTTCGACGGCATAACTCATCAGGGACGCAACCGCGGGCATTCCGCCCGGCAGGACCCCGATGGCGAAGCCCAAGCCGCTGCCGCGCAGGATCGACCCGAAGGATTGCTTCCAGTCCTCCCGGGTGGGAAGAAGATTCTTGGGGACCTGCAGAACCGAACCCGTTGTTTCCCGCTGCTCGATGTTGTAAAAAATCTCTCCCAGACCGAAGAGGCCCATGGCCAACGGAACCAAACCGATTCCGTCCCGCAGGTAAAGGGTTCCGAAGATGAAGCGGTCCACGCCGTGGATTTCATCCGTCCCCACAATGCCCAGGAGCAGCCCCAGGACGGCCATGAGGAGTCCCCGGGCGGCGGATTTCCCGACCAGGGTGCCGACGCAGGTAAAAGCGAAGAAGAGGAGGGCGAACATCTCCGGTGCGCCGAACTTCAGGGCCGCCTCCGCCAGGAAAGGAGAAATGAGCATGACGGCAAGCACTCCCAGAGTTCCGCCGATGAAGGATCCGAAGGCCGCCATGCCCAGCGCCGCCCCCGCTCGACCTTGCCGGGCCATCTTGTAGCCGTCGATGCAGGTGATCACGGAGGCGGCCTCCCCCGGGATATTCATCAGGATGGAAGTCGTTGACCCGCCGTACATGGCCCCATAATAAATCCCCGCCAGGAAAATCAGCGAAGCCACCATATCCATCCCCACCGTTGCCGGAAGGAGTAGAGCGATGGAGGCCGTGGGACCGAGCCCGGGTAGAACGCCAATCACGGTCCCGATCACCACCCCAAGAAATACAATCAGGAAATTTCCAGGGGTTACAGAGGTAGCAAAACCGGCCAATAGAGAGCCAAGAGTGTCCATCGGGTTCCTTTCACCACCCCTTGGGCAGAGGGAAGAATCCCACGGGAAGGGGTACTTTTACCAGCACCCGGAACACGAACAGGGAGACCGTCGAGGCAATCACTGCAATTGAAAGAGAGGTTGTCCAGCCCCGTTTTTCCACCCAGCGAAGCTGGACCGCAAGAAGCGCGATGGTGGAACAGAGGTACCCCATCCCCTGAAGGACCATCGCGTAGCCCAGGATGGAAACCAGACCGATGACGAAGGCGCTCCATCGGGGCGGCTCGGTAGGAATAGGTTTTTCTCCGGATGCCGGATGGAGCAGGAGCCAAATCCCCAAGCCACCCATTGCGCAGGCGATGAGAAAGGGAAAGAAACCAGGCCCCGGTAGTTTGGAGGTTCCTAGGTCGAGCCGCCAACCCATGATCGCGAGCAGAATTCCTCCAAGGATGGAGGCAATGCCGACCACCCGGTCAACCAAGATCATGACCTTTATCGATGCCTTTACTTTTTCAGCGACTCCCCCACCTGGTCATACATCGCTTTTATGGACTTCCGGAAATCCTCCCCGTCGAGATACGCTAATTCCACCTGAAGCTTTTCGGCGCTGGCCTTGAATTGCGGATCGCTGAAAACTTTTTTGAGGCTGTCGTGGAGTTTCTGAAGAATCGGTTGCGGCGTGCCTTTGGGGAACACAAAGCCTTTCTGGTTCTCGATGTAAACGTCATATCCCAGTTCGCGCAGGGTGGGGGTATTCGGTTCAACCGGAGAACGGACCCGGGAGGCGTTGGCCAAAGGACGGATCCTTCCTCCTTGAACCAGGGCATAGGCCTCATTCGGTGAGGCCATCGCCAAATTTACATGGTTTCCCGCCAGGGCGGCGAGCGTTTCCGCACCCCCTTTATGAGGAAGGTGGCGCAGGTGGATTCCCGTCCGCTTTTCGAAAACCAAAACCGTGGAGTGGTGCAAACCGCCGATTCCCGAGGTAGCATACAGGTACTTTTCAGGATTCCGCTTGGCGTCAGCCACCAATTCCGGCATGGTTTTCCAGGGACTATCCGTCCTCACGTAAAAACCTACGCGCTCGATCATAAGTCGAATGATGGGTATAAAATCGTTGATGGCGTCGTAGGGCAGACTTTTGAAATGCGGCACGGAGATCGTTTCACTTCCTCCGGCCACGAGGAGCAGGTAGCCATCCGGTTTCGCCGTGGCGACGTACTGCGCGGCAATGGTGCCGGTTGCTCCTGCTCTGTTTATGACCACCAGAGGTTGCCCTACATATTTAGGGGCCGCGTCGGCCACGGCTCTGGCAATCATGTCCGTTCCGCCCCCCGGAGGATATCCGACAATCACCTCGATCGGTTTGGTCGGATAATCCTGCGCAGAAGCATAACTAGGAGCCATGGTCAGGATAAGAAGCAGAATCAACCCAATCCAGGTACGAATGACTTTTGGGGACATGCCTTTTCCTCCTTATATTCATGAGTTGTTCCTTCTCATCGTGGGCAAAATTCGAATAATGGAAAGATACAATAGAAAAGGAAGACTGTAAAGCTTCTTTTTACAGAGAAATAGGGGACGCCCTTTACCTTGGCAGTTTCTTTAAAAAGGATTTTTGATATTTATTCTACATGCCAAGACGATCACGAATTGACGCGCCGGGGGTTTTGCACCACATTATCGCCCGGGGGATTGAGAAGGGGAAAATTTTTCGGGATGATTCTGACCGGAATAACTTCCTTGAACGGCTCGGAGAAATCCTAGAGGAAACCCAGACGCCTTGTTGGGCATGAAAGTAAAGGGCGTCCCCTATTTCCTACGCAATTCGGGTCTCCCATAAACACCTTGCGGGTTAGTTCTTTAGGATTCCCGGAACATCCTTGATTTCTTGAATATCGGGTAGATGATGGAGAAGGCCGCTAGGAAAAGTAAGATTGCACTGATGGGCCGGGAGACCAGGATCAGGGGATCTCCCAGGGAAAGGAGAAGCGATCTCCGGAGGGAAGCCTCGGCGCGGTCGCCCAGGACGAGGCCCAGGACCGCGGGAGCGATTGGAAAAGCGAGCTTCTTCATGAAGTAGCCGATGATCCCGCAGGCGAACATAATGTACAGATCATCGATGCTGTTCCTCAACCCGAAGGCTCCGATGACGCACAGGACCATGATCGCCGCGGAGAAAACGGAGTAGGGCAGCCGGTTCATCTGCAGGAACATCCGCACCCCGACAATCGAAAGGGCCACCAGGAAGATATTGCTGACCAGCATGGCCACGAAGATCCCGAAGATAATGTCCGGCCTCTGACTGTACAGCAGCGGTCCGGGTTGCAGTCCGTGGATCATGAAAGCGGCGATCAGCATGGCGGTGGTATTGCTCGCCGGGATCCCCAGGGACAGGAGGATGGTCATCGATCCTCCGGTCGAGGCGTTATTGGACGCCTCCGCGGCCATTAACCCATCCACGGCGCCGTTGCCGAACCGGTCCGGTTTCTTGGAAGACCTGGCGGCCTCGCCGTAGGCCAGAAACGAGGCAATCGTGGCTCCTCCCCCGGGAAGAGCTCCGGAGATCGTGCCAATGACGCAGGATTTGGCCAGGACAACCCAGTGCTCCAGGTATTCGGCGAGGGTGGGCATCTCTTCCCGGAGTCCCCGGTAATGGGCGGAGCCTTTGTATTCGGTGTAGGGTTGTTCGGCTTCCAGGAGGATTTCAGAGATCGCCAGCAATCCCACCATAGCGGGCACCAATTCGATCCCGCCCAGCAGGATAATGGAGTCAAAGGTGAACCTTTCGACCCCAGTGATCCCGTCGGTTCCAACGGTGGCCAGGAAGAGACCGAAGAGGCAGGAAAGAATGCCCCGGAGGACCGAGCCCCCGGAAATCCCGGAGACTACGCTCAGCCCCAGCAGCGTCAACGCGAAGTATTCCGGGGGGCCAAACTGCAGCGCGAAATTGGCAATCAGCGGGGTGCCCACCATCATGACGAAAACGCTGAAGATCCCCCCGATGGCCGAGGCGATGATGAAGATCCATAAAGCCCGGGCCGCGTGTCCCTGCTTGGCCAGGGCATGCCCTTCGATGACCGTGCAGACCGCCGACGGCTCCCCCGGGATTCCGAAGAGGACGGAGGTGATGGACCCCCCCGTGATCCCCCCGCAGTAAGCGCTCACGAGGATGGTGAAGGCGGTGAGGGGGGACATGCCGAAGGTGAAGGGGATGAGAAGAACCACGCCCATGGAAGTGCTGATCCCCGGGAGGGCGCCGGCGATGATTCCCCATAGGCCACCCAGAATCATGGCCAGAAGGTTCTGCGGCTGAAAGATGGCTGCGAAGGCGGCCAGGTAATGCTCAAACATGGGTTATGCCCCTTTAGAATTCAAAAAAAGAAGCGGCTGAGCTCGCCAAAAACACCGATTCCTCTGGGAAACGGGATGGAGATGAACTTTGAAAAAACCACGAGGATGAACACGGTGACCAGCAGGGGAGAAAAGATCAGAACCCATTTCCGCCGCTCCCCCAGGATGATGATGAACCCTAGGACGTAAAGAAGCGTCGCGATGGCGAACCCGACCCACTGCATGGTAAAAATGTAAATCAGGGTCGCCACCGAACTGAGAATAACAATATTCCTGGCCCTCCTGCGGCTGGCGATGGAATCGGGAGAGGGGGGCTCCTCAGATTCTTTTTCCCCGCGCTCTTTCCCTTTCAGCAAAGAGGAGAAAAGGAGAATGGCGCTCAAAATACTGGCCAGAGAGAGGATCAAAATGGGCCAGAACCCGCTCCCTATCTCGCCGAAGCGCCGGACTTCGTGAAGCCCAAGGGATGCGAACAGCATGAAAAGAAAAAAAACAAGGATGACCGCGTTTCCGACGGCCGGGCCCTTTTTCATTCCTTCCCCCATCCGATCCTGCGCTGAAGAAAAGCGTCTCTTCGGACCCCTTTCTTCAGTCCGTTGACCCTTCTACTTCACATACCCCAAATCTTTCAGCATCTGGCCGAAGAATTTGACCTGGTCTTCCCAGAATTTCCGCGTCTCTTCGGGCCCCATGTATCCGGGGCGGGCGGTAAGGTAGCTGTCCTGGATGAATTTTTGATAGACCGGGGTGTCGAGGGATTTCTTGATCACATCGTGGAGATACCTGACCCGATCCGGCGGGGTTCCTTTTTTGACCGCCCACGCCCTCATCAATCCATGGGTGTAATCCACCCCCAGCTCCGTGCTGCACGGAACCTCGGGAACGGCGGGATGTCGTTTCTCCATGATGACGCAGAGGGCCTTCAGCTTCCCCGCTTTGGCCAGCGGCAGAGTCTCGGCGAGTTCCTCTAGGGCACCGTGGATGTGGCCGCCCAGGATGGCCGCTTTGATTTCGGCCCCCGAGTCGAAGGGCATGAAAGTTACTTCCACCCCCAGCTTCTTAAAGAAAGCCACCGTCTGGATCTCCGACCACCCTCCCGGAGAGGTCCCGGCAAACTTCAGCTGCCTCGGGTTCTTCTTTCCCCAATCGACGAGCTCGGCAAGAGTCTTGAATTTGGAATCCCCGGATACAAATACGGTGGTGGTGTCCCATTGAATACGCATGAGCGGGTCGAAATCCCGCAGGAGGTGGGCACGGGTCTTGGGCTTTACGGCGTCGATCAGGTGGGAGGTGGTCACGGCGAGAACCGTGTAGCCGTCGGCGGGCTGCATGGAAACGTGAAGCATTCCCTTGGTGGCTCCGCCGCCGGGCATATTGGTGATCAACAGAGGGGCCTTTAGCAGCGGCTTCAACCCCTCGGCTACGGCCCGGACAGCCGTGTCGCTCCCTCCCCCCACTCCGAAGGGAACGATAATTTCAATGGGCCGTTCCGGATAGGCGGCATCGGAAACAGATCCTCCGGCCAACCCCAAGAGGATGGAGAACAAAAAGAGTCCCAGACCCGAATTCCCTTTTTTCATTTTTGTACCTCCCTTGAATGAAAGCCTTCCCTGCGAAAATAGATCCAAGATCATAATCTTCCGGAAGAAGATGCTCTAGCCCCCCGGGGGGGACGGGTCAAAGACGAATAGATGATAAAACGAAGATGTCCCGCCTTTTGATAACCTACTATCCTATTGCCCGGCAATTGTCAATCCCCTTCGATTCCCCCTCAAACTCCCTTGGCGCACAATTACCTTCGGAGTATACTCACCATATCAAGAAGCGAGTTCCGACCAACTATTTCTGCAACGTTTCGGTTGATTTTATCAGGGAGTTTCTCTCTACTGCATTCCCAAGAATGCCCGCGAGAGAAATGCGGCCATCTGTGCCCGGGTAACAATATTATCCACGCCGTAAGTACCACTGACTGCTGTTATATGATCATCTTTAAGTTTCTGCACATATTTAAAGAACCCATGGTGCAAAAGTGCAAAAGAACTTTCTTGTTTTTGAAGATGAAAAGAATATAATATAGAACGTTGCTTGGGAAAAACAGGACCGCATATGAAAGTTGGAGTCATTGCCGATACGCATCTTGGTCAGGCCAGCCCCGAGCTGGAAGAGCTTATGGCCGGCCCATTCAAGGACGTCCAGATGGTCCTGCACACGGGGGATATAACAGAACTCGCGGTCTTGCAGGCCTTTGCGGGGAAGGAAATCCAGGCGGTTTGCGGCAATATGGATTCACCCGCCGTTCGCCGGCAACTTCCAACCCAGCATATTCTCCGGGTGGGGAAGTTTAAAATCGGACTGATCCATGGATGGGGTGGACCCCAGGGAATCGAGGAACGGATCCGGCAGGAGTTCGAGGGAGTGGATTGTATCGTCTATGGCCATACTCACGTACCTTCTCAGGTTACTCGCCAAGGGGTTCTTTTCTTCAATCCGGGGGCCTTCGGGGGTGGCTTCGTCACCGGCAAGAGAAGCGTTGGCGTACTGGACCTGGGTGAAACCATGTTGGGCGAGATCGTCTACCTATGAAGGCGTAGAAGGAGTCGGACGGTATGGAATCTCTGTTTGCCCCGTGGCGCATGGATTATATTCTCCAAGACCGCAAGGGCCGAAAATGTATTTTCTGTCCGCTGGAAGGTCAGTCGGACAAGAAAAGGCTTATTATCCACCGAACCGGTTTTTCTGTGGTGATGCTGAACCGGTATCCTTACACCTACGCCCATCTGATGGTTGCACCGGTTCGGCATGTTCACGAAGTCAGTAAATTAAAGCCGGAAGAGATGACCGATATCTTCCGCAGTTTAGGCCAATCGATCGGCATCCTCAAAGAAGCTTGCCATCCGGATGGGTTCAATGTGGGGATGAATTTAGGAAAGGTGGGCGGGGCGGGCATCGTGCATCACCTTCATTTTCACATCATTCCCCGTTGGAAGGGGGACATGAATTTCATGCCAGCCATCGCTGACGTCCGGATCATCCCCGAACATCTCAGCCGGACTTATAGCCGGCTGCTCCCCTATTTCAAAAAGCTGGCAAGCTAACGACCGAGGCCATGAGAATATTCAAATGGGCCATTTTCCTCTTCATTTTGGCGGCGACCATCGGGTTCGCCCTGCAGAATGACCAGCCAGTCTCGCTGCGGTATTATTTCGGCTGGGAAAGCCTTCCCCTACCTCTCTTTTTGTGGGCCTTCTTCCCGTTCTTCATCGGGCTCATCATCTCGGGGTTGATGTCCGCTTTTTCCAAAATCAATCTTCATTCCCGGATTCGCCTGCAAAAGAAACGGATCGCTGAATTAGAGAGCAGGCGCAGCCCCCAGAGGTTCGACCAATCCCCATTCTGATCTAAAGCAAAAAAATTAGAAACTTATTTGCCACAGAGGTCACCGAGGCCACAGAGGGATTTACGTTCAAATAACCCCCACAAATCCCCCTTTTTCCCCCTTTTTCAAAGGGGGAAAATTGATGAACTCGTAAAAAGTCAAATTGGTACGGTATCCGTCATTCCGGCGAAAGCCGGAATCCAGTTATTTCAAGACGTTCTGGACCCCGGCTTCCGCCGGGGTGACGATTGGAGCACTTTTTACGAAATCATCAAAATTTAATCTCCTCCCTTTATTAAAGGGAGGGTGGGAGGGATTTTAAATGGGTAAACAGTTACAATTTGTATGAGTTAGAAGATAAGCCGCAAATCCCCCCAACCCCCCTTTGCTAAAGGGGGGCGAGGGGGATTTTCATCGTTCCAGGGGTAGAAGATTGGCGGGTGCCTATTTTTCGATGCGGGCGTACTGAACGGGGAAACCGCCCGCTTCCAGCGCCTTCTTGATCGGCTCGAAATAGAAGGTCTTCAGTTTAAAAACCACCACCCTCTTGCCCATTTCATCCGCAACATCCGTGACCACGCTGATAATGTTCACGTTATGTTCCTTGATGATGCGGGTGACATCCGCCAGGGCCCCGGGTTTGTCCTCCACAACGACCTCCAGCCGGCTTCCCTTCTCTTTCATCCCCATAACTTCGATGAGGATCTCCATGACATCGTTTTCCGTGATCATCCCCACCAGGTTGCCGTCCTCGACGACTGGAAGGCAGCCGATTTTGTTGTCATGAAGAAGGGTGGTGGCTTCTTCGACGGAGATATCCGGAGAAATGGTAATCACGTTTCGCGTCATAATTTCGCCGGCGGTTAGCTTATCCAGAAGGTAATGGAGCTCGCGGATCTCCAAGGAAGTTGCCGGTGAGGCTTCCGCTTTGCGGATGTCCATGTTGGTCACCAGCCCGATCAATTTCTTTCCGTCAACGACGGGGAGATGCCGGATATTTTTTTCTTTCATGATTTTTCTGGCCGTAGTCATCCGCTCATCTTTGGTAATGGTGATCAGGTCCTTTTTCATCTTCTTTCTAACCAGCATATCGTTACCCTCCTATCTGGTGTATTGGGGTAATACCGTTCCAACCCAGTTCAGTTTATTGAATCCCACCCCCGGAGTCAACAGGTATTTCCAGGGTGGTTGAATTTTTGGCCCGGCTGGGGTACATTGGAAAAAAATTCGGCGGATGAGACACCCCATGAATAACCAAACCCCCATGATCAAACAGTATCTCGAGCTGAAAGAAAAATACCCCGATGCGATCCTCTTCTACCGCATGGGAGATTTTTATGAAATGTTTTTTGAAGATGCCCAATTAGCTTCAGGATTATTAGATATTACTTTAACTTCTCGCGACAAGAACAAAGAAGGCTCGGTCCCCCTTTGTGGAGTACCGTACCACGCCGCTTCGGCGTACATCCAAAAACTGGTTGACCATGGCTACAAAGTAGCCGTCTGCGAGCAGATGGAGGATGCCTCCCAAGCCAAAGGGATCGTCCGGCGGGAGGTCATCCGGGTCGTCACACCGGGGATGGTCCTGGAAGATGAGCTTCTTCAACCCAAAGCCAACAATTTCTTGATGGCTTTCGCTCCGGGGGAGGCCCGCTTTGGAATGGCTTTCCTCGACGCCTCCACCGGGGATTTCCTGGCCGCTGAAGTCAATACCGTCCAATCCCTGATGGATGAAGTCATGAGAATGGACCCGAGGGAGATTCTTGTTCCGGAATCTGCCAGGGGGCAAGTTCCCGTCAAACAATTGATGAAAGCTTGCCCCAAGGCTCTTTTTACCCCCCTGGCAGATGCCGTATTCGCAGAAGACCGATCCCGAGAACGCCTAACGAACTTTGGTCTCTCGATCCCGGCTGGCAATGAAGAGGCTTTGCGAGCTGTGGGGGGGGTCCTTTTTTACGTGCAAGAGACGCAGAAGGCTGAACCCGGGCACCTCTCCCGCCTGGAGCTTTACCGGGTGCATGATTACATGGTTTTGGATGAGACCACCCGAAAGAATCTGGAACTTTTCGAAAACATGCAGACCCGCAGTCGTAAGGGCTCCTTATTGGAGGTCCTGGATTATACGGTAACCCCCATGGGGGGCCGGATGCTCAAACGCTGGATGAGCTTTCCCTTGCTGGATTTGGCGACCATCAATGCGCGTCTGGATTCCGTAGCGGAGCTGAAAGAAAAAGATATTCAACGACAGAGGCTGCGGGAAATCCTCCGCCAGGTGAAGGACGTTGAGCGCTTAACGGCCCGGATCTCCCTGAATGCAGCCAACGCGAGGGATCTGGTTGCTTTACGATCATCCCTTCGACTCTTGCCCGAGGTCAAAGGTCTTCTCTCCGGGCTGGAATCTTTGACTTTCCAGAAACATCTGCATGAATGGGAAGAGCTTCCGGAAAGCAAAGACCTTTTAGAACGGGCCATCGAAGACGAACCGCCAGCCGTGCTGAAAGAAGGGGGTCTGATCAAAAAGGGGTTCGACCCTACGCTGGATCGCTTGCGGTCGGTCAGCCACGAGGGGAAAAAATGGATTGCCGAGCTGGAGAGCAAGGAGCGCCTGCGCACGGGAATCTCCTCCTTGAAGATCCGTTACAATAATGTATTCGGCTATTACATCGAAGTAACCAAACCCAACCTGCCAGCGGTCCCCCCCCATTATATGCGCAAGCAAACCCTGGTAAATGCCGAGCGCTTCATCACCCAGGAATTACAGGAATATGAGACTCAGGTTTTGAATGCCGAGGAAGAAAAGGATGCCCTGGAATATCAGATCTTCCTTCAGGTTCTGGGGCGAGTCGCCTCCGTAACGCCGAAGATCCAAAAGATCGCTCACGCTTTAGCCGAATCCGATGTGCTCTCCGCCCTGGCGGAAGCAGCCGAGCGTAACGGGTATTGCCGGCCACACCTGGATGGGGGCGATGGACTGAAGATGGCGGAGGGAAGGCATCCGATACTGGAACGGACGGGACTGGATGAACGGTTCGTACCCAACGACCTTTTCATGAATTCTGATGAAGCGCAAATCTTGATCATCACCGGCCCGAACATGGCCGGAAAATCGACGATCATGCGGCAAGCCGCCCTGATCGTGATCATGGCCCAAATGGGGAGCTTCGTCCCGGCCAAGGAAGCCCACCTGGGCTTGGTCGACCGGGTTTTCACGCGGGTGGGTGCCTCGGATGACCTGGCTCGCGGCCGCAGCACCTTCATGGTGGAGATGGAAGAAGTGGCCCATATCCTGCGCAACGTTTCTCCTCACAGCCTGATTCTACTGGACGAGATCGGGAGAGGGACCAGCACGTTCGACGGCCTTTCGATCGCCTGGGCGGTGACGGAGTATCTCCACGACGGATGTGCCGGGCGCGCCAAAACGCTGTTCGCCACCCATTACCATGAGCTAACGGAATTAGCCTTGACCAAGCCGCGGGTAAAAAATTTCCATGTGGCCGTAAAGGAGTGGAATGACCGGGTGATCTTCCTGCGGAAGTTGGTGGAAGGGGGTACAAGCCGGAGTTACGGAATCCAGGTCGCCCGCCTTGCCGGCCTTCCGGAGGCGGTGATTGACCGCGCCAAAGAGATCCTGGGTAATCTCGAACAGGGAGAATTCGGGGAAGAGGGATTTCCCAAACTGGCTGCCTCCCGCAAGAAGAAGCCCGCGTGGGACTCCCGTCAGATGAATCTCTTCCAAAAGCCTCCTGATCCTTTGCGGGAAGCGCTGAGAAAAGTCGATCCGGACCGTATGACACCTATAGATGCTTTGACTTTATTGAGCGAGATCAAGGCCCGGATGGACACGGAGAACTCGTAAAGGAGTGGAGGGCCGGGGGCAGGGTGGACCGGCAAAAACTTTGAGCATGTTTTTCAGTTTTCCCCAGCCCTTACACGCTACTTTTCTCTTACAATCGCCACGGGGCGAACCCAGCCGGCGCTGGCCGATTTTATTTTGACCGGAAAACAGATCAGGGTAAACCCGTGAGGAGGAAGTTTGTTCAAATGGGTCATCTTCTCTATATGCAAATATTCTTTCTCGATCCCCGCAAAGTGCGCGGCCCAGAGGATGGTGGCATCCTTTTTCTCGGCGAATTCTTTCTTGAGCAGGGGGAGCGGGCGGTCCCAGCTCCAGGCGTCGATTCCTACGACTTTTACCCCCTGATCCAAAAGCCATAGAGTCGATTCACGGCCCATCCCGCAGCCTTTGACCAGGTATTCGGCCTTTCCCCAGTAACGATCCGCGCCGGTCATGATTAGGACGATATCCCGGGGCTTGATCCGGTAGCGAATTTTATGGAGTGCCCGCTTTAGGTCTTCAACGGTAATCAGGGCGCCATCTTTCTTCCGCCGAAAATCCAGGACGACCCCATTTCCGTAGCACCATTCTAATGGAATCTGGTCGATGGTCTTGGCTCTTTTCCCCTCGGAGACGGGGGCGTAGTGCCAGGGGGCATCCAGATGAGTCCCGGAATGGCTGGTGAGGATCAGCCTTTCCATGGCCCAGCCCAAACCCAGGGGCAGGTCTTCGGGGCGGCAGCCCAAGATTTCCTGGGCCGAAGCCAGCCCACCCCGATGATCGGAGTATTCAATTTGGGGGATCATGAATTCCGGGTCACTGGGCACGGATTCGATGGGGATACTCAGGTCGATGAATTTAATCTTTTTTGGGGCCATGGTTTTTCCTCCCACTTACAAAATTTTACCGCAGAACACGCTGAGACCGCAGAGAAGATACAAGGTCATAAAGCCATAATCCCCAAGCCCTGCATAGTCCCAAAGCGCTTGGGAACAAAACCGCAAGAATTCACCTCCGGTGAATTCTACCTCTTACCCGCGATTTCTCCCTCACCCTTCCCCTCTCCCCCGATTCCGGGGGAGAGGGCGGGGTGAGGGGGGATTTTCGAGTTGATTTTTCCACAGTAATATGTAGGGTGCGTTCCGCGAACGCACCGTACGAAGGCCCGATCGGGGATCAGGCCCTACAGAATTGTGACAAAACGAAACACGTTTATATCCGTTAATCCGCCCTTCTTTATTGGGTACAGCCATTGGAAATTTTATTTCATCTCCGCGCTCTCGGCGTTCTCTGCGGTGAAGGATTAGTATTTTCCTGGATCTGCCGGCGCATTTCGGCGATGGCCTTGCCGTAGTCGCCAGTCTTGAAAATGCCCGAGCCACTCACCAATACGTCCGCTCCCGCTTTGGCGACTTGACCGATGTTTTCGACTTTGATTCCTCCATCCACCTCCAGCTCCAGCCTCCTGCCTTTTTGGTCGATCATCCGGCGGAGTTGTTCGATCTTTGGGAGCATGGTCGGGATGAATTCCTGGCCGCCGAAGCCCGGGTTTACGGTCATTACCAAAACGAGGTCAGCATATTCAAGGGCCGGCTCCAGAACGCACAGGGCGGTGGCCGGATTGAGGGAAACACCGGCCAGGGCCCCCTTTTCTTTGATTTCCATCAACGTCCGGTGGAGGTGAACGACGGCTTCCACATGGACGGTTAGAATGTCCGCCCCCGCCCCGATGAAATCTGCCAGAAATGGATCGGGGTTTTGGATCATCAGGTGTACATCCAACGGAAGGCAGGTGATTTTGCGCAATGCTTCGACGACCAAAGGGCCCACGGTAATGTTGGGGACAAAATGGCCGTCCATGATATCTACGTGAATGTAATCGGCTCCGGCCTTCTCCGCCGCCTTCACTTCTTCTCCCAGTCGGCTGAAATCCGCAGAAAGGATTGACGGAGCGATTTTCTTCTTCGGTTCAAGGATTTGTGGTTTCACGGGTTCGCCTTTTCCTTTTCGGATTCTCAACGCAGTTGTAAAGAATTTCCCTGTTTTACTTTTCCCCCTTACCCCCGCCCTCTCCCCCGTTTGCGGGGGAGAGGGGAAGGGTGAGGGGGCTTAACCTAAGGTGACGTTCTTACCATTCGGGCCGCGAAGAAACCGTCCAGACGGTAGTGATCACTGGCAATCGTCAACCCCGGGTACGTGCGCAGGAAGCCCTTCTTATCGATGAGAGGCTGAAGAGACTGCGGAACGATTAAACGCAGGTCCTCCAGATGAAAGTCCTTATGGCTGCTCAAAAAGCCCTCCACAACAAAATCATTCTCCTCCCGGGTCACCGTACAAGTACTATAGACCAAAACTCCACCCGGTTTCAAGCGTGTCCGGAGATTTTCCAGAAGAGTTGCCTGAAGGCGCTGCAGGCGCTCGACATCCTGAGGCTTTAGCCGCCACTTGGCCTCCGGGTGGCGATGGAGCGTGCCGAGTCCCGTGCAGGGGGCATCCACCAGGATCCGATCAAAGAGAAATTCTTCGGGAAAGGGCAGGGGTTTGGAAGCATCTGCTCGGAAAACCGTAACGATGCGAATCCCCATACGGCGGCAGTTGTCCCGGATCCATTCGATCTTGGGGCCATAAAGATCCAATGAGATGATCTCCCCCTGATCCTTCATAAGCTGGGCCAAGTGGGTTGTCTTCCCACCGGGAGCGGCGCAGGCATCCAGCACTCGCTCCCCGGGTTGGGGATTTACCAGGTGAGCAACGATCTGGGAAGCCTCGTCCTGCACGAAATAGAAGCCTTCTTGAAAGAGAGGCTCTTCGGGGGGCCAGAAACTCTCTTGCAAAATTAATCCCTCAGGAGAATAGGGCGCAGGAAGGGAATGGAGGCCGGCCTCTGCCAGCCGTTCTTGAAGGATTTTCCGGGTCGTCTTGAGAATATTCGCCCGCACTGTGAAGGGCGGGCGGAGGTTGTTCGCCTCGCACATCTTGCGGGCCATATCGGCCCCAAACTCACGTACCCAGCACTCCACCATCCACCGCGGATGGGAGAGGACCTGAGTGATGTATTCGACGGGTTGTTTTTCAAAAGAGGGGAAACTTTCCTGACCTTTCTGGCGGGCCACCGACCGGAGAACGGCATTGGTGAACCCGGAAATCTTTTCGCTTTGGAAGGCAGCTTTGGCCAAGCGGACCGATTCGTTGACCGCCGCGAAAGAAGGAACGCGGTCCAGGAACAGGATCTGGTACGTTCCCAGTCTCAGAAGATGGAGTAACTTGGGATCGATCTTTTTCTCCGGGAATTTTGCCGCCCGGTGAATCGCCAGGTCTAACCGGGAACGCCAGCGCAACGTACCCAGGACCAATTCGCTGATGAAGGCCCGATCCAAAACCCGCAATTTAGGATTTTTGGAAAAAACGCGGTCCAGGAGAAGGTCGGCAAAAGCCTCAGAGTGCTCGACCCGCTGCAGGAAGTCCCAGGCCAGCATGCGCACTTCATCAAAAGGGGGAGGGGTTTCGGCGCGCATGCCGGATCAGGCTCCTAGCTGCATCCCGGGCTTCAGTGGATAGCCCCGCAGGAATTCGTTCACGCCCATCCGCGGGCGGTTTTCCAGCTGGAGTTCCCGGATCAATAGATAGCCGTGAGAGGTGGCGATGCGGAGGCCGGCAGCCGAAGTTTGAACCACTGTGCCGGGAGCCTCTTGGGCCTCTTCTTCCGAAAGCCTCGGCTGGAAAAGTTTCAGACTGCGTCCGGCCCAGACCGTAAAAGCCCCCGGCCAGGGGTCAAATGCTCGTACGAGGTTGAAAAGCTGACGAGCGGGCGTTTGCCAGTTAATTCGTCCCTCCTCTCTTTGAATTTTTGGGGCGTAAGTGGCCAGGGAGAGGTCCTGCGGAAGCGCGGTGAGCGTGCCCTTTTCCAACCCCTCGAGGGTCTGCACCAGCAGGTGTGCCCCCATGCGCGCCAGCCGGTCATGCAGCGTCCCCTGGGTATCTGATTCTTCCACGCTGGTTTCGGCCGTCAACAGGATCGGCCCCGTATCCATACCGGCGTCCATAAGCATAGTGGTTACACCCGTCCGGGTTTCTCCCCCCAGGATCGCCCGCGCAATCGGTGCCGCTCCCCGGAATTTCGGAAGGAGGGAAGCATGGACGTTTACACATCCGCGGGGCGGAACGGCCAGAACTGCGGGGGAAAGAATCTGCCCGTAGGCCACGACCACCATGAGGTCCGGGTGAAGTGATTTTAGAACCCCGAGCGAGGAATGGTCCCGTACCCGTTCCGGCTGAAAGACCGGAAGGGTTTTGGCGAGGGCCAGGGATTTTACCGGCGAAGGAGAAAGTTTCTGACCCCGTCCCTTGGGACGATCGGGCTGCGTGACGACGCCGATGACTTCATGGGCGGATTCCAGGAGGGATTCCAGCGAAGGGCAAGAAAATTCTGAGGTGCCCAGGAAGAGGACCTTCAAGACTTCTTTCCTTCTTTGCTCTCCTTCTGCAGTTTTTTTCTGAAAAGCTCGCGCTTCAATCTACTGATGCGGTCGATGAATAGGATTCCGTCGAGATGGTCGATCTCGTGCTGTAGAGCACGGGAGAGCAAGTTATCATCCCCGACGATCTCCCGCTTTTCCCCCTGGAGGTCCTGGTAGCGAACGACGATTTTCTTTTTCCGCTTCACCTCCTGGGTGTATTCCGGGATGCTCAGGCAACCCTCCTCCCAGGAACACTCCCCTTCGGCGGCGATCACTTCCGGGTTGATGAGCACCACCAGGTTCTTGGGTTGATCGGCCGGAGTGATGTCGAGGACAGCCAGGCGGAGTGGACAACCCACTTGCGGCGCAGCCAGGCCCACACCGGGGGCCGCATACATCGTTTCGGCCATGTCCTGGATCAGTCGATGGGTGGCCGAGTCGATCTTCAGGACGGGCCGGGATTTTTTTTTCAGGATCGGGTTTGGGTACTTGAGAATCTGAAGAGTGGCCATAGAAATTCTTTTAACAGTGCAAAAGGCAAATTGCAAAATGAAAAATTCGCAGAATTTCCTCGCGGATTTGGCATTTTCCATTTTTCAATTTGCATTTTTCATTTTGCATTGAAGTTCATCCCCTTCTCCAAAAGGCCCAACCTAGACCTACTTATAGCATATTCACCGGGTCTACATCAATGAACAAGTTCACCCCCGGGATGGATACTTCATCGGCCTTCTCCAGAATCTGTTCGGTGAAATGATGAAGAATGGACCATTTTCTTCCTTTCAGCAGCATCTGACAGCGGCATTTTCCCTTCAGCCGGGCCAGAGGAGCCAGAGTCGGACCGAGCACTTCCACATGCCCTTGAAATCTTTTTTCTTGATGCAAAATCCGGGAAACAATTTGCTCCATCATTTTGGCAAACCGGAGCGTTTTCGCCTCGGCATTTCCTTCCAGACGAAGGTTGACCAGGCGGGTAAAGGGAGGGTAGGCCATCTCCTGCCGGAATTCGGCTTCTTGTTGATAAAAAGAGATGAAGTTCTGCTCTTGGGCCATCAGGATGCTATGGTGGTGCGGGTTGAAAGTCTGGATGATGACCTTCCCGGGCAATGAACCCCTGCCGGCCCGGCCGGCAACCTGGGTAAGCAGCTGGAAGGTCCGTTCGCTGGCTCGAAAATCGGGAATGTTCAAGGAAAGGTCGGCGGCCAAGACGCCCACCAGCGTGACCCGGGGGAGGTCATGACCTTTGGTGATCATCTGGGTCCCGATTAGCAGGTTGATTTCCCCCCGGCGAACCTGGCTCAGGATCTTCTGGTGGGAGGATTTCCGGCTGGTGGTGTCGCGGTCCATGCGGCCCACCCGAACCCCGGGCAGCTTTTTCTTAATCTCTTCTTCGAGACGCTGCGTGCCCAGCCCGAAGAGCATGATATGAACGGAGGCGCATTCCGGGCAACGGGAAAGTGCCGGGAGGCAGTAGTCGCAGTAATGACAGCGGAAGGACTTGTCCGACAGGTGGTAGATCAGGGAGACGCTGCAATTGGGGCAGCGGTAGACAAAGCCGCAATCCCGGCAGAGGGCAAAGGTAGAGAAGCCCCGCCGGTTCAAAAAAAGAAGGGCCTGCTCGTTTCGTTCCACATTCTGTCGCAGAGCCTCCTCGAGGGCCCGGGAAAAAATCAGCCGTTCCTTTCCTTCTCCTTTCTCCTGGCGCATGTCCACCACCTGGATTTCCGGGAGGGGGCGATGATCGATACGGCTGGGAAGGGAGAGATAATGAAATTTCTTCTCTACCGCATTGTAATAAGATTCCATGGAGGGGGTTGCGGAACCGAGGACGACCACGGCGTCCTCCATCTTGCCGCGGACCAGGGCCAGGTCACGGGCGTGATAACGCACTTTTTCTTCTTGTTTGTAGGACGGGTCATGTTCTTCATCGACGATAATCATCCCCAGATGATCCAGCGGGGCGAAGATGGCGGATCGGGCACCGAAGACAAGCTTTACCAGCCCTTTTTTGATTCTGCGCCATTCATCGTACCGTTCACCCGCGGACAACCCGCTGTGCAGGACCGCCATGGGAAAGCGGATTCGCGCCCGGAAGTACGCGACCAATTGGGCCGTTAGCGCGATCTCCGGAACCAGGAGCAGGGCCTGCCTCCCTTGGGCCACCGTTTCATCGATGACCCGCAAATAGACTTCTGTCTTACCGCTTCCAGTGACTCCGTGGAGGAGAAAAGGATGGAATTTTTGTGAGCGCAGGGCCTGACCAATTTCCTCGACTGCTTTTCTCTGGGGTTC
>Ga0315276_10000275_pt1 | contig 43380 bp, 34 predicted proteins | sample YL17G05_0_MG_FD_204542 | JGI IMG/M metagenome (GOLD analysis project Ga0315276, IMG submission 204542) | Sediment microbial communities from Yellowstone Lake, YNP, Wyoming, USA - YL17G05_0 | ecosystem: Environmental > Aquatic > Freshwater > Lake > Sediment | place: USA: Wyoming | collected...
CCCCACGTGGGGGCGTGGATTGAAACAACTGATGTAACGACATACTTTAAGCTGGTGGACCCGTCGCCCCCCACGTGGGGGCGTGGATTGAAACGCTAAAACTTGTTTGTGGTGTTTTGTTTGTCTTGTCGCCCCCCACGTGGGGGCGTGGATTGAAACATTCTACCGTAGGCATTGCTTTTCCGATGGTCGGGTCGCCCCCCACGTGGGGGCGTGGATTGAAACGGATCAATGGCTGCACCGTTGATACATATTTGAGTCGCCCCCCGCGTGGGGGCGTGGATTGAAACTTCCACTTGCCGCTCACAAATACCCGTCCAGTTTGTCGCCCCCTGCGTGGGGGCGTGGATTGAAACAATCTCCTTTATCTTTAAATTCTCTAATAAAATGTCGCCCCCGCGGCGGTGCCAACGGCACACGAAGCTTGTGGGAGTAGCTGAAAATTTTTTTATTTTTCTCCCAAAAGAGTCGTTTGCGTCCTATATCCGGCCGCCGGTGAGGTGTTTTTTGGCGGACAAGGTGGTGGGGGGTTTGTTGTCAGCCGGTGGATTTTGTCGGTTTTGTCGATATTTTGTTCGTATCGGACCACGGTTTGTCAGGGTTCGCACCACAGTTTGTTAGGGTTTGCAACACGGTTATGTCGAGGTCCGACATCGGTTATGTTGGAGGCGCGCATCGGTTATGTGCGCCGCGCGCATCGGTTATGTCGGAGGCTCGCATCTATGCATCAAGGCCGTCGGCACTACTATCATAACCCCTACAATCGGTGCGATCCCGCACTTTCTCTTGTGGGTTGTCTATATGCAACGGTTTTGTGAAATGAAAATGGGCTGGATAATGCGAAAGTCAAGGTACAATGGCCCGGCGCACAAAAAAGGCCGCACGGCAAAAGTTAAATGCCACGCGGCCTTAAAAGCCAGCTTATGCCCGATGGGCTTGTGGGTAAGCCACCGGGTATATTGTTAAATCGGTGGTACCTCCGATACGGTCAACTGGGCGTTTAGGGTTCCGGTTCGCAGTTGGCCATCTTTACTGAAATGGGCACGGACCTGCAGGTTATAACTGGCATCTGGAAGGTTCGGGATGAGAAATACCAGCTCGCCGGGGCTGTTCTTTTGGATATTGGCCGCGGGGATCTGTGTCTCGGAGCCGTCGGTGGTATTGACGAAGAATATCCCCTCATCTGCCACCTCATCGTCGGTCCGCAGCCGGGCGCCATAGACGGTGCCTATGCTGCCGACCGTGACAGTGTTGTTGACCTGGCCGGAGCCGAGATCAGCATAGCCCAGTGGGTCGGGTTTGGGCAGGATGGTGGCGTTTTTGGTGACTGTGGCCCGTTCCTGTACCGCCTTGCGGATGCGGGCCCCGGCGTTGGCTCCGACCTCGATCGTGTGGCGGGCCGGGTCGAAGGTGTCTTCCGGGCCGACGAAGTTGCCCTTGATCCGCGGGAACAGCTCACATACGCCGCCCATCTGTACGCGAAAACCCATTATTAGAAGGTTCTCGCAGGCCTGGCAGAGGTTCTCCAGTACCGCCAGGATATCCGCCTTGCGGACGGTGGTGCCCTGATCGACGATCTGATTGGCCAGTTCGTTTAACCCCACCGAATCGAGCGTCTGGACCCGACCGGCATACTCGTTGGGAGTTTCGGTTAGTTTGTTTTCGTACAAGGCATAATGAATAGGCATAATAAAATCCTTCCTGTCCCTGTGGGACCAGCTTCCGCTAGACCGGCTTATGGCTAGCCAATGGTGTATTAAAGAATAAAACAACACGAGCACTTTTTTTTACCGATAAACCTATCGGCGGCCAGGTCACCGTACTTTAATCGCTGCTTTGTCCCCTTCGTACTTAACTTTCCATATAAAGCGTTTTTAGCCGCCGCATATTGGCGGCATGATTGAAAGCTCATCCTGGTCGCTTAAGATGAACCGGTCGTTTCGAGCGATGCCGTTGACGAAGAATAGTTTCACCGCGGGTAGTTTCAACTGTTGAGCTATCTGGCCTGTTGTGGCGCCGGGGGCTACTTCCATCGGCATTGCCTGGCCTGGTTTGAGATTGGGAAACTGATGGCGGAAGCCGGCAAATAACTTTACATGAACCGTAAGCATCAGTGATCCTTGTGATATATTGCAACTTTACAAAACCAATCAGGCGCATTATACTAAGCAAGATATCCAGATGTCAACGATGGGAATGTGCGCAATGGGAGTGCGTAACTGTCGATTTCGACGGACCAGGGCAGCGGCAATGGGAAGGCAAGTATGCGACCTGTCAGCATGAAAAGAAAGCTTGTTGAAGAAGAATTGCACGAACATGTTGTCAGGAGGGGTTTTCTGGGCGTGTGGCACTTCGAGAATATGCCGCGGATGGTAAAGTTTTTCAAGTTTTTTATGCGATTCAGTTGTACGCGGCAGATGGGGATCCGAAACGCGATCGACATAAAGGTAGAGAACGCCCGGATAATTCATAATGATCTGCCGAGCGGCTTTGACAATACGCGGATATTACTGATAACGGACCTCCATGTCGATGGAATAGATATTCTGGCAGAGAAAATCATCAGCACTATCGATAAAATTGATTATGATTTCTGTATTCTGGGGGGCGATTACAGTTTCGGGCATAAGCAGCAGGGGGAATCGGCCCATCCAAAGATGAGGCTTCTGGCAGCGGAGCTTACCAGGAAGTCCAGGGTGTTCGGGGTGTTGGGCAATCATGACATGTATTCAATGGCCAAGGTTCTGGGTGAATGCGGGGTGGAGATGCTGATAAACGAAGGAGTTCGGCTCGAAAAGCATGGTGATGAAATATATCTGGCTGGACTGGACGATTGTCATTATTACGGCGCTGATGATATCACGCTGGCAGATAGCCAAGCCGATAGGGAGGCGTTTAAGATAGTAGTGTGCCATTCGCCGGAACGGTATAAAGAAGCGGCCGAGGTGGGATACAGGCTGTATCTGGCCGGTCACACTCATGGCGGTCAGATTTGTCTGCCCGGTGGCCTGGCAGTGGTTACCAACGCAACAGTTCCGCGAGAAATGCTCAAAGGCAAGTGGCGATGTCAGAAAATGATCGGCTACACCTCCCGAGGTGTGGGATCGTCTGGAATCGCGGTAAGGTTTTCCTGTCCGCCGGAGATAACCCTTATTACTCTCAGAGGCAGGCGATGAGACTTTCCGGATTTTTCCTGGCCGCGGAAAATAACCGCATGGTTGTGCAGGGTGTTCGCAGCGGACGAGAAAGGCACGGTATTTGTGGATTTGGGGGCTTGGCTCAATCATCAGCCAAAACAGATAGAATTACATCTGCGAACTTGTTTTGTTGGATTGTTAGCTCAAACTGCCTGATATAGTCCCAATTGGGTCTGATGGATGCGATTCCACTGGTATGCTCATGGAAAAGCCTGCTGAGTTGTTTGGCGATAGCGCAAGGATCATCAGGCGCCGCGATGATTCCGGTCCCGGCTTCGGTGACCAGGTCCTTTGCCTCACCCGGCGGCAACAACGCCAAAATAGGGTTACCCGTAGCCAGGTAAGTATATACCTTGCTAGGTACACACCAATGATATGAGCAGTTTTTGATGCCGTACAACATCAGCACCAGCAGATCGGCCTGCCGGGCGAGTTGCCGTGCCTGCTCCGGCGGTAACGAACCATATTGCTCAATATTTTCGGTCAGGTTCATCTTTTGTGCCCATGTGTCGATTTGAGGAAACTTCTCACCGGCAAATACCAGCCGCACGCGGCGGGCAAAATCCCCATTGACAGAGGCAACCTGAGATACAGCTTTCATAAGATAATGGGGACACATCCAGTCAAGTCGCAGTTTCTCACAGAAATTGGCGCCGACAAAAATCCGCTTAAGCATATGAATAATGGTACGAAACACACGCAGCAACACTCTGGTTTCGACAATATCGAAGCCACGTAACTGGCCAATGTGGGCAATGGTAAAGGTTTTCTTGTCCTCATCGGTGTGGCGATTGTTTGTTGAGGTGGGTTGTTTGTCGATATCGCAAGCATCGAAGCCGTGCCTAATGGTAGTAGTCTTTTGGGCTATGCCCGGTCCGAAAGTGTCGATGAGGATTTGACGGTAAGCATCGGTTACGGTGATAATTCTCGTCGCGCTCGAAACACAACGTCGCTCCCATCGTTTGGCGCTGAGACGCTCCAGCACGTTCTTATAGGGCCAGGGCATTGCGGTGTACCAGGCATCACGAAACTCCAGTATCATCGGCAGATGATAAATCGCGGCCAATTCGCAGGTCAACGCCATCAACGAAAATGGTGGTCCCGTAACGAAAACCAGGTTGGGTCGATATTGCTCGATAAGCCATTGGCATGCCCGGTAAATGGTCTTGCTGCTCTTACCGGGCGGGTCCGGCCCAGGCAACACGCTCCACCAGGGCCAGCGGCGGTCCTGTCCGTCCATCTCGCAAGGAAGCCGGCCATTCAGTGAAACCCAACAAACAGTCAACCGATCTGAAACCTTTTCTATCTTCGCTTGCGAGCCGACCGTAACTACTATTACGTGCAGGTTCCGCTGCAAAAGAGCGTCAACAAAATTCCCCGCGCGAATTCCGGCGGCACTGGTACTGGGCCGGTAGTATCTGGTAATATACAAAACTGTACGTTGCTTTTGGGGCATAGTGTGGGTCGGATTTTCGTAATAACTATTTCTGATATTATGCCACGCACATTTCCGAACCGAGGATTGCAGGGCCACTCATACGGGTGTGAAAAACAACCACGCGATCCCAGTCCGTGTGCTCAAAAGAAAGTCGCCTTTTTCTCAACGGAGTCGGGCGCCCAGATTTTTATATTGTCAATCTTGCCGGAATCGTCGAACGAGCCAAACCCAACGTATCCCAGCCCAAAGGTTTTGTCCTGACCGACCATAATCGGACTGGTCATCTCGTCGTAATAAACCTTGATCGTTCCGTCCCGGGTATCGCGCTCCAGGCGCACCTTGTGCCAAAGGTCTCTGCCCCAGTCAATGCCGGCTGTGGTCTTTTTGGCGATGGCGATGCGGGGCTTGTCGTTTACAATAAATATGTTGTGGGCATTGGGGTCGGCCTTGGTGGCTAAGTGCACATAGTAAAAATGGCTGGGATCCCGAAAGCCGAAAAACAGGCACATATCGCGATGTCCGTAGTCTTTGCCGGTCTGTAGCATATCGGCTTCCAGAACAAAATCGCCGAACATATAATTGCCCAGCAGTCCGATGATATAAGGCGAACGGACCTTGGGTTGGTATTCACCCGGACCAAGAAATTCCAGGGTTGGGTTGTTTTCGTCCGATTTGTTCAGCAGCCATTTGTCCGAATTGGTAAATGAAAAATCGTCGATGGCTTTATCGTTATCGAAACTTTGCGAATAGACCAGCCGATAACCAGCCGGCACGTTATCGCCGGGCAGCGAACTGCACCCTGCAACCCAGGTCAAACTTGCTGTAACCAACACCAAAATTGCGGTAAACAGTCGATTCATAATTCAACTCCTAACCAGGCAGGGGCCTGAGACCAAATAGAGTTTCAATACCAAGGCAATTTCGTAAGAATGTTTTCCAGTTACTTTGCGCTCAATTTTATAACCATCAGGCCGGATAAGCAACAACTTTTGCAAAAGCATCATCATACAAGAAACTGTTTGTGGCTGCCGCTATCGTATAATTATGGGCACGGTGAAGCTGTGTTGCGTATATATTGCCTAACTTTGAGAAAATCCTGAGAGTTTATGAACCCATTGCAGTTAATATCGTACCTGGCGGTTCGACAATCCACAGGTTCGCCAATGTATGCCCCAATTTTGAGGAAGTCCTGAGCGTTAACCATCCTGTTACCATTAGCGTCACCCTTGAGAATTGTCAGACAGATCTCGCGATCACCGCCGAGAACACAACCGCTGGCAGATTCCAACTCGTCGCTAACGGTAATCGTGTAGCTGTCCTGATCAGGCAAAGCTTCATTGAGTCCGACAGTCATGCAATAACTATCATCCCAGGATATTGTCCAGGTCTCAGGAAGAATACCGTTATCTACGCCTTCAATCGAAATCATGCCCGGATCAACCTGCGACGTATTCATTGTCCGGTCGAATGAAATAACCAGTCTGGTCGCGTTCCTGAAGCGAGGCTCGACATAGCCATCTTCCATCCGGCAGAGCAACTCGCCCACAGATGGTCCGTGGTACACACAGTTGTGCCATGATGTTATACAGGGTTTCGTATGCTCGACCGAAAATGACCACACCGGACCGGGCGTTTGGCCTAGCAGATTCTCGGCGATTACCTGCCAGTAATATCTCGTACACTCGTCCAGCAAACCCGGATCGCACGTCGTTTCACTAATGTCCCCGCAAATCAAATCCAACGCGTCCGGTTGCGTACCAAAGTACACATCATACGTTGTCGGACAAGAATGTGATACATCATCTGCAGGTTCGATGGCAATACCGCTTATCGTCTGGCTGCTGTTAGCAACAACGTTATTTACCTCAACGATCAGTTCACCATTGCCGGTAGCCGTCATTACTTCCGCGAAAGACTCCAACTCTCGCGTACTACTGCCACATTCACCATTGACCCACAGATTCCCGCCGGTCAAATCGTTCTGGATAAAATGGATCGGCGGTAAACCACCGATGATCGTAACGTCATTGGACAGGTCGAATCTACGCAAACCAAACACATATACGTTGTAGGCCGCCTCAGGCACCAGATTGCTGAACGTGAAGGTCCACAGTTGGGGGGTATTGTTCCAGAAGTAATCATCAATATGTATGAGCGAGGGAGTATGGATCGGAATAGTCGATGCGTTGACGTCAGCGCTGTAATTCTCGATTACTCCATCTGGAGTCGCCAGCGTCAGGCTCACAGGACTACCGCTGCCGTCTTCCCTGATCAGGTTCGTCAGAGATATCGATGATGTACCGTTGACTAACATCGTGTTCCAGTTTGCGGGTGAACCGGCGTAAGCATCCATGTCAACGCCTATCAACTCGCCGGAATCGGCCGCTACGACGAAACCTCCCATCTGCCACGTCAGACAATCAAGATCAATCGGCACGTTCTTAGCACCGTCGGCCGGGTCGGGATCGCATGGCAGCGGCGGAGTATCGCAGATACAACCACCCGTGGTGAACGACCAGATCGGACCGGGCGTCTGGCCTGCCGGATTCCTGGCGATCACCTGCCAATAGTACTCCGTGCACTCATCGAGCGGACTTGGACCACACGTTGTTTCGCTGATATCTTCGCAAATCAACTCCATCGCACCAGGATCGGCGCCTAAGTACACGTCGTACGTCGTCGGACAATCAGTTGCCGCTTCGATATCGATCTGGTAAATCATTAGCGAATCATAATCGGCATCCCAAAGATACTGTCCATCAAAAGTAATCCCCACCCCTTTCGCTTGCGAATCTGGTGGTGTCGGAAAGGACGCCAGTACACTGCCGTCTGCTCGACTGATCCGATAGGTGGTACGGGTGTTTCGTCCGTTGGTCCACAAAGCCGTACCATCGAACGCCATTCCGGCAACGTAACTGTCAGGCGCAGGAATTGACGATTGCACGCTTCCGTCGTCCGGGTTAACCTGATAGATCATGTCTGTCTCCCAGTCACAGACCCACAAAGAAAACCCGTCCCAGGTGATTCCAACAGGGCCGCTACCCGGTGCCGCAAACGTCCCCAGGATCGTTCCGCCGATATCAAACTTGTAAATCGTATCATATACCGGCTCAGCAGCCCAAAAATTCGCCCCATCCCAGGTAAGTCCGCCGACCGCCGAAAATGGACCAATCGTTGACAGTACCTTTCCATCTGACGGATTGAGTTCATACACCAGGTTTGTGGAAGGACAAGCGATGAACAGCCGTCCGTCCTTCCAGGCCAGCCAGGACGGCCCCCTGGCGGGACACTCAATTGAATGGATAACGTCTCCCATACCCAGAGGCAAAATGACGCCCGCGGGCACATCACCTGCCGGGTTCAAATTACCATACTCGTCGAGATCGTCAGCCGTACAGCCGGCCTTGCCGAGCCAGCCATTTTGATTTAGGGTCACGTTCCATGACAGGTCCGTATCGATTGGCACGTTGCCGAATCCATTGGCCGGATCGGGATCAGCAGGGGTCGGCGCAATCACGCAACCGGACTGATCCATAGTAAGCATAGTCTCATTCTCATACAATTCCACCATGCCAACCTTGCAATCAACATCTTGATCAGCGTTGGAATTCCGGGGTGCAAAGGCGTTCAGGATGGGCTGTTGGCTGTTGTCAACCGTAAGCGGGGCCTGGAGACCATTCGGCTGACCCCCTTGCACGGGGCAAAGTAAAACCTGACAAGCAATCAGTACCGTTGCATAAACCAACAGTACAAGCTTGCGTACGCGGCTCCCGACGATCTGCTGGTAGGCCCAGGCAGAGTCTGTCGATGCCAAAAGATCAATAACAATGGGATTTAACCTCCGAGACATGAGATATCTCTTTTCCTAAACAGGCAGGGGCCTGAACCAAATAGGGTTATGTGAAAATTTGTAGTGAGTTAGATATCTTGTGACCATTTTGCGCAAAATCCTACCTGTAAGGGACTAAACCGGCAAGTTTGAGCCTAAGGCTCAATATCCTCAACCGTCATTGTAAATCAAACTGTGACGCCAGGCAATACCGATTCTATATTCATAATGATCGAGTTTTCGCTTATGCGGCTCTACGTGTCCCGTTTTCTTTTTAGCAGGTCAGTCCAGAAAAAACCGGCAATTAAACTTCTTGACAAAGTTGGACCGATTCTGCTATAAAGCTACCAAAGCAGGTAGCTCTGCGAAACCAGACGCCACCATCACGAAGTTCTTTCTTAGGAAAGCCGCGATTGAGTTGCGGGCGTAGCTTAATGGTAAAGCCCCAGCCTTCCAAGCTGGTCATGTGAGTTCGATTCTCATCGCCCGCTTTTGACCGACAATCAAAAGGCATTTTCATTTTTGGATGATTACAAAGCATCCCGGCCATTTCTGCCTGGATACGCGGTTACGGTTTTCGCGTAGCAGGCCCTGTTTGATGAAAATTCGGTAAAAAAAACTGCGAAAGTCAAGACCATACATTTATGTTGATAAGTATTCGGTTCTGGAAAAGCTGATCACCCGGCTGGATAGTGCCCGGAAGGTCGCTCTGGACACAGAAGCCGACAGTTTGCACCATTACTTCGAAAAAGTCTGTCTGATTCAGTTGACCATGGAAGGGGACGACTATATCGTTGATCCATTGTCGGGTATGGATCTTTCGCAATTCATGACAACCCTGGCCCAAAAACCCCTTATACTTCATTGTGCCGATTATGATCTGCGGATGCTGTACACTTCGTTCGGCTTTCGGCCCCAAAGTGAAGTATTTGATACCATGCTGGCGGCTCGACTGTTGGGTTACAGTCACTACAGCCTTACTGCGATGGCAGAACAGCTCCTCGACGTAGCACTGACCAAAAAAGGACAGAAATCCGACTGGTCACGTCGGCCGTTGACTTCGGAGCAACTGGGGTATGCCAGTGACGATACGCACTATCTGGAACCGCTGGCCGAGAAACTTCAAGTCGAATTGCACAGCCTTGGACGATGTGATTGGCACCGGCAGACAGTCCGCAACATGATCCAGTTGACAGCTCATGAACAGTCGCCCTGCGAGCCTGATGCCCAGTGGCGTATCAAGGGCTTGAGATCGCTGGGGCGGCGGGACTTGGCATTCGTCCGCCAGTTGTGGTACTGGCGCGAAAACGAGGCCAAAAGAGCAGATATTCCTCCCTTCAAGATTATGGGTAACCAGCAGATTCTGGAGTTGGCCTTGTGGGCGGCTTCGTATCCAACGGACTCTTTAATAGACACACAGATCGTTAAACTACCTCGTCATTGCACAGGAGACCGCCTCGAAGCATTGAAAAGTGCGATACGCCAGGCACAGAATTTGCCCGAAACCGATTGGCCAAAAAAACGCAAACGTCATTATCGCTCAGTGCTATCGAGTCCGCTGATTAAAACATTGCGGGCACAGTGCTCCCGCATAGCAGATGAACTGGGCATTAACCCGGCTGTTCTGGCGCCACGAGCGGCGATGGAAGCCATTGCCGAGAAGCGCCCCCAAACTGTCAGCGAAATTATGGAGTGCGGTCCTCTGATGCGTTGGCAGGCCGAGGTACTCGAATCGGTGATAAGGCATGTCCTCAAAGAGCATCAGCTCTGATTCGAAAACAAAACAGCCCCTGGCGAATTGCCAGACCCTGTAAATAAACTTTTAGAGATTCCCTGTATACGTCGTTTAAGCTTCAGCCATTTTTTTGTACATCTCGTAACGTTCGACGTATTCCTGAGCCAGTCGTTTGTGCAGCACTTTGGCCTCCTCCGGGAATTGTTTGACCAGCGTCGTGTAACGAACCTCGCCCATCAGGAAATCGTTCAACTCCGCAGAAGGTTCTTTGGAATCCAGCACAAACGGGTTTTTCCCTTCTTTTTTCAGCAGCGGATTGTAGCGATACAACATCCAATAGCCGCAATCGACGGCTCGTTTTTCTTCTTCCTGGCTCTTGCCCATGTTGATGCCGTGATTGATGCACGGCGAATACGCCATAATCAACGACGGACCCGGATAGCTTTCCGCTTCTGTCAGGGCCTTGACCAGTTGATTCTTATTGGCGCCCATCGCCACCGACGCCACATATACATATCCATAGCTCATCGCCATCAATCCGAGGTCTTTCTTTTTGGTTTTCTTGCCCGATGCGGCAAACTTGGCCACCGAACCGGTCGGCGTCGCTTTGCTGCTCTGACCGCCGGTATTGGAATATACCTCTGTATCCAGCACCAATATATTTACATCTTCGCCGCTGGCCACGACATGATCCAGCCCGCCGTAACCGATGTCATACGCCCAGCCGTCGCCGCCAAACGCCCAAATACTCTTTTTGGTAAATAAATTCTGCATGGACAGAATATCCTCAAGCAGCTTGTTATCCGCGGATTGTTGTGGTAAAAGCTCTCGCAGCGTATCACCAACCTGCCGGCTCTTCTCACCGTCATTCCTATTGTCCAGCCAGGCTTGCATAGCCTCTTTCAACTCGGCGGGAATATCCGTTGCCATTGCTTCCTGAATTTTTTGGGCCAAATATTCACGGCGCTGACTGTATCCGAGGTTCATACCGTAACTGAATTCGGCAATGTCTTCGAACAGCGAATTGGCCCAGGCCGGTCCGTGACCTTTTTCATTAACCGTATAGGGACAACTGGGCGCCGAACCGCCGTAAATACTCGAACAGCCCGTGGCGTTGCCGATTACCATCCGATCGCCGAATAGTTGCGTAATCAGTTTCACATAAGGTGTCTCGCCGCAACCGGCACAGGCGCCGCTATACTCGAACAACGATTGCTGAAACTGACTGCCTTTGACTGTGTCCTTCTTCATCACGTTAGAGTGATATGGAATTTTCGAAGTGAAAACCTGATTGGGAATTTCCACTTCTTTTTGGGTTGACAGTGGTTTCATCTCCAGCGCCTTGGTCTTGGCAGGACAGATGTCGGCACAATTACCGCAACCGGTACAGTCCATTACGCTGATCTGAATGCGATACTGGTAATTATCCATACCCGGCCCCTTTGCCTGGACAGTCTCGAAACCGGCCGGGGCATCCTTCAACTCTTCCTGCGTGGCCAGGATCGGACGAATTACAGCATGAGGACAAACGAAAGCACATTGATTGCATTGAATACAGTTTTCTTTTATCCATTGGGGCGTTTCGATCGCAATACCGCGTTTCTCGAACTGCGTCGTCGCGGTCGGATAGGTCCCGTCAGCCGCACAGGCCCTATACGAACCATCCAGCTCATCGGCAAACGAGCTTACCGGCAGGGTGGTCCCCTTTTGCGAGATCATCGGACGCATTACCTTAGTGACAAACTCAGGCTCGTCGCGATTAGGCTCCTCTTCCAATTCCGCCTCGGCCCAGCTTGGAGGATAGTCGATCTTCTGAAGGTTTTCCACCGCCGCATCGACGCCGGCATTATTCATCGCCACCACCTTATCACCCTTGCGACCGTAGGTCTTCTTGATCGCATCTTTGAGATATCCAATCGCCTCGTCAGCCGGGATTACATCAGCCAGCTTGAAAAACGCTGTCTGCATAATCATATTGATACGCTGGCCCAAACCGACTTCGGCAGCGATCCTGACCGCGTCAATATTATAAAACTTCAGTTTCTTCCGGGCGATGGTTCGTTTCATCGAACCGGGCAGTTGCTCTTCCATCTCCTCCAGCGTCCAGGGAGAGTTCAGCAAAAACGTCCCACCTTGACGAATACCCTCAAGTACGTCATAAAGCTGCACATAAGCGCGATTATGACAGGCTACGAAATCAGCCACGTCAATCAGGTAGGAAGACCTGATCTGCTGATCGCCAAAACGCAGGTGGGAGACGGTAAGACCGCCGGACTTCTTGCTGTCATAGGCGAAGTAACCCTGGGCGTACAAGTCGGTGTTATCGCCGATGATCTTAATCGCGTTTTTGTTTGCTCCGACCGTACCGTCGCTGCCCAGGCCCCAGAACTTGCAGCGGACCGTACCTTTCGGCGAGGCGTCAATCTCTTCGGTAATCGGCAACGACGTCATTGTCACATCATCGATGATCCCCACGGTAAAATGGTTCTTAGGCTCATTCTGGGAGAGGTTATCGAACACCGCTTTGACCATACTAGGTGTAAACTCGGCGCTGGAAAGACCATACCGCCCACCCACAATAATCGGTGTGTCGCGGCGCTCCATATATGCCGTACATATATCCTGATACAGCGGCTCACCCAGACTGCCTGGTTCCTTTGTCCGGTCCAGTACCGCGATCCGCTCGACGCTTTCGGGCATCGCCTTGAACAAGTGTTTCGTTGAGAACGGCCGATACAACCGTACCTTTATCAGCCCAACCTTCTCGCCACGGGCGGTCAGAAAATTAATTGCCTCTTCCGCGACTGCGCCGCCGGAACCCATCATTATGATAACGCGGTCAGCATCGGGCGCACCAACATAATCGAACAGGTGATATTCACGTCCGATCACACCTGTCAACTGGTCCATCGTCCCGGCGATAATATCCGCAGCAGCCTGATAATACCTGTTGCAAGCCTCACGAGCCTGGAAAAACGTATCGGGATTCTGTGCCGTACCGCGCAACTGCGGATTCTCAGGATTCATCGCCCGATGACGGAATTTATCAATTGCCCCCCAATCGACCAGGCTCGCCATCGTTTCATAGTCGATCATCTCAACCTTTTGTACCTCATGACTGGTACGGAACCCGTCGAAAAAGTTTACAAACGGAACATTAGTCTTGAGCGTAGCCAGATGACAAACGGTTCCCAGGTCCATTACTTCCTGCACCGACCCGCAGGCCATCAGGGCAAACCCAGTCTGCCGGACAGCCATAACGTCACTGTGATCACCGAAAATACTCAGAGCGTGACTGGCCAGCGTCCGCGCCGAGACATGAAAAACCGATGGTATCAGTTCGCCCGCTATTTTGTACATGTTGGGAATCATCAAAAGCAAACCCTGGCTGGCGGTAAACGTGGTAGTCAGAGCACCGGCCACCAGTGAACCGTGCACAGCCCCGGCCGCCCCGGCCTCCGACTGCATCTCACGGACCAGCAGCGTTTGACCAAAAATATTCTTACGCCCATAGGCCGCCCAGTCGTCGGCCACCTCGCCCATAGTTGATGAAGGGGTGATCGGATAGATCGCCGCTACATCGCTGAACGCGTATGCCACGTGTGAGGCAGCCGTGTTGCCATCGATAGTCTGCATAGTTTTTTTCTTCGCATTGGCGGTTTGGGTTTCCGCACCAGATTGTACTGAAGTCGCCATTTAAAATTTACCTCCATATATGGTTATCTTGGTATCACAGTTGCAAAACATAATTGTTATTTTGTTATCACCAGGAATCACGTTGTGTTATTAGCAGGAATTACGTCATGTTATCAGTGGAAACTACAATATAAAAAATTATGTGGCGCCATGCCAGCATTATTTTCCATTGCCCGCAAATCAACCGATCAGGGCACATACATCCTGCCCTGTCACAAACTATCGACCTTTTTTGCATCAATTGTGACCAATATGTAATTCTTTTTCTCCAAAAACCTCAGCCGTAAACAAATAAACCGCCGTATCGGACTTTTTCCAGGCGTCACCCGGCAGGCCCGCCTTGCCCACACAACATTGACTGAGAAATTCCTCCTTACTCCAGCCGGTTTCCGTTGCCACCTGCGGCAGAAAACAGCCGCTGGTCCGACCTCGCTTGATATATATCCCGTGTTTGCCCAGTTCCAGGTTCAGGGGATCGTCTGTTCGCTCCAGCGGCGAGAGCACCGATATCTCGATATCAATCTCGTCCAGTTCCGCCGGGGTGATCGGGTTCATGGTGAAACGACCATCCTGCGTAGCTGCAATAGCCATTTCCCTTACTGTACTGAGCAGGCTCTGGCTCGGCTGAAATTGGCCGATACAGCCGCGTAGTCGGCCATGATTGTGGATCGTCACGAAACAGCCTCGCATCTCGTTAAACAACGGATCTTTCGATTCGAATCCACTGACCGGCTCCCGCCGCACCGCTGCCGTCACCGCCTTGCGTGCCACCTGCAACAACGATCTTTTCTGCTTTTCAGTCATTGTTCTATCTCCCACAGCATGATCATTTCTTCCGAACTATGACGCCAATATCAACTATCACAAATATTTCAGAACGACAAATCCACCGATCAATAATAGCATGAACGCTATACACAGCCAGTTAAAGTACTTATCGACAAACGGCTTGATTGTCGGACCGTATTTGCCGAACAGACCGGCCACCAGAAAAAACCGTGCCGAACGGCCGATCACTGAGGCTATCAGAAAAATACCGAAGTTTATATTACAGGCGCCTGCCGTGATCGTTATCAACTTGTACGGAAGCGGAGTAAAACCGGCCGCGAAAACCACCCAGGCCGACCAGTCTTTATACCACTGCTGCGACTGCAGGAACTCATGCTCGCCAAAACCGGGAATATGTTCAAAACAGAATATCGCCAATCCGCTGTAATCACCTCCACTAAACCACAGCCAGTGCCCGATAACATAGCCCAATATCCCGCCGACTACACTCGCTAGCGAACAGATCAGGGCAAACCACCACCATTTTTGCCTGGCCCCCAGGGTCAGCGGCGCCAGAAGCACATCCGGCGGAATAGGGAAAAATGAAGACTCGGCAAATGACATCACAAACAACGCCCAGCCCCCATACGAGGTCTGGGCCCAGTGTAAAACCCAGTCATACAAACGCCGATGTAAATGCCAACGGTTACAGCGGTTTTGGGTGGTTTGCACCTCTTGGGACATACCAGATGGACCTTCCTGTATTAGTTGTATCCTGTAATTGAGCCAACTTTTTCGGGAAAAAGTATAAAAAGGCCAGAATTTCCTGGTTGACATTGTCAATAACACACATACAATTAAGCAAAGGAGTGCGTAAGGATAATGCATGGAGGGTGTGTCGTCAAGCGTTGTGGCAGTTGTATATTTCTCTGGTCTTTTTTCGGGGGGGCTGTTTTCTGATAACTTCTTGTTTAGTCTGTAGTTATTAATCTATTCCTTTTTGAGGAATAATCAGTGACAACATCTGTATTGGGTCATCGTGGTCCGATCGAAACAGCCCAAGCCATTGCTATGCGGCCGCCAGCCAAGTTGAATTTGTCTTTAGTGGTCTTAGATCGTCAACCAGACGGCTATCATAATCTGCACACGGTGATGGCCACCGTCAATCTCTACGACGATCTGCATATCCGAATTTCCGACAAGCCTGGCATTCGCCTGTCTTGCGCTGGTCTGCCCAGCCCGAAGGGCCATGAAAATTTGGTTTATCGTGCCGCTGAATCGTTAGCCCGCCACAACAACGTACAACCGGCCCTGGAGATATACCTAAACAAACGTATTCCCTCTGGTGCCGGTTTGGGTGGTGGCAGCAGTGACGCTGCCGCTTGTTTGCTAGGCCTGAACCGGCTTTGGGCTTTGGGTCTGCCCATCGAACAATTGGACTCTCTGGCCGCGGAACTCGGCTGTGACGTACCGTTTTTCCTTCACGGTCCCGTCGCTTACTGCACTGGTAAAGGCGAAATCGTCATGGAACTGCCTCATCGCTGTCGGCGCTATGTCCTGTTGATTGTTCCCGACATTCGCACTTCCACCGCCGAGGTTTATCGCAACTATACCTGCGACAGAATTCGCGCCGAAGAGGGCGTCTCCCTGATTCGCTATTTTCTCCAACGAGGAGACCTTGACGGATTGCTTACTCAGGGTATCAACAGTCTTACCGGCTCCGCAATGACGCTGTTTGAACCGCTAAGAATCTTACAGCACAAAATCGAAGATATGAACATTAGCCCTGTTCACATGTCCGGAAGCGGATCGTGCCTTTTTGTCACTTCCGAGTCCCACGAACAGATAACCCAATGGGCTAAGCAAATACACAAACACAATCTGGCTCAAACTTTCGAAGTCAATTTTCACGATCATGGGGAACTATTTGTGGAGGTGCACCATGGAGGTGTCTGAAATCAGAATTAAACTGGTAAGAAATCGCGGTGACCGTCTCAAAGCTTTTTGTTCGATTACTTTTGACAACGATTTCGTGGTACGCGATCTGAAGATTATCGAAGGTGTCGGCGGCTATTTTGTCGCCATGCCTTCGCGTAAGATAACAGATCGTTGTTCGGCGTGCGGAATGAAAAATCATTTGCGCGCTAAATTCTGCAATGAGTGCGGCAAACGGATGAACGAAAATCGGGCAAAAAGAGGCGACGAACGAACCAAGCTCCACGCTGACGTCGCGCATCCGATCAATTCGCAATTCCGGGACATAATCCAAAAGCGAATCACCGAAGCTTATCATCAGGAAGTAGAAAAATCAAAACAGCCCGGCTATGTGTCGCCCAGGATGGATGACCTTGATGTGGAATACGCCGACGACTTATCCGCTGGGACCGACGAGTTTGTTTCCAGCACCGATGCCCAAGGCTCATCTGTGCCGTCGAACCCGGACAGTCCCGTTGAAAAAAACCATCGGAACGATGAGTCCTCCAAATCTTCAACCGATCCATCTGATTTCAGTGAAGGCATACTCTAAACTGCGATTCAGCCGACTAATGCGGGAAAAGGTGCGACACGTAGAGCCGCGTAAGAGAAATCGCACTGATTTGGTTCGATCATCCTTCAACCATATTGATTCGGGCATTCCTGTTCAACAGCCTGGCGATACAGTTCATGCAGTTTTTGGTAAACAGGGCCGGGCCTCTCATCGGCGATCTTGTGGGCTTCCACCTGGCGCAGGGGCATCAGTTCCATAATACTGTTGGTCAGGAAAACCTCGGTTGCTTCGAGCAGGTCTTTTATGACCAATTCGTGCTCTTCACATTCAATGTCGTTTTGCCTGGCCAGTTCGAGAACCACTTTACGGGTGATCCCCGGCAGAACGGGAGTATCCAGCGGTGGTGTGAGAAGTTTGTTATTGTGGACGATGAAAACGTTACTGACACAACCTTCAGCCAGCCGATTGGTGGTGGTAAACCACAGCGCCTCGGCCGTCTTTTTTGTCTGGGCCTCTCTCAGTGCCAACAGCCGCGGCAGAAAATTCAAAACTTTATGTCCGCTGGTAGGGTCGTCGGGATTCTGCTTGCAGGAGCTGATAATTACGATTGCCCCATAACGATAAAGTTCATTCGGATAAGGGTTCATTTGCCCGGCGGTAATAATCAATGTGTCTTGAGGTTGATGATCCTCACCAACGTTTCTGCTCCTTATACTGCCAGATGTGACGGTCAGCCGCAGACGCCCATCCCTGAGCTGGTTGGCCTCGAGCAGCTTGTCGATAGCAGCGGTCATCTCATCGCGTGATTGGGTTATGGTGATATTCAGCGCGGCAGCGGAACGGAACAGACGGTCCAGATGATCGTCGAGCCGAAACACTTTGCCGTTATAGCTGCGCATAGTCTCGAACAAGCCCACACCGTGCAGCAGACCGGTATCGTGAACACTGATTTGCGCCTCGTCGGCATCGGCAAGGTTATCGTTGAGAAATACAAATTCACTCATAAGATCGATTCAATCCAGGTTAGAACAGTTTAACTTTCGCGGCTTTTTTAACACAATTTTCATTCGATTGGCTAGAATGATACAGCAAGACCGGCTACAAGGCAATAGGTTGTCTTGTACTGGTGGCATGAAGCCCGTGGAGCAGGGCGGCGGCCTTGGCGAGCGTTTCGTCATACTCGGCTTGCGGATGGCTCTCGGCGACGACTGCGCCGCCGACCTGCAGGTGGGCCTTTTGACCGGCAAGAACGATGGTTCTGATGGCAATGTTGAGTTCCAGGTTGCCATCAAACCCGATCCAGCCGATACTGCCGGTATAAACACTGCGTGCGGTAGGTTCCAGCTCGTCGATAATTTCCATGGCACGAATCTTTGGCGCACCGGTGATAGACCCGCCGGGAAAGGTGGCCTGTAATATTTGGCCGACCGACGTACCGCCACGCAGATTACCGGCAATGGTAGCGACTGTATGGAAAACGGTTGGATGCGTCTCGATAGTTCTTTCTTCGAGCACCTTCACCGAGCCCCAGCGGCAGATTCGACCGAGATCGTTGCGTTCCAAATCGATGATCATATTCAATTCGGCCCGGTCCTTTTGGGATTGTTCGAGTTCTTGGCGGTTAGCAAGGTCCTGATCGGCGTTTTCTCCACGGGCGATGGTTCCTTTGATCGGACGGGTGATGATATGATCGCCGCGTTTTGACAGAAAAAGTTCCGGCGAGACGCTGACTACGGCATTGCCGGGCGTTACCAGCAAGGCGGCATAGGCAGCCGGGTTGTAAGCAGTAAGATATTCGTATAACCCGGCTGGGGCCTCACTGTAGGGACAGGAAAATCGCTGCGACAGATTCACCTCGTAAATATCGCCTGCCTTAATGTACTCGATCGCCCGGACCACCTTGTCCAGGTAGTCGCCGGGTTTGATATTGTGCTGCATTTGTTTGGCTAATTCGGCGGTGGAAACATGCTTGGTCGGGCTGTGCGATTTTTCGGATGGTTGGGGATGGGCCGGGACGCTTTCATACAATTGGCGCAACTGATTCAGCCGGCGGTGTGGGTTGGTTTTTTGCCCTTCGTATTGCAGGGCCAGCAGGTAGCCGGTGTTTTTGTCATGGTCCCAGGCCAGGACTGTATCGTAAAAACCAAAACGCAAAAGCGGTAAAGGTATATCATGAACAACCTGATCGGGCAGCCGTTCGATGTGACGACCCAAGTCGTAACAGAGATAGCCGACCCAGCCGCCGACAAACGGAACCGGCAGCGGTCCATCTGGAATAAGTCTATACTTACCGCACGCCGCATCTAGCAGCTCAAACGGATTACCGCTGGCCGAACTGTCAAAAACCAACGTCTCGCAAGGGTTAATTCCCAAATAACTGTAGCGACAGACGCCGGTGGGTGAAAAGTCACCCAGTACGAAATACTCTCTATGCAAACTCAGATACGCCATCGAGCTTGGCAGAGATGGTATCTTGTCAATCTGTTCGGTTATCAGTTTAACTGTTTTGGTCATCGGAAATCCAGATGATTACTGTCCTGCCTGCAGGCACACCGACCCAAAATATAGCATTAACCGGCCCAAAATGGAATACCAAAGTAGCTTCATTATACTTGCTCTGTGGGCTTGCTGCTAAGACAGTTCTCGAGTAAACTTAAATCTGCTGGATGGATACTTTATCTGAGATATGGAGAAATCAAATGCCGACAGACCAACGCATCGAACATACCGATAAGTCCGGGAAAACCCGTTCTATTGACCGGCGGAATTTCATGAAAACCACAGCGGGTGGAGCTTTGGGGGTGATTGGTACACTGTCAACAAGTTGCTTTGCCCCGGCAGGATCGCACCGAGCCCCCGGCAAACGGCCCAATATTCTCTTTGCCATCGCCGACGACTGGTCCTGGCCCCATGCCGGCATAGCCGGCGACCGGGTGGTCAAGACCCCCACTTTTGATTGCATAGCCCGGGAAGGCGTATTGTTTACCAATGCTTATGTCGCCGCTCCTTCCTGCACCCCTTCACGTGGGGCGATTTTGACGGGTCAGTGGCACTGGCGATTGGATGAAGGGGTGAACCTGTGGAGCACCCTGCCGGCCAAGTTCGATGTGTATCCTGACATATTGGAAAACGCCGGTTATCACGTCGGCTTCACACGCAAGGGTTGGGGCCCCGGACGTGATGAAGCGGCCGGACGCACGCGCAATCCAGCCGGGGACCGTTACAAAAACTTCGAAACCTTTCTACAGGCCCGGCCCAACGATGAGCCATTCTGTTTCTGGTTCGGCAGCTATGATCCGCATCGGGGCTACAAATGGCTTTCCGGCGCACAAAGTGGTATGAAACCGCAAGATGTTAAAGTTCCCGCGCCACTGCCGGACAGTGAAGATGTACGAAATGATATTTGCGATTACTACCTGATGGTGCAGCGTTTCGACCGTGAACTCGGCGAGATTATCAAAACCATCGAACAAAACGGCTGGCTGGACAATACCATCGTCGTGATCACTGGCGATAACGGTATGCCTTTCCCGCGTTGTAAGAGCAATCTCTACGATCTGGGCACGAATGTACCGCTGGCGGTACGCTGGCCGGCAAACGTGACCGGCGGGCGAGTGGTGAAAGATTTCATCAGCCTTACCGACCTGGCGCCGACGTTTCTGGAATTGGCCGGCCTTAAGCCTATAGATGAGATGACCGGAAGGAGCTTCCTCGATATTTTGCTTTCGAATAAGTCCGGCCTTGTTGACCCTGCGCGCGACCATGTCCTGACCGGCAAAGAACGCCACACACTCGGCCAGGAAACCGGCCCAGGCGGTTACCCCTGCCGGGCCATCCGCTCACATGATTTTCTTTACATACGCAATTTCAAGCCTGACCGCTGGCCGGCCGGACATCCCGAAAGCTACCGTGACATCGACGGTTCTCCCACAAAAAAATATATGATGGACCATCGCGACGAACCGCAGGTTACAGGGCTATTCCATTTGGCTTTCGATAAGCGCCCTGCCGAAGAACTCTACGACTTGAAGAAAGACCCTGATCAGCTCCATAACGTCGCCTCGCAGCCACAGTACGCCCAGACAAAGGCCAAACTTACCGCCGCACTTACCGCCGAACTCAAAGCCACCGCCGACCCACGCATCCTCGGCGCCGCCGATGTCTTCGAAACCTATCCCTACTATGGCAGTGGAGGCCAAAAGAAAAAATAGCCCCTTTTATCTCCTTCGACGGTTGCCCCATAGTTCTATTTGCAGGCGTGGGCAGTAGCGAAAACCTTTATCGATACACATTTGAGCGATACGCGGACCGAGGCGGTTGTACTCGGTTTTAGTGCGGGCCTGGGGCATGAGTAATATCTTGTTCTTGTCAATGTTATGCAATTGATTTACTAGTTCGTCTATCTCAGCAAGGTCGGATTCCTCTTCAACTACGAATTTCAGTTGATAGTCATAGCGATCTATGAAGCTCTCAATGGAGCTTATATTGAGTCGTCGCTGTTGGTGAGACTGAACGTCAGGACCATCGGGCGGCGTCGAGTTCGAAAGTTTGGGACTGATGCTGATCAGGTCACAGATAATTTCGCGGAATTGGGTAGCTGATGTTTCCACCGTAATGTGTATGCCCCGCCGATTCAGTGCCTGCAGAAAATCAGGCAGGTCGGGCGCGATCAGCGGTTCGCCGCCGGTGACTACTACGTATGGACAGTCATAAGTTTCAACCTGGGCCAGTATCCGGTCAATTGTCATTGGCTTGCCCTGTGATGTTTGCAGTGCGTATGGAGTATCGCACCATCGGCAGCGCAGATCGCAGCCCGCCAGTCGAACAAATACCGATGGCACACCGGCGTATCGCCCCTCACCCTGTATCGAATAAAATATCTCGCTGACGTTCAATAGGTATATCCCTGAAAGTTATGGATTCTATTTCGCCTGAATAACAGGTTTGCTATTATTGGGGTACGTATTTTATGGGATCCTCCATGTTCGCCTCGGCGAATCCTTTCAGGCGAAACAGGCAGGAATCGCATCGGCCGCAGGCGCGACCTTGCTCATCGGGATCGTAGCAACTGTGGGTTAGTGAGTAATCCAAACCTAATTGTTTACCTGCTCGGATGATTTCGCACTTGGTCATAAACAGCAGCGGCGCATGGATTTTGAAACAGTCCTGTCCTTCAATGGCGGCCTTGGTAGCTACGTTGGCGAGCCTCTCGAAAGCGGTAATAAAATCGGCCCGGCAGTCAGGATAACCGCTGTAATCGACCGCGTTGACCCCGATAAAGATATCGAAAGCGCCGACCACCTCCGCCCAGGCCAGACCCAGCGACAGCAAAATCGTATTACGGGCCGGCACATAAGTCGGCGGTATCCCCCCGGCAGGGCTATCGCAGGCTGATTGAGCTTTCGGTACGGACAAATCACCGGTCAGGGCCGATCCACCGAAGCAGCGTAAGTCCAATTCACTGATCTTGTGTTCGGCAACTTTCAAACTCTGGGCCACCCTCCCGGCTGCGGCAATCTCGCAGGCGTGCCGCTGGCCGTAAGAAACCGTCAGGGCGTAGCATTCAAACCCATCAAACCGGGCGATAGCCGCGGTGGTATAGGAGTCCAGCCCCCCGCTGAGCAGAACAACAGCCTTGGCAGTCGTGGTGGAGGTTGTTGATTGTCTTGCCATGTTCGACTCCGCAGATTAAGATACATCAAAGCTATAAACCGCCAGATCATCCGTTCGGGCGGAACCAGATATTATACTCGTGACGATTGAGTTTTCGCTTACGCGGCTCTACGTATCCTGTTTTTTATTATGTATTTACTTATCCTGAAAACCTTTACAATTGGCCCTGCCAGGAACCCATTGGGCATAATATACCGCTTAACAGGAGAATAAACAAGGATATGACTAAACAGATAAAATTGGAAACCTTTGCCAATCCTCAGTCGTCGCGCGATTACGAGATCGAAATAGACTGTCCAGAGTTCACCAGCCTATGTCCCAAAACCGGACAACCCGATTTCGGCACTATTATTATCCGCTACTGCCCGGACAAGGAATGCATTGAACTGAAATCGCTCAAGATATACTTACAGGGTTATCGGAACAAGGGCATCTTTTACGAGGCGGTAATAAACGAGATTATCGACGATCTGGTGGCGGCGTGTCGGCCACGGAAAATGACCGTAAAAGGCGAGTTTAAGGTTCGCGGCGGGATCACCACCACCGTGACGGTGGAATACCCGGGTTAGAACATACGGGGGCTGCGTCAAAAAGTCGATATTCACGTCTAAAAATGCTGCTGTAGTGCTGGAATCAACGTTTCTCAAGCCCTGGCGTTATAATAGTAGGAAATCCTATGTGGCAAAACAGGGCCTACCGAATTAGGCCGACGCAGAAAAAAAGCGAGAGAAAGGGGAGTGTCTCTCTCTCTCTCTCGCCCAAAGGAGGAGGAAAATGTCATACTTAACCGGTATAACCGGTCCAATCCTCTTACATAATACACCAAAACTTACCAAAAGCAAGATAAAAAAAATAAAAAATTTTTAAAATATTTTTTGTCGCGCTTTGCTGATCAATATTTTATGTTGTTGGAATTGTTGTAACTCCTTATTTTTTGTGATTGGAAATTGTTGTAAGTGCTTATTTTACGTTGTTGGAATTGATGTAAGTGCTTATTTTTGCGTAACGATTATAACGATTAGGTAAGATGGGTAAGAAAAAACCGCGAAATTCGGCGAAATTTGGATGAATTCTGATGAAAAGTGATGTGGTTTGTACCCTGTTTGTACTATGTTTGTATGTAGTTTGTAGTATGTTTGTGGTATGTTTTGATGAGTTTTGATGTTAAAATAGGTAAGATTCACCACCAAGTAACAAAGAAGCGAAGGACACGAAGATTTTAGAAGACACTAAAAGAGGGAGGGAGTTTTATTGGGTAAATGGGCAGGGTAGAGGGGATAGGTAGAGTAGGGGGAATAGGTAAAACCTGTTGGAAAGTTTGAATTTTGGAGTTTGGAGCTACCGATGATCGCAATGTTGTGTAAGAAATTTCTTTATGCGGCGTTCAAGAATTGGGACATTTTTTGTCCAGCACTCCCAAATGATCATCACCTTCCAGCCGAGATGTTTTAATGTTCTAATTTGTTCGGTATTGCGACGGACATTTTCATTTCTTTTCTTTTCCCAGAAACTCTTGTTTGTTTTCGGTATTACACGGCCGCATCGACAATTGTGCATATGCCAAAAGCAGCCATGGACGAATATGGCTTTTTTATGGCAAGGGAAAACAAGATCAGGACAACCTGGCAGCTTCTTTACATGCAGTCGATATCGGTAGCCAAGTGAATGAACCAGCTTTCGCACGACCATCTCAGGTTTTGTATTCTTGCCTCGTATTCGAGACATGTTGAAGGAACGTTGTGCTTTTGTCAACACATCAACCATGAGGTTGTTCCAACGAAAATCTTCGCTTAGCACAGTTACTCAAATGTAAGGATACTTTCTTATAGTTACGCAGTTTCATCTTTGTCTATGAGGTGCCTGAAGTCATCCGGATTCAGATTTGGAATACCCACGCTTAAATAGAACCGTGTGAAACAGGATTGCAAGGCCTCGGCGAAAGGGGCATCGATAGCGGCAACTCGTTTGAATTTCTCTGTGTCACCAATTTCCTGATACGCCACGCTTTCCAATTGTAGAAAGTCGCAGTATGAGTCAGGAATATCAAGAAAGCCTGGCATGAACCAATAGCGTCCATCTAATTTACCCATGTGTTCTGCAGGAGACTTAATTCGTCGTCGAAGTTTGTCATCCTGATTTCCTCCTCGCCATGGGTGTCTCTGTGTCCCATCAGGATCCCTATACGCTTTTAGTATAGTCTCCTTTGCAGGAAACGCCTTCACGGTCAGGACATGCTCCGCACGAGGTAGAGTATCGTTTGGTTGAATGTGGAGATGACAATGTGGTGTCAACACTACTCGGAATGTTCCGTCTTCCACACTCTTTATTATTTCTCCTAATCGCAAGTCTTCTGATATGCTCGGATATATATAAAACTCACTGGCCTTAACTTCTTCTAATTCCTGTGTGCCCTCTACCGAAGGATTCAATCTACCTATTTGTAGAGCGGCTCTCCGTCGGATTAAACGTTCCAACACGGCAGCATCGACTTGTTCTTTGCCTGTCAGTTGATCCCATTTTTTTTCGAGAAACTCCCAAAGATATGATCCCGCGGAACGCTCAAGCTCATCGTGAAGCTTTCGAGCAAGCTGGGGGATATTTGTATTTAGAAGTTGGCTGATCGCTTGTTCGATGTCGTCAGGCCTACTTTTATCAGCCCAAACGACAAAAGCGGTTTCATCAAGTTCAGGTGGCTTTACGCCGCTACTATACACAACCAGCGGACAGAAACGAGTGCCTCGATATTTCTCCACCATTCCCATAACTTGGGCATCTCGGTGTTTAATTTCGCCTTTATAAGTGTCTGAAATAATCAGGTCATATCGATACAAGGGGTTTGACATTCGCTCGAAAGCTTCGTCAAAGTTGTCGCAGGGATGAATATCGGCTTCAACTTTACATGAGGAAAACACTCTTGGGAAATCACGCATATGCTGCATGAGGGCCTCTGGTTCATCTTCAACAAGAAGCACCTGCAATCTTGTAGTTCCGTTGCTCATAGACCCACCCGTTCTTCAAAGGATGCTTCAAAACAGGCGCCAGGCAATTTACAGTCATCACGGTAGATTAACTTTCCATATGGCTCAATCACCTGTCGCGCGATAAACAGTCCCAAACCCATACCATCTGGTTTACGGGAGAACTCCGGATCGAATATCCGCTCCACATCTTCTTCGGCCACTCCTGGACCATCATCAGAAAACCGTATTCTGAATCCATGTTTAAGTGTAGTTACTTGTATGTCTATTTTTCCGCCTTTTCCATCTCCATGATGTCGCGTGAGCCAATAAATGCTATTATCAAGAAGATTCGCAATAATTTGGCCAAGGTCTGAACGCGACATATGTACCACTAGAGGTTCTTTGGGAGCTCGCAGTTCACTCTCGATTTTTTGCTTTGCTGTTAACCCCGCAAATAACGCCAAATTATCACTTATCTCCTCCTGAACCACGAAGGATGAAACGCGTCCACGCTTTCCAGCAGTTTTCGGTATTAATTTTTCCCTAAGGTTTCCAATTTGTTCAAGCCAAGCCCTTATGTTAGTAAATGTTCCCGTCAGTCGCTTGTGAGTACCATTACCAAGCAATTTGTCCAAAGCGTTACTGCCGAGTGATCCTAGCAATTGCTTTTCCCAATACGCCACTTCGCGTGAAACTCGTCCCAGAGGAGCCCCAATTTCATGGACTACGATATCAACAAGTTGTCCAAGTCCGGCTGCCAGAAGTACACGAGAATAGTGAGCTTGAAGACGCTTGACGCCCTCGCGAATATCCGTATCTTTTTGCCTCACCATCTTGCTGACAGGGTGAGCTTTTCCAAGTTGTTTGTCAGCTTCGGTGACAACGTCGGACATATCGAATGGTTCGAAGAGTGTTGATAATTCCTCAGGTTTTGTTTCTTCACGGGGACGTTCTCGGTATCGTTCTTCTTCAAGCAGGGCAAGAATGCGGAGGAACCACGTTTTTAATGCACTGTACTCATGATTGTGGACAAGGCCCTCTCGCGTTGTGCGATCGATCAATTTCGGATTATCGTGACGCGAAATACGAATCGCTGAAATGATCTGGTTGTTTGCAAGCCTAAGCGTAGGTGTCTGACGACTTCGTGTGTCAATGCTTAACCAATCTGTACCCGTTTCACCATATGGATAAACGCGAAAGCCATCACGATAGATACTGACGCCACAATACTCGTTAAGAATCCGGCGAATTTCAGTCAGAGATTGGTTGAATTGTAGCATGAATGGCGAAAGTCCTGGCCTGTCTCTGTCCCAGGCCCGAATTTCAACTTCAAACGGGCCGCACTGTACCGGTTCTCCTTTATTTCCAAGCTTTTTGTTATTTAACTTTTTAGCTCTCTTTCCATCAAACTGAACCTCACCATTAAATACTCCTTCAGGGGACAGGTTTCCGATTAATCGGTATCTGGGTTTGCTCGTTAATTCATGTGGCTGAACTTTTCCTGTCAGATCAGGATATCCTGGAATCGAAAGGTTAATTTCAAAGTTTGCGGTTTCTGATTGCCCGGTGTCAGTTTCGAAAGGTGAAATCAATCGCGACAAACGATTGTGTAAGGATCGAAAGTCTTCTTCGAGCCAGTGTTTTCTCGCGTGAAGATTTGAAAGTTCCAGAATTGTTCCATGTTTTAGATCATGAATCGGACCCACCTCATAATCAAGCGTGATCTCATCGAGATAGCTCTCATCGTTAAATTTTCCCCAGTTCAGCAAGACGGCTACACCCTCGGATTCGTTTTTCATTTTGGTTTGCATAAGCAGCGTCTCGCCGAGTCGAGCGGCGGCAAACCGACCAATGCCTTTTGCGCCAAGATATATTCGCCCTGATGGCGAACGTTCCTTGCGTTTCTTTAGCACTGTTCCAGGTTCGAACCAGCCACTTTTGACTGTTTCAAGGTTCATACCCACACCGTTATCTGAGATAGTCAAGGTATTCGGATCATTTGCATCAAAAATTACAGAAACGCTGGTAGCATCTGCATCATAAGCATTTTTGACCAGTTCAACTACAGCGACTGGCTCATCGCTTATCAATTCCTCACCGAGCAAAGATATGATCCTTGCTCGTGGGCGCATGATTGCAGAACCGCTTTTAGGTGTCACCTTTTTCATTTTTTATCTTAAATGCAAATCAAATTTTTGACTATCGCCTTCATTACCGGCGGACAGACTGCATTGCCAACCATTTTGATTTTGTCACGGCGAGTACCATGATTCAATTTGAATTTTTTCGGCCAGCCCATTGCCTGTTTTAATTCCGGCGGCTGGAGCATTCTCATGACATGGCCAGAAGTTGTTGGTTTTACATACGCAAAACGGTCGAGCGTTGTTATTGTTCTGAGGGGGACATCGATGCTTTGCCATCCGCCGGCATGGTCTGTGCCATAATAAACTATGAGAAAGGGGCTGTTTTTACCCAGGCTGGCAATAGCTCTGTCGGCACGTTCAAGGGTGGCCCTGGCTCGTTTTGGAGTTTTAAGCGGGGAATAATTATACGTTCCATTGCCGTCGATGATATGTCTTGCTGTTTTAATTTGTTTTTTAGGTATCTTAACCGGCTGAGGCTTTCTTTCTCTGTCGCAAAGAATAAACATTCTGCGACGTGCCTGAGGAACGCCAAAATCTGCGGAATTGAGAACCTGCATGTTAGTTTTGTACCCCAGTTTTTCAATGTCACTAATCAATTCCGTATAACGCTTCCAGTTTTTCATGCTTATAACATTTTCAATTACCAGCCATCGTGGCTGAAATACTTTGGCAAATTTTATAACCAACAAAGCTGTTTCTCTGCTTTGCTCACATCTTGGCTTGTTGCCCTTGGCAACACTGTGATTGGTACATTCTGGTGAAGCAAGTATAAGGTCAACTTTACCAAGTTTTCTGGTCAAACTTTGGGGCTTAATGTTTTCCAGCTTATCACAATAAAACTTAGCACCAGTGAAATTGTCTTTATAGACGGCTTCGGCAGCAGAGCACATATCAAAGCCTGCAACAACATCAACACCGGCAGATTTTGCACCCCAACTGCTACCACCAGCTCCACAAAACAGATCTATTGCTCGAATTTGTTTCATACTTGTTTTTTCGGCAAATAAGCCCATTTGGCTTCAAATTTTGACCATCTATAACTAGAAACCATATAGTGGTACATAATACATAAGGGTATTGCAATAAAACCCTTATGTCAAGCTGTTTTTCTGCTATGAAAAGTTGGGGGGGAAAATATTTATGAGATTGCCGGGTCGCTGCGCAAAATCCGCGTGGGCTAAGAGCACCACCCTACAAGAGAAGATGGCGGGCGTGGCCGGGGTGGTGGAAGATGGATTAGCTATCGCGGCTCTCCGCTTCGCTTCGTGTCCCGCTATCGCGGGAATGACAGGTTTTTGTTTTTACGCCAAAATACTGGATTCGCTATCGCGGCTCTTCGCTTCGCTTCGTGTCCCGCTTTCGCGGGAATGACAGAGGGGGATTAGGGCGGAAGATAGACCCCTGCCTTCGCAGGGGTGACAGTTGTTCGCGGGGGTGACGATTGTGGGTGGGGTAGGTTGGTTTGTGGGAATTTGGGGTAAAAAAACAGGTGCATTGGCGGTGGTGATATGGTAAAATCAAGAAAATGTGGATTTTAATGTGCTGGGTGGTGTGTTTGTTTGAGGTTTGGAACGTGTGGCGGCAGGGTGTGACAGCACCCATAATAAAAAAGGTGAAAGATCGTGAGTTTTAGTTCTGGTTTTCGTTTTTGTGACAATATAGAACGGATGGAAGGTTATACGCCGGGATTCCAGCCGAGGGATGCCGAGGCGATAAAGCTCAATAGCAATGAAAATCCTTATCCGCCTTCGCCAAAGGTTTTTCAGGCTATTGCCAATCTCGACGGCCGGGCACTGCGTCGATATCCGCGTGTGCACTGGGATAAATTCCGCGAGGTGGCGGCGAAAGTGCATGGTGTGGCGGCTGAAATGGTGGTTTGCGGTAACGGGGCTGACGAACTGCTGACTATGTTAGTGCGATGCTGCTGCGATCGCGACCGGGCGCTGGCGTATCCGACGCCGACGTATTCGCTTTATCCGATACTGGCGGATATCCAGAACTGCCCGGTAGTAGAGGCGCCGTTCGGAGATGATTTTGGGATTCCCGAAAAGCTGTGCGATACCGGGGCGGCTCTTACTATTTTGTGTAATCCGAACGCTCCCACGGGTACGTTAGTGGGGGTGGATGATGTGGCAAAACTGGCAGGCGATATTGACGGTGTTTTGGCTATCGATGAGGCGTACGTCGATTTTGCGAAAGACAACTGCCTGCGACTGCTTAAGGAATTCGACAATATTGTTATCCTGCGCAGCATGAGCAAAGGCTATTCGCTTGCGGGGATGCGGTTCGGGTATGCGATGGCCTCGCGGCGAATCGTCGAAGCAATGATTAAGGTTAAAGATTCCTATAACGTCAACGTCGCTACCCAGGTGGCGGCGGTGGCGGCCCTGGAGGACCAGGAATACTTTCAGCAAAACATCAAAAAAATCATCGATCAGCGTCAGCGATTGATAAGCGATCTGCGAAAGCTCGGGTTTGAGCCAGGCCCAAGCCAAAGTAACTTCCTGCTGGTAGGGACCGGTACGATGGCTGCCGAGCGGATATACGAAAAACTCATCGAGCACAATATTTATGTGCGGTATTTCAAGAAAGAAGGCCTGACCGACAAACTGCGAATTACCGTGGGCAGTAGCGAACAAAACGATGCCTTACTGGAGGCGTTGCATGAAATCCTGTCATAGGAGAAACCGATCATGGCAAAGCGAACCGCTAAAATTGAACGTACGACCAAAGAAACGCAAATCGAGTTGGATTTGAATCTCGACGGCAGCGGTCAATATGAAATCGATACCGGGGCGGGTTTTTTCGATCACATGTTGTGCCACGTAGCCAGGCATGGACTGTTCGATCTGATGATAAAGGCACGCGGCGACCTTCATGTCGATGCCCATCATACGGTCGAAGATGTCGCTATTTGCCTGGGGCAGGCTATCGAAAAGGCCCTGGGTGACAAGAAAGGCATCGTACGGTTCGGTTCAGCGATAGTGCCTATGGAAGATAGCCTCGCTCAGGTGGCCATCGATCTTTGCGGCCGAGCTTCGTGCGTCTATAACGTTCGGTATTGCTCCGGTAAAGTAGGAAATTTCGATGTCGAACTGGTGCGTGAGTTTATGCGGGCACTATCGAATAACGCCCAGATGAATCTGCATATCAATGTACCTTATGGCAGTAATAATCATCATATTGCCGAGGCCATTTTCAAAGCGATCGGCCGGGCACTGGCTGAGGCGGTTCGGATAGATGACCGCATCAAAGACATACCCAGCACTAAAGGAATACTTTAATCAACAGTAATCCATCGGCTTGTCCGGTGGTCGATGATTAGCTGTCATGGGCGAGTGGCGAGTGAAAAGACTGTCAGGAACAGTAAGAGCGATAGTTTTTGATCTGGATGACACACTGTATCCGGAAGTGCAGTATGTACGTAGCGGCTTTCGGGTGGCGGCCCAACGGCTGGCAGGGTCCGATTGCGATGCCGAGCGGGTTTTCGATCTGCTATGGCAAACATTCGAAAATGGGCCGCGAGATCGGGTTTTCAATACGGTACTGGAACAACTGGGCGAAAGTGACGATCCACAGGTTATAGCCGAGTTGGTTGGATTGTATCGTTGCCATCGGCCGAGTTTGCGACTGGAACCGGCTGTGCGGGGGATGCTGGAACAGTTGCACATAAAATATAAACTGGGCCTGATCACCGACGGGTTTCTACCGGCTCAAAAACTCAAAGTCGAAACTCTGCAACTGGATGGGATATTCGACCATATCATCTATACGGAAGAGTTGGGCCGGGAGTTCTGGAAACCATCGCCAAAGGCGTTCGAGATGATGAGTGAGGCGCTAAACTGTAGCTGGAAAGAATGCGTATATATTGCAGACAACCCTGGTAAGGATTTTATTGCTCCCAATCAATTAGGCTGGCAGAGTGTTCAGGTGCAACGGGCCGATCGGATTCATACGGACGTTGCGACCGTAGCGGGCGGGGGGCCGCGGATTGTTATTGATGATGTGACCAGGCTTGGCGAAGTTTTAGCCGCGAATTGACCCAACTCGTACACAAAAATAGTTGTCTTCGCCGGGCTGAAGTTCGTCTCTCATCTATGCTTTGACCGTCTATTGGTTTCCCTTGGCGAAGCAGTCTGGGTCCTGGGCTAGTTTTTGTCTGGCTTCTTCGGTCATCGCCGCAAAGGCGGGGTAGTCGGTGGACCAGGCTCGCGAACTCCAGTTGCCCTGAGCCATCTTTTCGATCTCGAGTTGTATATCGTCAAAATAACTGCCGTAGATGTGCAGGGAATCGGTAATGTCCACATATCGCCCGATGAGAACCTCCCGGCCGATGTTCCTGCTGATCCGCCCGGCGATGATCCGTTGCAGGTCGGTCAGGGCATAAGCGTTCATGAACCATGCCTTGTAGAGATCACGACTGCGCCAGTGGGAGTTCATGTTCAAGACAGGCCTGGCCCGCTCGTCCTCGATAATACGGAACCAAAGCCTTTGCAGACAGGGTGGATCGTTGGTTAACGGATCGGCGGTGGGCATCCAGGTGGTGGCCTGGGCCCGGCGGGTATGAAACGTCTCACTGCATTTGCGAACAACGTAATCGATCTGATCGAACGGAACGAAAGGTTTGGCCGGGGCGGCACTGCTTAAATCATCGACAGGGCAGTAAGCGAAAAGCCTTTCGTGATAAGTGTAGGTCCATTTGCCCCCAGCCGGGTCGATCCAGTGGTCGTGAATGCCGTCGCATACTTCCTGCCGATATGCTTCAAGCTCGGCTGGGCCGCCGGGGAAATTCTTGTGGATCCTTGGCTGAGCGAAAGGATCGGCTACGGTGATCACGACGGTAGCATCTCTGCTGGGTGGATCGTTGGGTTTGTCGTACTCAGTCCTGACCTCAACGCCCTGATTCCAGACGGCCAGGACGGCTTTTTCCCATGCTTCAGGCAGACAATCAGCTTTTACCGTCAATACCGGGACATTTCCAGAGCACGTATCTACAGATAACATAAACACTCCTAACGAAAATTTAAGCTTCACAGGACATTAGTACAGACTACCGGAAAATATTCGGCCGACTGTCGAAAACCAATATCACAGTATAAGATACCCTGTGGTGTTTGCAAGTAGAAACTGCCTCGATGTCATGGGGGCATAACGACCGCCAGATGCCCCGTAAGCATATAACTTGTTTACTGACAATCAGTTATATTTTAGTGATTACGTACTTGCCCGGTGAACACATATACGGTATAATCGCCGCTGTTAAGTAGAGAATGTACCGATATTTAAAAATATGACTTTGGAGAACTACATGTCAAAACCCAGACGCCGTCGTAAAGTTGGCAGTAAAAAGCGCCGTGCCCGCTGGAAAAGCCGTCATCATAAAACCTAGCCAGACATGGTCCTGAGCCTGGAAATTGGCAATGGCCGGAACCATAATGATAGGTTTGTGTGAGAATGTGTACTTATGTAAGTATTTTGTGACTATTTCGCGCACAATTTTACTCGTACGAGTCTGGCAATCAGTTTAGGCATCGCCAGGACGTGGGGAGAATCACCGTGCCGGTTGTGTGTTGTCCGCCAGCCATCTCCTGTCGGCAGGAACTCGAACAGCTTTTGGACAGCCTGCAAGACGCCGATACCACTTTCTCATCTTAACGGTAATGTGGCGTTATTGAAGGGCATATTCCTGGACAATTTCGTCCAGCGTCTCGATCTCTTCTGAAGAAAGGACCAATCGACCCGCCTGGGCGTTTTCTATGGCTTGTTGCGGCGTTCTCGCCCCGCATAGTACATGTGTAATACCGGGCTGGGCGAATGTCCATGCGATTACAAGCTGGGCTAGGGTTGCATTGTGCTGCTTGGCAATGGGGTGGAACTGTTCGAGCATGGCCAACGCCAGCTTTCGGTTTTCCACGGTGAATCGATTTCTGTCACGGCGCAGGTCGCCGGGATTGAATTTACGCTCGGGCGAAATCTTTCCGGTCAGCAAACCATTGGCCAAAGGCGAGTAGGCGAGCATTGCGATGTTGTTTTCGCGGCAGTGCTGGAGGATGCCGTTTTGCTCGATATCACGGTCGAGCATACTGTATTGTTCCTGTGCCGATTCTATCGGGCCATACGCCTTGAGTTTTTGCAGGTTGGCGTTGGAAACGCCGATGGCGCGTATTTTGCCCTGTTCCTTCAGTTTAATCAGGGCCGCGATGGTGTCCTCAAGTGGCGTGGTCGATTCCTGCCTGTGAGTCTGATATAGGTCGATATAATCGGTCTCCAGATAGGTCAGGCTCCGTTCGAGTTCTTCGATTATCGAATCCGGTGCCAGGCATCTATAAACCTTCAGTTTCGATGGGCCATTGGTGCGACCCTTGTCATCGGCGTGAAAGTAAAATTCACCTTTTTGTTTGTCCCACACCAGGCCGCACTTAGTGGCCAGGATCACCTTGTCCCGCCTGCCGCGGATCGCCTTGCCGACGATTTGTTCCGAACGTCCAAATCCGTACACCGGCGCTGTGTCTATGAAATTTATCCCGTGGTCCAGGGCGGCATGGATGGTTTTTATGGATTCATCGTCATCGGCGCCGCCCCACATCCAGCCGCCGATAGCCCAGGCGCCCAGGGCAATCACCGAAGCATCGACCTGATAACTTCCAATGTTTCGATAAAGCATAATATGTTTTTCTCCTTACCGGACGGGAAAACTCTTACCATCCCGCGAAAAATAGCCGGTCTGTTCGAAATATCGCATCGCTTCAGCGGTGCTTTTGAATACCTTTGTAGCGGTTTCCGTTATAAACAGCGAAGGTCCAACACTGGGCCGCCAAATGACAAATACTTCCTTTGTCGCTTCGTGTGCGTGCTGCAGTTCTCGTTCCACTCCGCTGGAAAGGCTCGGTTTTCCGCCGGGCAATTGGGGTATATAGCTGATGATCATATCGGCCTGATCGATCAGCAGGAAATCTCGTGCGTAAATCTGTGCGTGAATATCGCCGGCCACCTGCAATACTTCAGCCACGTCAAACTGCAGATTCTCACCCAATACGCTTACTTCCATTACTTTTTGTCCTCGCTGCGAGGCCGATACAGCGCTGAGATACAACTGATGTTCTTCCAGATCGGCCGGATCGAAGACAATAAAACGCTCCCCGGCAGCCTGGCGAAACTGCTCGATCTCGTCCAGAATCGCCGGTTCTTCAACTACGTGCGTCATAGGAAAGCTCAGATACGCCTTGGGCATATCCGGCCGCATCATCAACCGATACAGCGTTGGAGCAGTGGAATTGTCCTTACCGATGGCCAGCACATAAAATTTTGCCGGCGGATCGGGCCGATTCAAGCCACAACCTAACATCATTATTTCCGTAGCCAGCGTCTCCTCTTCACGCCAAACGAGCAGATCCTTGAGCGAATGATCGACCTGGTGCTCTTTTATCAGGCGTCCATGCAGCGAATCGACGTTATCGATCAGACAGACGTACATCTCGGCATCGAACCGGGCCAACTGATCGAAGTCGAACGCCGGGAACAAACCATGCTTCCAGCGGAAAGTGGCGTGCGTATTGACGATCAGGTTTTCGTACCGCCCGGCTATGGCCAGAATATCCTTAAAAACGCTGCGCCGCAGTTGATGCAGCCGGGCCAGTGGCAAATCCAGAATCCGCCCGGCCGCCACGTCCGGCGACTCGGCGTACATACGCCGACCGACATGACAGACGACTATCTCCCGGCCTGTCTGACCGGCCAATTCCTGAACTTTGTTCAGATAAGGGCCTTTGTCCAGCCCTACTGTCCCGGTAACGATTACTCTCATGCGGCCATTGTGCCAAAAAAACGCCGCCGACGCAAGCGGCACTTTACCGAAATGCCTTTTATTGGATTAACTTTCATTGCTTATGGCAGCCCTTTTTGCTATAATGAGCCATCATGGCGAAGAACGAATCAGATCGACAGGTCAATATCGAGGTTGACCGGCTGCTGCCGGGCGATCTTCTCAGCGAAAACGAAAAGCCCCTGGTTGCTATCAAACCGTCGCTGTGGATAATCGCGTTTTTGAGCTTTCGCACAATCGTAATAGCCGCGGCGGCATCGGCGGCGGCGATTGCGCTGGGTCCGTGGATGGATTGGGGACGCTGGGGCGGATATATTATCCTGGGCTGCGGCGTTTTGGTCCTGGTCCGGGTCGGTTTCGCCTTGCTGCAGTGGAGCAGTCGCAGTTACGTTTTAACCGACAAACGCGTCATCCGGGTCCGCGGCGTGTTCACCATAGATATCTTCCAGTGCTCGCTGGAACGCATTCAGAACACCTTTTTGGTCCTGACCTTGCTGCAAAGAATATTGGGATTGGGCCACGTCGTTTTCGCCACCGCCGGCACCGGCGGCGTCGAAGCGGTCTGGCAGTACGTCAAAAACCCACTCAAGGTGCATAATCAGCTTATCAGCCTCATCAACAAACTCCCCTCCCAAAAGAATTCACCGCAGCCGTAGCGGCGAGAAAACTTGTAAAATATCCGGATTAAAGGTTATTGATTTCGTCGAAGGCGGCGAGGATGTTTTCTACGGGGACGTTGGCCTGGATGCAGTGGACGGGGTTAAAGACGAAACCGCTGCCTTGGCGGAGAATACGGGCATTTTGACGGACCTGTTTTCGAACATCCTGCTCGCAGCCAAAAGGAAGAACATGCTGAGTATCGACGCCGCCACCCCAAAAACAAAGGTCTTGGCCGAATTCGGATTTCAGTTTTTTAAGCTCCATGTCGCGGGCGGTAAACTGGACGGGATTGAGGATATCTATTCCGCAATCAATAAGGTCGGGAATGAAGGCGTAAATGGACCCGCAGTTGTGCATCATCACTTTATAATTTGACTTTTGCTTTACATGTGAGACGAATTTCTTGAAAGAGGGCATAAAGACTTCGCGAGCCAAATCGGGTGAGATCATAGGCCCGTTTTGGTGGCCCATGTCCTTATGCAACATCATGATATCGCAGACGTCGCCGACAGCTCCATAGAACAAATCAAAATTGTGAATGAACATATCGGTGAGCCGTTCAATGAAATAAATGGTAAGGTCTTTTTCAGCAATGAGATTCATAAAGGCTTTTTCATAGCCGAAACAATCCTCGGCGGAAAAGCTGGCAAAGACATCACCGATGACGGCGAAGTCGCTGCCATTTAGATTTTGGGCTTGCTTTTTGAGGTATTCGACCTGATCGCGGGTGTATCCGGAAAAATCATAATTTTTCTCGATGTCAGCGACGGTCTGGACATCCTCCAGGGCATATTTTATGGGATCGAAATAGTATCCATTGTGGGGGAGTTTGTAGCTGAAGCCGCCTTTCTCGAAAATGTATGAGCCATCATCCTGCTGGGCGGGGGTAAAGTCCCGGGATACCTTTACCTTTAGACCGTTGGGCATGATCCAGTCCCTGGAAGACAGATCGTTCCTGACACCGAGGGCATCGAGAGGGCAGTATACAGGAACAGTATCAATCTGCAGGGCGCGACGGACGGAATTCTCGACCTTTGCGGCGAGGATAAAGGTGTCAGAGATTTCAACCGAACCTGATTCAATTCCCAGGGCCTTCTTCAGCTCGGCGTATGCATAGGCATGAATCGTGGTCTGGACACTGCCGCCGAGGTCAATGGGAATCTTGTCGGTTGGTTTATGATCGACAGCTTTTAATATTCTTTCCTTGGGTGTCATAGTATGAAAAACTGCGAAAGTTAACTTCAATACTTATCGTATTTTCCGCTAATGACTTTCTTGACAGCTTCAAGGTAGCCGAATCCATATTTTATATCAGGGAGAAGGTAACTTCCTTCGACCCATTCATTCCATGCGTATATTGTTATCAGTTTTGGCTGCTGCGGATGCTCATTACAATACTCTTTGGCTTTTTGCAAAAAAGATGAAAATGCCTCGGGCGATTTATTTAAATGTACTATTTGTTCTTTTCCCTGATGCGGAAATCTCGGCGAATCGTCCCAGCCGATTGAGGCATTTGCAAAAAATGGTATGGACAAAGCTGCGTCCCATTTTTCTCTTCGCTCCATAGCTTGAACGCCCCATTGAACATAATCTTCAGGATGAGACCCGCTCCACCAGTTATAGCTGGTAACACTATCCGCCCCCAACGCTTCGATTTGATGCAGTATTTCTTCATCTGGAGTGCCGAATACTATCTGTTGGAAATGCAAACCGGGGAAACCGGCTTTCTTTGTCTCTGCTCTGAAGTAGTCAATGGCTTCCCTGGCCTGTTGTAATCCGCCCAATCCCTCGGTTAAATTGGTAATATCGAATAACGAAAAAACGGGTTTGCCATCAATCTTAAAGTAATTTGGCTTCTTAAAATATTGCTCGATCACCCTGGCAACAATTATTTTAAAATTTTTCAGATCAACCCCGCCATCCCACAGCAGTGATCTGTCGCCGGGGTATTTGTAGGCATTCAGTAAATTTCGTGTTATATCGAGATCTGCCCACATGATATAAAATTGCATTTTTTCGTTGTTCTTGGCCTTCAGGAAACCATTGTTCAGTGAACTTTCCAAAAAAGGCCCTTCGTCGTACCAGTACCAGTCGAATATAAAAACGTTAATACCATGATCTGTAGCAGCGTCGATCCAGCGTTCCATTACCTTTGAATCGTCATCGGGCTGATAACCCCATAAAGGAACTTTGGGCTGATAATGCCCTTCAAATCGTGGGGTGCCTTTTTTTATGACCTCCCATTCCCCTGTGCCATCGGGCCAGATCATATCACCAAACCTCTCATCATGATGACACGAAGGCCATACATACGCAGCCAACTTATATTCATCGTTGGAACATTGATCTTTCGCTTTTGCTGCTGCTCGATGTGTGGCGTGGAAGCCGGATGTGTTTTTCTGACTGCTGCAGCCGGCAGGGAATGCCTGGGCGATAACCAGTGCCAGGATTGTGATATTTATTTTTCTCATCTTTATGCCCCTTGCTAAAACTGGCTCGCAAAGCATCCTGTTTAGTAATCCTCACCGTTAAGACTCCTGACAACCGACTCCTGCCATGCCTCAAGTTGCGTTCTCATCGTTTTACTTCTTACAACCTGCTCCGCGACGAGATTCTTTTTTTCGTCCGCGTCTTCTGAAAGGTTATACAGTTCTATCTCCACGTTCCCGCCCTTGTCCTCTATCCGATGCAGCTTCCAAGGCCAATCAAGCCATGCCCCATGCCCCGGAAAACTGTCTGTCGGATATTTCTTCGTTATCTTCCCAGCGTCCAAATAAAGCCTCGCCGCGTCATTGATTTCTTTTCCCTGACTTTGTGCCTCAAGCAGTTCACTCATCCATTTATGGCTTGGCACACTGATCCCTTTGGCCGGATAATCCCAGAACCCCATCGGCTTAGGCCTGTCCTTCATCCGGCCCTCAATCAACCCGACAAGGCTTATACCATCCAGCGGCGGTTGCCTCTTCATCTTCACCCCGGCAATCTCCAGAAGCGTCGGATATATATCCGTAGTATTGCAAGGCATGTTTGTTATGGCCGGCTTGTTAATACGCCCAGGCCATTCGAGGATCGCCGGCACACGCAACCCACCCTCGTACACCTGCGATTTGTGCCCGCGACCGCCAGTCACCCCAAGCTTGGGCAATCCACCGTTGTCGCTGCAATACCATACGATAGTGTCCTTTTCAATACCAAGACTTCGCAATTCCTTACGAAGCCTGCCGACAGCACAGTCCATCCCGGCGATCTCACCGTAGAAATTCTTCTTTTTGCCCTGGTCCTCGTATGCCCTACCGAATTCATCGTCGGCTCTGTGCGGATCGTGCGGCGATCCAAACCACACCACCGCAAAAAACGGCCCCGACCCGGATTCGTGTTTGCGAATAAACTCGATTGCCGCGTCAACCGTCACCAGAGAGCTTTCACCCTTCGTCTGTATTGCCACACCTTCCCGGCTTAAGATCGCATCGTTGTCAAAGAAATTCGGAGCCGACAACCACTCATCGAATCCGCATTTGCCGGGGCTGACTTTACCACCCTTAAGCACGGACCCGATATGCCACTTGCCGAAATGCCCTGTAATATATCCAGCGGACTTCAATGCCTGCGCTACAGTTACTTCCTGCGGCCTGAGTGAATATCCCCATCTAAAGCACCCAAATCGATTCGGGTGCCTTCCCGTCATGACACTGCCCCTCGTCGGACTGCACACCGGGGCAGCCGCATAAAATCTATCGAATCGAAGACACTCACCAGCCATCGCGTCAAAGTTCGGCGTCTTGAGCACCGGATGTCTGTTGTAACCCATATCACCCCATCCCTGGTCGTCCGCCATCACAAGGATGATATTTGGCTTTTTGCCTGTCTTCTTACTTCGGCTCAATACGTTACTATTGCAGCCTGTCATCGCAACCCCGACCACACCATATCCAACCGCCTCCATAAACCTGCGACGACTGATCATATTACTTGCCTTTCGTTAACTTTCGCAGTTTTTTTCACCCAATTTTCACTCAACAACGACCCTGCAAGTATTTCTGGAGGTTGCCTCATGCTATTGTTATGTGTCAAACTCTTCTATTTTAGCGGTTTTGCTGGGCCGCCACAGGCCTAGAATCACCGCCGTCAGAAAAGCTATGAAAGTCAAACATAAACCCAAAATATTCTTACCGACCAATTGCCCATGAGCGTCGATCAAGAATCCGCCCTCATTAGCAAGATCACTGTGGAGATTCCATACGAGCATGGCTCCCAGGATCAGCGGTGCGACCAGACGTATAGACCATTCCCACCAAATGCCCACTTTCCAATCGCTGTTTTGGTTGGCGTGACTACGCAGTTTGCCCAGGTCGAAGGCCCATCCCAAAACCAAACATTCGATAAGTCCCACAAACATTATGCCCCAGGTGCCTTCGTTAACGAAACTATCGATCATGCCCAGCCAGTTGATGCCGCCTCTGGTAGTAAACAGCAGCCCAACCGTAAAGCCAACCACCGACATCGCGGCCAAAATACCGGTGCGCTTCCAGCCGGTTTTATCCATCATGCTCGCCAGGGTCGTCTCGGTAATGGAAAAAGCCGAATCGATACCCAACAGCAGCAGGGCAATGAAAAATATCACGGAAAACACATTAGACCACGATGGCAATTGCGACAGCGCCTCTGGAAAGGCAACAAAAGCTAAACCAACTGAACTGCTGCCTTTGAGCACCTGCTCGACCGGGATGTTCTGCTTTAAGGCATAGGCGCCCATCGTCGAAAAAACAGCCATGCCGGCGACGAAACTGGTGCCCAGATCCGCCAAACCAATAATCAGGGCATTGTTGTTGAGATCGCTTTTGCGGTGGAGAAAACTGGCGTATGTTACCATTACGCCAAAGGCAATGGTCATAGAGAAAAACACCTGCCCAAAGGCGGCCCGCCAAACATGTGGTTCTTTAAGAACCGCCCAGTCCGGTTCCAAATAATATTCCAAACCCTGTATGGCGCCTTCAAGCGTCAACCCTCGAACCATAAGAATAATCAACATTATCCATGGGACCAGCACCGTACAAAGCACAATCTTACCGATCAACTTAACGCCTTTGGAAATACACAGATACATAACCGCCCATACAACCGCCGTGGCCGCCACGATGGGCCAGCGCAATCCGCCCAGGCTCAATGTTTTCGTATCCTGCAGATAGTCTTTATAGAAGAAATCGCCGGCATTATTGGCATTTTGAGTCCAGGGCAGAGGATCGGAAAAACTGAAGACAAGATAATTTAAGCACCATGCCAGAACAACAGAATAATAGCAGACAATTATAAAGCTCAAAATGATTGGCCACCATCCGACAAATTCCCATCGCCGTCCCACACGCTTGAAAGCGCCTGGTGCTGCCTGCTGGGTGAGGTGTCCAAGTGAGAACTCCATAATCAACAGTGGAATACCAATAACCATCATAGCGACGATATAAGGAATCAGAAACGCACTGCCGCCGTTACTGTAGCATTCATGCGGAAAACGCCAGACATTGCCCAGCCCCACGGCCGAGCCGATCGCCGCCAGGACAAAACTCATACGAGAACCCCAGTTTTCACGAGTTTCTTTCATATTCATAACTGTTTGCAAATACAGAAGTAAACACTGTCTGGTTTGGCTAAACTGTACTTATTGATAACCTTGGATCAAAACATACCAAGGCTTTGTATGGCGTGTTAGCTGTCCCGTTCCCTTACAACCTCGTTTTTTTGCGGTTTCTCTGATGGGAGTTCCTCACTGATCGGGTAAGGTAAGGACAACTTTGGCGATGTAAGGCCAAGCAGTTCCAGACTGTTTCGCTCGACGATACCACGCAACTGTTCGCGCGGCACAGCAGGTAAAACCGAGTCCAGCGTAATCTTATTGAGGTTGTAAAGTGCTTCGACAACTGCTTTTACGGAATGATTAGGGAAATCACTGGCGAAAAGCAGCTTCTCGATTACGCCATATTCGTAAGCTAAGGTTAAAGATCGGTATGCCTGCCATGGTCTGTTGACCAGTCCGGCGACATCGGCGTAAATGTTTGGGTGCTTGGTCAGTATCGCCAGTGTCTGTTCGATCCATGGGAAACCCAGGTGAGAGACCACTATTTTTAGGTCTGGAAAACTGCGAGCCACCTCATCCATCGCGGCCGGCTGAGCGAATTCCAGTATGGCCTGGCATGGTAACGTTTCGCCATTGAGAAAATAAATCGGCATAAGTAACTGCTGCGCCAATTGATACAACCGCATAGCACGACTGTCGCAAGGATGAAATCCCTGGCAGGCGGGGCTGAGTACCAGGCCGGCGAAATGCTGTTCCTGTTGTAAGCGGGGTAGCTGGTCGAGGCAGTCTGGCTGGGTTGGGTCGATTCCGGCGAAGGCGATGGTGCGGTCTGAGTGTGTGGAAACGTAGTCACTTATGAAGGTGTTTGGTATTTTGGCGTTCAGGAGGTTGCAGGTAAACCCAAGCACTATAACGACTTGCGCATGTGAGCAGGAGTCCTGGTGCTGTTGTGGTTTGGCTGGAAGTGAACTGGCGGCACCCAGGCATGAGAAGGATTGGGCCTTTCCTAACTGACTGAGAGACGGCCAAATGTGACTGTGACAATCAATGATCATAAGCTATTGCCAATAAAAGATATACAATAATAACAATCTGAATAAATGACATTCTTGCCTTGTCAAGATTGCCCTTTGAATCAGAACTTCCCGAGTAGTATATCTGGATGAGGAGAAAATGTAAAATGGAAAAAATATCAGGAATGATGCCAAGGCAAACAAATATGTGATAGTGCAGGGATGTGTTGTAAGTCTTTATTTTCCGTTATGGGAAATTGCTGTAAGTGCTTATTTTACGTTGCTGGAATTGATGTAAGTGCTTATTTTTGCGTAACGATTATAACGATTAGGCAAGATGGGTAAGAAAAAAGTGTGAAATTCGGCGAAATTTGGATGAATTCTGATG
>Ga0315276_10000276_pt1 | contig 43231 bp, 41 predicted proteins | sample YL17G05_0_MG_FD_204542 | JGI IMG/M metagenome (GOLD analysis project Ga0315276, IMG submission 204542) | Sediment microbial communities from Yellowstone Lake, YNP, Wyoming, USA - YL17G05_0 | ecosystem: Environmental > Aquatic > Freshwater > Lake > Sediment | place: USA: Wyoming | collected...
TGATTTGGATTTTGAGCTTGTTTAGGATTTTCCGCCTGAGGCGGATCAGCCTTCGGCTGAAGATATTCGGATTTAGAATTTTATTGGATTTAGGTTTTTGAATGAAAAGCGAAGCTATTCTATATGTCCCATCGGACACCCCTGAGGCGATGGTTGTCGCCACGATGAAGGTGGCGGGGGTGCCGCTAATCGTCCGGGGTATGATGACCCTCTTCGGGGCGGGGGTCGGGCACGTCACGCTTATCATCACGGAGAGCCAGCGCGAGGCCATCGAGCGTTTCCTTAGAAGATACCGCAAGGCCAGTCTTCCGGAGATCGAGATCATCTCCTATGACGAGCCCTACTGTGTGAGCCCGGAGATCGTGGCAAGACTTCAGCGCGAGGCGGAGCACGACGTCTTGATCATCAACGCCAATCTTCTCTTTGACGCCTGTGTGATCGAGACCATGAAGTCATTCTCCGTGCGCGGACACGAGATGCTCGTCTGCCACGAGGGGAGCCATCAAGTTCCCATCATCAAGATCGCACGGTCGTCCCTTTCCGCACTGACTGGCTTCACGGCCGCCAAGCCGCGCTCGATCGATGGCTGCCTCAAATTTATGGCGGGGGAACTGCAGGCGCGGACTGTTGAAAAACCCTCCATCTCGAACACGTTTCTCGTGCGCCGGCCGCGAGAACGAATCGTTGCCGAAAAGTTTCTGGCCGAATCGATAAGGCATGCGACAAGCGGCCCCGTTGCAAGATACATCAACAAACGCTTCTCACTTCCAATCAGTCTCTTCCTGTCACGAATCTGGTTCAGTCCACATGCAATCACTGTAATCAATATCGTCATCGGCCTCTTTTCCGGCGTCTTCGTCGCGGATGGTCACAACTACTGGATCATCCTCTTTGGCGCGGCCCTTTTCCAGCTTGCATCCGTCGTCGACGGCTGCGACGGCGAGGTTGCAAAGCTCACCTTCCGCTGCAGCAAATTCGGGCAGTACATCGATTCAGTGAGCGATAACTTGTCACTTGGAAGCTTCATGACGGGCCTCATTGCCGGCTATTGGCGCAGCACTCACTCGCCGGTCGCATTCATCGTCGGCGCCGTCATGATTTGCTTTACTTCATTAACCCTGTTCTGGATGATCCGCTACCTCAAACAAAACACTCAATCGGCAAGCCTTGTCACATTCGACAAGGAATACCTCCAAAAGTTATCGCAGGGGCCAAAGTGGCTATTGACCTTTATCAAATATGGGAAATACATGTTGAAAAAGGATGTCTTCTCGTTCATGTTTCTTTTATTTGCGATTTGCGGTGTCTTGTACTGGTGGCTCTTTATCGCGGCGTTCGGAACCACAATTGCCGCGGTCATACTGACGTATCTGAACTTGCAGCAAGTAATCCCCTCCCTTTGTAAGGGAGGGTCAGGTAGGGTAGATCTACCCCTCCCGGCCTCCCCTTACAAAGGGGAGGAGGTTTAATTGTTATGAAACAAAAAGAAAAAAAAGTGGTGGTATTCGATTTCGACGGGACCATCGTAAACTCCATGGAGGCCTTTGCGGATATCGCCGCGCAGGTGATGCCAAAATATTTGCCTATCGATACCGCCACTGCGCGCCGGCGCTATCTCGAAACATCCGGGCTCCCTTTCTTTGAGCAGCTGGAGGTCATCTTCCCTGGTAATCCGGCCAACAAAAATGCGGCATCGGAGTTTGAAAGGAAAAAACTCGAAAATTATTTCAATGAGCCGCTCTTCGAAGATGCCGCAGAGACAATCGACCACCTGCGCGAGCAGGGAGTGGCAGTCGCAGTTTCCTCAAATAATTTTCAGGAGCTCGTGGAGCAATTTGTGGGGCAAACCGGAATGACATTTGATTTTGTTTTGGGCTACAAACCGAATTTTGCAAAAGGTGCCGATCACTTCCGTCATATCATAAATGAAACCGGCTGTAAGCGCGAGGAGATTGCCTTTGTGGGGGATTCTCTTAAGGATGGCGAAAGGGCAAATGATTTTGGAATCGATTTCATAGGGAAGGAAGGAATTTTTTCGAAAAAAGAATTTAAGACTGAATTTCCGAAAGTGAAGGTGATCTCGACACTCTCGGAGTTGAAAAAGATATTTTCGTGAGATCGTGGGGTCGTGAGATCGAAGATCGAAGATCGCGTGGTCGCCAAACGTCTTGCGATCTCACGATCTCACGATAAATTTATGAAGGCACTCATCTTAGCAGCAGGCCTTGGAAATCGTTTGGGAGAACTGACCAAAGAACTGCCCAAGGCCATGGTGCGTGTTGCAGACCGCGAGCTCATCCTTCACGTGCTTAATTTTCTCAATCATCCTCAAATCACCGGGATTGGGGTTGTAACCGGTTATCGTGCGGAGGGCCTTGCTTCTTTTCTCAAAAACCATGACAAGAATATTGAGATCTTTCATAATCCCGATTTCAGACAGGGGAGCATAAGATCGCTTGAGGCGGCGATCCCGTTTCTTGACGATGACTTTCTCCTTCTCAACGTTGACCACATTTATCCCAAGAGGATGCTTCCGGTCATAACGAGCCAAAGCAAAGGCATCACGGCCATCTGTGATTTCGACAGGAGGCTCGGCAGCGACGACATGAAAGTGAAACTGAATTCCGACGGTTTTTTAATACGAATTATGAAAACATTGGCGGATTACGACTGCGGCTATATCGGCATGACGCGCTGCGATTTTGCCCATGTTGAGCAATACGTCTCCGCAATTCGTGCCACTCGTGAGATTTATGGAGACGATGCGCCTGCTGAATGGGTGCTGGGCCACCTTGCCGCCAATGGGAAAAAGATTTCGATATGCGACGCCTCGGGGCTTGGTTGGTATGAGGTGGACACACAGGAAGATTTGATGAATACTGAGAAGAAATTAGGAGAACTAAGAATTGAGGATTAATTCTAGGGCACCTCTAAAAACTATGCGATTTTATTCTTCGAGCCCCTCGGCTTCGCTCGGGACATGCTCGTCGAGAAGATAAAATCCTCAATAATTCTCGACTCGCTTCGCTCGCTCGAATAATAAAAAGCGAGTTTCTAGAGGTGCTCTCTAAAAACTATGACTAAAAAACTCGCAAAAAAACTCAGGCCGGCCTTCCTTCTGATCGGAGCCGTGCTTCTCGTCGTGCTCGTCCGCAAGATCGGCATCCAGCCGATTATAGATAACATCACATCACTTGGATGGAGGCTTGCCCCCATCTTTTCCATAAGCTTCTTATGGTATGCGCTTTACACTCTCGCGTGGCTGCAGTTTCTTTCCCGCCTCGGAAACGGCATCGGCTTCTGGGATCTTTTCCGCATCAAGACCGCCGGCGAGGCCGTAAATACCCTAACACCCGCCAACTTTTTGGGCGGCGACCCATTGAGGATCCATCTTCTCAAAAAGAATTTTCAGACAACTGAAGGTGCGGCGTCCGTGGTTGTTGACAGGACGCTTCACAGCGTTGCCACTCTGCTTGTCATATTAATCGGCATCATCATTTCTTTTGTTACATTCAAGCGGCTGCCTGCCAACATCAAGTTCGGCGTTCCCATCGCGATGGTTATCGCAGTTGCGTTCATGGCCTTCATCCTCATCCATCAGCACAGGGGCTTCTTTTCGCTTCTGATGACTATCTGCCAGAGGCTGGGCATCAAGCGAAAGTTTTCAGAACGGACCATCGAGCGTTTCGAAGAGCTCGACTCCCACATCATCGATTTTTATAAGGCCAACAAACGGGGGTTCTTGACGGCGCTCTCATGCCATCTGGCGGGACGCCTTATAGGCATCATCGAGATCTACGCCATCGGAAGATGCGTCTCCCATCAGTTCACACTCCTTGCGGCATTGATGCTATGCGCACTCTCACCCATTATCAACGCGGTGTTTACGTTTGTGCCGGGCGCTCTGGGCGTTATGGAGGGGGCATACAGCGGAGTTTTGTATCTTTTACATCTCGACCCCGCGATCGGTATTACGATCCAGATCTCCAAGAGGATCCGCTCTGCATTGTGGATCATCTTGGGACTTGTATTTTTAGGCACACATAACCGCAAAGAGGCGTGGAAGGAAGAGTTGATTGAGGAAGTTTAGTGAGGCACCGGCACATCCTCTGCTCGCTCCCCTCTGTAGTTTGATGAAACTAGTGGAGTTGGTTCCAAGCCGGGTCGCTGTGCGAGGATCTGCCGGTGCCTCAGGTTTGTGGGGGACATATTATGAAACCAACGAATTGGATTGATCAGCAAAAGACCGCGATTGCCGATATCTGCAAAAAGATCTATGATCGCGGTTATGTCGTTGCGACCAGTGGCAATGTCTCGGTTCGAAATTCGAAGCATCTCCTCATAACGCCGAGAGCAACAAGAAAAGATCAGATGCGGCCGGAGCTGATTGTTGAGTGCGATGCGGATGGAATACCGATCAACCCGGCTGCGCTTCCTTCAACGGAAATCGAGATGCATCGCGAGGCATACAGGCAACGGAAAGATATCCATGCGGTCATCCATGCCCATCCACCCTACTGCACCGCCTGCTCATTGGCATCGATTTTACTAACAGAGATGGTCCTGCCCGAGCTTGCCGTCTACCTCGGACCTGTGCCCACCGTTCCATATGCGACACCCGGGACATCTGAACTTGCTGAAGCCGTCAAACCATATCTTGCCGATCACAATGCAATGTTGCTCATGCGGCATGGGGTGCTTGTGCTCGGAAAAGATTTACAGGACGCCTTCAACAGACTTGAGCATCTTGAATACATTGCACATGTCGCATATCTTGTGGGATCAATGGGCGCCGTGAGTCCTCTGACGAAGGCCGATCTTTTGAAATTGACCACAAATGCGCGCCGCGTCGGGTATGAGATATCGAGGCGGCTGCTTTCATTACTTGAATAAATTCTAAATCCAAATATCTAAATCCTAAACAAATTCAAATTACCAAAATTCTAAATCCGAAACGTTTCGGTCATTTGAATTTTGGATTTTGAAATTGTTTAGAATTTAGGATTTCGTGCTTAGAATTTCAGAGAGTTTCAATCTTTATTTTCTGCCTTCTCCTCAAACATCTTCTGATAATACGGATCCACCTCTGCGGTATCGACAATTTTCTCGGTGACTTCATCGATAATCTCATCGCCTTCCGTGCCGAAATTTTTATCGACGATATCATGCACCTTCCTTCGCACCAGCCGCTTGAACTTTTCGCGCTTCACATGCGGCCAGCCATATTTCACAAGGCCGTCAAGTTCGGCACTGCGCTCTGCGGCCTCTTTGCTCAAGACCTCATGTGCCACATCGATGAGTTTGTTTTCCTTGCGCCGCTTTTCCTCCTCCACGGCTCCCTGCTGAATCGCTTCAGTGCGCTGACTGCCAATGACTGATTTCACCCATTTGAGTATCATATTTTTCTCCTCCCCCGTTGTTTTTTCATCCTTCTTCCATCCTCCTTATCGCACATATTAAAAAAAAGTTGCGTCCTTTTTTTTAACCCACCGCAGACGCGCGGAGAGCGCGGAGAATACCTAATATTTATGGTTTTTTTCTCTATGTTCTCAGCGTCTCTGTAGTAAAAAAATGAGAAAAGCCGGCAGGGCCAGCAAGGCGAGAAAGGCTTTAAACACTACACATTGCTGGCTTTGCTGGCCTTGCCGGCTTTGCTGGCCTTACCCGCTTTGCTTGCTTTTCTCGCCTTTATTTATTGCAAAATAGGCCTATTGTGCTATGCACCAACAGTCCGAAGTCCGGCTTCGGACTTAATCAAAAGGAGATCATTATGTTGGAAAAAGCGAGAACGAATATCCCGCCTGCCGAAGGAAAACTTGGTGTATTGCTGGTAGGTCTGGGTGCGGTCAGCACCACGTTTATTGCAGGTATTGAGGCGATAAAGAGAAAGACTGCAAGACCCTTCGGATCACTCACACAAATGGGAACAATCCGCCTCGGCAAAAGGACTGACCATCGTTCTCCGCTGGTTAAGGATTTTGCCCCGCTAGCGAAGCTTGAAGATATTGTCGTTGGCGCATGGGACATCTTCACTGACAGCGGCTATGAGGCCGCGAAGAAAGCGGGAGTGCTCGATGCCCATCATCTGGAACCACTTCGTGAACCTCTGGCTGCAATAAAGCCGATGACTGCAGTATTCGATCGTAATTGGGTAAAGAAACTGGACGGCTCTCACGTAAAGAGCGGCAAGAACAAACGCGAACTCGCCGATCAGCTCATGCAGGATATCAAGCGTTTTGAAGACCAGAACCGCGTCAGTCGCACGGTCATGGTCTGGTGCGCAAGCACAGAGGCCTTTTCAACCATTAAGCCTGTCCACCAGTCGCTTGCGGCCTTTGAGAAGGGTCTTGAGGCGAACGATCCCGCCATTGCCCCGAGTCAGATATACGCCTATGCCGCACTGAAATCCGGCCTTCCATTTGTCAACGGTGCTCCGAATCTGACAGTGGACGTTCCAGCGCTTCAGGAATTGGCGCAGACAAACCGTGCCCCGATCTGCGGAAAGGATTTCAAAACCGGCCAGACACTAATGAAGACGATTATCGCCCCCGGCTTCCGTTCGCGGCTGCTTGGTGTATCCGGCTGGTTCTCCACAAACATTTTAGGCAACCGCGACGGCGAGGTGCTGGATGATCCGGAATCCTTCAAGACAAAAGAGGAGAGCAAGCTCTCGGTGCTCGACACAATCCTCCAGCCGGACCTCAATCCGGAGCTGTACGGCAACATATGCCACAAGGTCAGAATCAATTACTATCCGCCGCGAGGCGACAATAAAGAAGGATGGGACAACATCGACATCTTCGGATGGATGGGTTATCCCATGCAGATCAAGATCGACTTCCTCTGCCGCGACTCGATTCTGGCCGCACCGCTGGTTCTGGATCTCGCGCTCTTCATGGACTTTGCAAAGCGCGCGGGCCTCAAGGGGATTCAGGAGTGGCTCTCATTCTACTTCAAGTCTCCCATGGTGGCCCCGGGCCTCTATCCCGAACACAACCTCTTCATTCAGGAGATGAAACTCAAGAACACGCTGAGATATCTAATGGGCGAGGAGCAGATTACGCACTTGGGAAGAGAATATTACGAGTAACTAAAAACGCAAAACGAAAAGCGCAAAACCAAAACTTAAAATTCAAAATATGATTGTTTTACGTTTTGAATTTTAGTTTTGAGTTTTGCGCTTTGAGTTTTTCGCTTCTTTTCACATCCTCTTCGGTATCTTCACGTGCCGCAGTTTTCGCACAAGGTCCATATAGGCATCGCAGGGCAGGCCGGGATTTTGCCACTTTTCGTAGAATAGTTTTCTGATCCGGGAGCGTGCGATCGCCCTTGCCATCATCCCGTAATAGAGGCGGTCGCCCAGCATGTAGCCCAGGGCATGTGTAACGGCGAGAAAGAGGTCCATTTTGTGCGGGAACATCGGCACATGGCATAAGGCCTTGCCTTTCCGTTCATAGCGCTTGCACTCAATGACGAGATGGGCGGTTTCCTCCTCGAGCCTCCGGTCCGCTGGGACACGGATCGTCCGAAAATACGTCAGGAGCTCCTTGAACTCTTTTTCATGATAACACTTCCGCTTGTGATTGATTAACTTGGAGCCGAAAAAACCCAAGGCCTCATGGAGTATGTTGGTGTAGAAGGCATCCATGAAGTCGCGCGGAATCTCATCACCGGTGCACAGGTGCTTGATGAAGTGGGCCGCCTCCTCGGCCGCATGATTCATGGAGAGATTGGCGAGATAGACAAAATGCGTTTTTGCGATGTAATAACTCTCGCTCGATATAATCTGGTGCTTGATGACATCGATATCTTTTTTGGAGAATCTTCCGCTCTCCCTAAGTCGCCTCAGGAAGCTCAAATCCCCGCAGGTGAAGACCTCAAAATCTTCGCTTTTCTTTCCCAGATCGATCCTTAAAAAACCCGCGATCCTCGTCACCAGATCCAAAAAACTCGTCTTTGCGTCCGCGTAGTCGATCTCGCCTTCCTCGTGCTCCAGCCAGTTGAGATAAGATTGCTGACAGACGATGGGCGGCGTGTGCATCCTGCAAAAGTTTCCGTCCTCAAGTTTCACCACCTCCACCTGATCCTCGAGGCCCTCGTCCGCGAGTTTCCAGTATATCGATTCGCTGTTCTCATAGAGGATTAATTGCCGCTTCTCGATGCCCTTTCTCTCAAGTGCTGCGGCAATATCACCGGGAAGGTGCGGCGGCGCGATGTGCAAATCTCCGATAAAGACGAAGATGCGGCGGTTAGGATTTTGCTCCGCGATCCTCGCGACGACCTCCGCAGTGGCACGATCGCGATCGCCAATCGATGCCCCTTCAGGCGCCGCATCAATTCCGAAGATGGGTATGCCGTGATATTTTGAAAAATCAAACAGCGGCTTGAAATTTCCCCACAGATCAAAGATCCAGTGCTCCTTGAGACCTATCTTTTCGAGAAAAGTGTCGTCCGTCAGGCGTCCTGAAAGGTAGCGGTCGATCACCGACTGATGTCTTTTGTGGATCAGCTCCAAGCCCACCATGAAATGGGGATCGCGTTGGACAACCGCCTTGAGAATTCTCAGGAACGAGCGCTGGGACTGGTTGCATGTGTGATAGTCGCCGACATAGACGATATCGGCGTCAAAGATAGCTTCTATCATCTCCTCCTGCGTTGCAATGCGCTCATAATCGCCCACACTCCTTCGATACGCCGCCTCATAGCGGCCAAAGCCCCTCTCCTTGACTAGGATGGAATTATCGATCAGATCCCTGTTGCGTCTGTATAATTTTTTCTGGAGCGCCAAAAGTTCGGTGCGAGGTGAAGAAAACATAAGGTTTATTTTTACCACATCTTCAAGTTGCCGGCAAAAGAAAATGACTCCTTCACGATGACATCAATGAACAAAACGAAAATAATTGTCGAAGTCAAACGTTAAGGACAAGGCCAAAAGATAATTCGTGCGGTCAACACCGGAATTGAAGGCAATATTTTTCACTCTTTCAACGCCAACCGTTGCCCCGATATTAATATGTTTTTTTGTCCTAAACATGCCATCGAGAAGAAACCGATACCGGTCTTCTGCCGGACGATGTTCCACAGTAATTACATCTCCCAGAGACCCGTCGGGATCCGTCGTTGTTGTTTTTAAATCCGAGCGCCGATGATCCCATGCAGCTTCAAACCGCAAATCAAGTTTAGAGCTGACAGTCTGACCTATGACAGCACGGATCCTCTCGCCGTCAGAACCAAGGCTTGACCCTATAAGTTTTCGATTGAGTGTCCAACCGTCGCTATAAAGCCCGTGTCGATATATCAAGGCCGGCGTATGTTCGAACTCCAAGCGAAAATCCGTCGATCCGGATGAAAATAGTGCAGGCAGATACAGTCCGGCGACGTATCCCGATCCGTCTTTTAAAAAACGTTTCACAGAATCACGTTTATCCTCATTCGTTATTACGCCATAGAGTTGGGCACCTCTAAGTTGCGGAATCCTGACTAAAAGTTCAGCCTCCATCATGTGATTTGTCTTATTAGGCGAATCAGGATCAGATCCTGCCGGACGAAAACCTGCAAATTCGCCTATGACATCCAGCGCAGAAAGGTTGGGCGCGCCCTCCCCGCCCATCATCACGGCATGACTGAATCCCAATTCGACATATCGCGCCGGCAATAATGAAAACTTCCAGCCGGCAAGCCATGCATATTTTCTTGCGTTCTCCGGCCCCAGATTTGCCCCGAAAAGAGTGTACTTCCACTGGCCTAGATATTTGAATATCCATGGCAGTCTGGCCGGCTTCGGGTTGGTTATTTTTATGAGATCAAGAGGCCTTGCATTATCCGTGACCATCAGATCGCCATGTTCCCCTGCCCCCCATACAATCGAATCGCGCCCAAACTCCAATGCAAAATAATCATCCGGTTGAAAAATGGCATACAGGTTTTGAACATAGGCCTTACCCCGCATGTCACCGTTTACCCTTGGAATATTGACCTCAAAACGAGGGCTCGCATACACGGAGAAATATTTTGAAAGACTAAATCGATGAATCGTTTCTATGGCATTTTGAAAACCGTCATCCGTGTGGCGTCCGAGGCGATCATCCCGCAGGGGATTTTCGACTGCATTTACCGTCCCAACTCCATTATCTACCGGAAATGCGACATCGGGACTGTTAAGATATGTGAATTCAAGCTTAAAAGATTCAAACGGATGACCCTCAATGGCATGGGATTTCCCCTCCAAAAGCCCCTGATCTATCAGCTCCTCTTCAAATTCAGATTTGAGTCTATTGAGGACTATGTCTATCTGTTTCGCTCGGTCTTGCTTCTTGACGTATTCTTCAAGTGAATCCGCCCGGATCTCGCCTTCCGATTCCACTTTTTTCACTGCCTCGGCGGTTAGCCTTGCAAATTCAGATCTCGGATAGGGGCGCTGGCCAACGATGGGCGGATGCACAAGGCCAAGGGCCACGAGTTTGTCGAGGTCCCGATAAAGAACACTGTCCGGCGGCACATTGGGCGTGCTCTGCCATGCGTGTGCAGTTGCTGGGGAGAAGCAGAGAAGAAGAAAAGCCAAGAAGCCAAGGGCCGTGGCAATCCCGTGAAATCCCCCCTTGCCCCCCTTTGACAAAGGGGGGCAAGGGGGGATTTGGGATTGCTTCCCCCTCGACAAGCTCGGGGTCGCAATGACATCAAGTGAGGACTTTTTCAGAGGATCCGAACAAATGGACTCAAAATATTTTTTAGGCATGGTCACCATTTTGTATGTGGTCGGCGAAATAAGATCATCAAGGCCGGAACAAGGACGATAGCAGCAGCAAGGCATGTGATCTCACCTATCACCGCTGCAAAACCGAACGTTGCAAGGGCCTGGTTTTTTGCCGTCGTAAGGACGAAATAGCCGATGATCGTCGTTGCAGAACACAGGATAACAGCACCGCCGGTGTGGCGAATGGCGCTTGCCATGCCGTGTGCCTGATCTTGTCTTAACCTGATTGCCATGTTTAGCGCATAATCAACGCCTATTCCGAATGTGAGCGGCAAGACTATGAAGTTAAAGAAGTTTATTTTGATACCATAATATGCCGCCGCACCAAGCATCAAGACCACCCCCCATAACAGAGATATTGTAACAATAAAAGAAATCTTCATCCGCTTGAGCATTGCAAAGACAAAGAGAAGAACACCGACAAGAGAGGCAATCGTCAAAATGGGGGCCTCGCCTTTGATAATATGTATCAGATCGGAATAAATCACCGATTCACCGGCTGAATGCACCACACGGCCGTCCGGCAGGTTAATCGTTCGGATGGTCTCTGCGAACTTCATCAGATTGCGCCCGTCGGAGAGAAGCATCCCGGGACGCGGATTAATGAAGGCAACCACCCCCCTGTTTCCCTTCAGATCCTCAAAGTGTCTGGTTAATTCGCGGGGCAGGTCATCAACAGTAAGGGGGCGCCCAATTAGCGACTTTTCAATCCGCCTCACCTGCTCGCGCAGCGGTTTGTCAAGTTTATCCACGAAGCGAGGATCGATGAGCTTTTTGAATTTCTGCAGTATAGGAAGCTTTCGATTTTGATCCCGAGGCAAAAGGTCATTGATGGAATAGCAGGAACCCACGCGTCGTTCCTCGTCCGGCAATGATTTGGCGAGGTCATCCACTGTCTTGCAGACCTCCGCCCCCTCTTCCGGAGAGTCAACGAGCACGACCGACGGCGTCATCGAGTTTTTAAAGAGTTTTGATACGCGCCTCTCCAAGGCCTCGGTGCCGGCAGATGCTGACACCTTGTTGCGCATCTTGGAAAAATCGTACTCGATGGAGCGCGGCGCAACGCGCGCAACGATAATGGCGGCGACAACCGCCGCAACCATGGCTATTGAAAGAACGATCACAGGTATGCGCACCACAACGCGCGCCAATAATTCAAACAAGGCGCTTTGACGCCGCGGTTCACGCCCTTCCTTAATGAGCCTTCTGATTCTCTCCGATGCCAGTGTCATCGGCGGCAGCAAAAAAATCGTGGCGAGCCAGCAAAGGATGACGCCAACCGCCCCGATAAAACCGAACTGCGACAGTCCGCGGATCCTTGCGAGCATCAGGACGAGAAAAGAGACCGCGGTTGTGGCCGCTGCAAGAAAAGTGGGCCGAATTGTCGCCTCCAGCGCCGTCGCCATAGACTCCATCGGCCGGCCCTGTTTTTTCCGCTCCTCAAGATAGCGGCCGAGCACGATGATTCCATAGTTAATTCCGGTGCCGACAATAATCGATCCTAAAAATGCAGTCTGTGCATTTAGAAAACCGATAACCAAACGGGTGATCGCAAATGTCCATGAAATGGCCACAAGAAGCGTAATGCCCAAAATAAAGACGACCCGGATTCTCAAAAAATAGACAACGATAATTCCTGCAACGAGGATCACACAGAGCAGTGCGGTGGAAAGGACATCCTTTTTCAAGGTATCATATTCCTCGACAGTGGAGACGACATTACCGCAATAACCTATGGTGAGCTGCGGATCGTAGTTCGCAGGCCCAAGCGCATTCACCTCCCCCCGCACAGTTTTTACAAGATTCCTGGCCATATCGACAGTCATTGTCGTCCCATAGGGACGGATGATCATGATAAGCATCCGTCCCCATTCTCCGCCGTAATAATCATCGACTGTCGCTAACGGCGCGCTGTAATTCCTTTCATTACGTTCCTTGATATCATCGATTTCGAACTTGACCGGATCCTCTTCCTCAAGCGATAAAAATAGGGGCATCCGCTTGAATTTCTCGTAATCCACTCTCTTTTTTAGGCGCTGATAGAGAAGATCCAAGTCATTCGCCTCTATATAATAGAGGAAATGATCTTCAAAATATTTACGGATATCGTCCGCCTTGTAATTGATATAACGGATGGTGCCCTCTGGAAGCCTTGAGAGTGATTGAGCCAAATCATCCATAAAGCGCTTATTGGCCTCCACATTCGGGCCCTCCGCAACAACAATGAGCGTCCCTACACCGCCGACGCGCTCTATAATACGATTCAGTTCAACAACGCTTTCCGATTTTTCAGGAAGGAGTTCCTTGAGATCGCTTTTAAGTTTGAGCTGGCTTGCAATGAGAACACCGCCTGCCGCGACAAGTAAGGTCACGACAACGGCAAACACACGGTTTCTGTTGGCAGCCTCAAGATATCGGATGATGAAGTTATGAAAACGGCGTTCCATATTTTGACGGGTATCCCTCAAGTTTGGTGGGGTGTCTACCTCCCCTCCCCCTCTTTACAAAGGAGGGGTATCATTCCCTCCTGCCTTACATTAATATATGGCATTGAGTATCAATACGGAGGGACTGTTCTATGTTGTAAGTGCTCCCATAATTTGATCGTGTGTTTGGCAAGGATATAGCCGATAGCGGCGACAATCCATCCGGCAAAAATATCAATCACCCAATGGTGTCGCAAATAAACCGTCGATATCCAAAGGCTCGTGACAAGTGGAATATAGATAACCCAGATCCAATAATAGAGTTTTGAAAAATGACGATACTTATATGCATAGATCAAGGCAACGGAAGATAACCCGACATGGAGACTGGGGAATGCGCCCCCGCCTATGACAGAAAAACCGTCCCACATGTCCTGCAGTCTATTATAAACGAAGAGCCCCGTCAGGTGATGCGGGTTTGTAAAGAGATCCTTGATGAAATAGCGCGGCGGCGAACATGGAAAGAGGACATAACACAAAAAACCGATGATAAAGACAAAGGTGAGACAAAGCACCATTTGTCTGAATGCCCGGCGTCTACCCAAAAGCGACAGAAAGAACATGATCACCAGCGGGAAGGCGAAATAAAGCGCATATGATACGGACATGACATCCGTGAGCCACGGCGAGAAAAATTTCTGGATCCAGAGTGTCGGTTCAACGCCAAATATCATCAAATCCCAACGATACATGACACTTGCAATATCGTAGTTCATGACGCGGCCCGCAACGTCGTGCATGTTTTCGTAGATAAACGCGATGAAGAGAAACGGAACCCAGTCGCGAAGAATGATGGGGATGCTGGCGGCTGCGCTGCGCAATGACTTAATGGATTTGATGACGATGAGGCCGCCCATGATGCCAAGAGGCAGCCCCACGCTCGCCTGCAGGATCCTGATCCTTCCATCAAGAAGAATAACTGCGCCTACCAACAGGGCCGTCATGAAAAATAAAAAGACAAGATCTATCCCCACCGTTGCAACAAAGAGGAGCAAATGCTCCTTTAGACGCCAGTGAATGGGAAGACCGGAAATGGCCCTTTCGCCACCTTGTTGTAATATATTGATTTCCCTCATGAATTCGCCTTGAGTATTCTGCTCACCAGACATAGAACAGAATTTGTATACTGCTTTGCATTTCTTGACAACAAAAAACGACTAAAATTCATGGAAATCATGAGGAAAACTAATGGTTTGACATCTGTCTAGTGATTGGTGATTAGTGATTGGTGACTAATCACTAATCACTATATGAAAATAGCTATCGTCTCCGAATATTATTACCCACTTCTCGGCGGCATCACCGAGCATGTGCACTTCTTTGCCAAGGAATGCGCAAGGCTGGGGCATCAGGTGACGATCATCACATCAAACACAAAGGGTAGACTTGACACCCCTCACCCCCACCCTCTCCCACAAGGGGAGAGGGGGAAAAATATAATTCCCTCCCCCTTGATGGGGGAGGGTGATGGAGAGGGTGACATCGAGCTCATCCGCCTCGGAAGGGGAGTGCCCTATTACGCCAACGGATCATTTGCCAATATCACGCTGGGTTTTGGCCTCAGGCAAAGGATGAAAGAGATCATCAAGCACGGTAAATATGACATTGTCCATGTCCACTCCCCTTCTGTCCCCGTGCTGCCGATCATGGCACAGCTTGTTTCAAAGGGACCGACCGTCGGAACGTTCCATACCTATTTCGAGGCCAATCTCCTCTACTCCTGCTACCGCAAACTTGCACAGGACGGCATTGAGAACCTCGACGGCAGGATTGCGGTTTCAAAACTCTGTGTCGATTCGCTCACAAAATATTTCGAGGCGGATTTCACTGTCATCCCCAACGGCGTGGATGTGGAATATTTCTCAACGCCTCAGGGACGACTGAACAAGTTTAACGATGGTAAAATAAATATCCTCTTTCTTGCCCGCCTTGACCCCCGAAACGGCCTTGAATGCCTCATCAAGGCGTTCAAGATCGTGCACAAAAAATACAAAGATGTGAGGCTCATCATCGTCGGCGACGGCCCGATTAAATTCTATTTCAAGACGTTTATCGATAAAGCGATTGCAGATGATGTGCACTTCGAGGGCCTCGCAAACGGTTTGAGGCCGGACTACTACGCCGTATCCGACATATTCTGTTTCCCGGTACAAAAGGCGTCTTTCGGCATCACTATTTTGGAGGCGATGGCAGCGGGCAGGCCGATCGTGTGTTCCGATCTTGAGGCGTTCCATGATATCTTGGGCGGCTCCGACGCGTGCCGTTTCATCGATCCCCACGATGAACGGGATCTGGCCTCAAAACTATCGGAACTTATCGAGAATGCTGCCTTGAGAAAAAGCCTGGGAGAAAAGGCGAGATCACGTGTTGATAGGTATTCGTGGAAAAATGTCACACAGGAGGTCTTGGGGTTTTACGATGAAATATTAAGTGGTGAGAAAGGCAAGCAACGCCAGCAAGGCGAGAAAGGTTAAATTGTTGCCGGCCTTGCTTGCCTTGCCGGCTTTTCTCGCCTAAATGTTGGATACCACACCCAGCGCCGTTTTGACGTGAGTCTTCTGACCGGCCCGAAACCTGTGCCGTTGATGAGGAGCCAACCGGTCACAATCGTAGAAACGAGGATATTATAGGGGATAATAACGGCCCCAAAGAGCATGCGTTTCAGAAGAAAACTGGAAAATGTTCTTAAGCTATGTTTCATACTAAGTCTTTAGTCCGAAGATGTCACATCCCCTGATCCCTCCTTACAGAAGAGGGAAAGTTAAAACAATGAAAAAGAAACTTGCACTTACAATAGTTGGCTGGCTCATCTCCATCTCCCTTATCGCTTCCCTGTTTGCGAAGATGAATTTCTCAGCCCTATGGGAGGGCTTTGCAAGGGCAAAATGGTCATGGCTCATCTTCGGCGCCCTTATCAATCTCATTGTAATTGCCCTCAAGGCCCTCCGCTGGAAGTGGATTATGGGGCCGGGGATTCGCGATGATTCATTACAAAAAGAAAAACGACGAAGCAATCTCAAATCCCCCCTTCCCCCCTTTTTCAAAGGGGGGTCTGGGGGGGATTTCAAGGGACCGCCACGCGACCTTCAATCTCCCACGATGACACAACGAGCCACATCATATTGGCCGATTTTGAAGGCCACCATGATCGGACTTGCCGGCAACAATGTGCTTCCGGCGCGCGGTGGGGACTGGCTGAAGATCTATCTCTTGGGGAGCTGGGCGGGTGCAAGCAAGGCGATGCTTGCGTCAGTGACGGGACTCGACAAGCTCTTTGACGGGCTGGCGATCCTCATGCTCTTCGGGCTCTTCTCGATTCATGCCTTCAGCTTTGGCCCTCGTCATGAAACATTTCCGGATTGGGTGAGACACGGAACAATCATAATGCTGGCGGTTGTCGCGGTTTCGCTTGTCCTGTGTTATTCTCTTCTCATACACCACAAACGAAACAACGGCGCCGAAAATCTGGGGCGATTTGGAAGGCTCGCAAATAATCTCGGCGCAGGCATGGGCATGCTCTCGCAGAAACACCTCATTGCATGGACAATTATCGTTTCGATACTGTCGACGCTGATCCAGATTGCAACGATCTGGGCATGTCAGAGGGCGTTCGGCATCCACTTTGATCTCTGGATCCCTGCCGTGGTCTTCATCGCGATTAATCTTGCAATCATCATCCCTTCCGCTCCAAGCGGTGTGGGCCCGTTTGAAGCGGCGGCGGTGCTTGCCTACGCATGGATCGGCATAAAAACAGAAACGGCGTTCAACATCGCCCTGATGTATCACGCCGTCCAGTTTTTCCCGGTCACTATTTTGGGATTCTTATTTTATTTCAAATCTACTCACCAATCACCAATCACCAGTCACTAATCACCAGTCACTAGTCATTATTCACTAGCCAAAAAGCGGCAAGACATATTCAAGGGTCATCGACTTGATGTCATTTTCATCTTCGAGAAACGGAGAGACATCTTTGACAACTACTTTCCACTCTATATTCTGAATCCTTTCATGCACAATCTTTTTCCAGTTTTCCTTTCCAATTATTTCTCCGTTCCATTTTGTTTGTGTTAAAGCCGCATTCAAGAGAACAAGATTGGGCTCTAAGGCAGGATTACGAGTCCTGTACCAGACCAAATCATAATAATCCCTGCCCTTCACATAACCGCGAGTCAGAACAGCATGAAGTTTTCCGGCAAACAAAGACGGGAGATCATAATGGACAAGAGCGATTGGGAAATGGCGGTTGATCAAACGGCGTTCTACAACCGCACCCTTCGGAGGATTGCAATCAATTTCCATCTTGATTGACAGGACAATTCTTGGATCCGATGAAACACCGACTTCATGGAGAAGGCGCGGGAACTTCAGCCAAAGACTTCGAACCGCTCCCTTTTCTTTAAGTGAAGTATCGACTTCGATCGCCGCAGATGAGAAAGCACTTCGAAGATGAGCAACACTTTTCGTGAAATCAAAACCGCCCGACTCAATGAGAGAAAAATCAAGGCCTTCAGAAAACCGCGGAAGACCGTAGATCAAGCGCAGTGCGGTGCCCCCCACAAATGCAATTTTTCCAAATGAATGATCTTCATGCAAAGAACGCATCACCATACACTGCAAGAACTCCCGCATCAGACCGGGTTTAATATGTGCGGGTTGATTCTCAAGAATTGAGCGAAGGCGATCCTTCATAATTATGCTCCCTCATTTTCCAAATACTCGCAAAAAGCTTTAAGTGCTCGTTTCATTTTAAAGCCGCCAAATTTCCACGCAAATTCTGTAAGACGCTCCATATTTATTGTCTCAAGATGCTGCAATCGAAGCGACTCAAAAAACTCCCTTGCGATCTTTCCCGGTGTTAAATAAATCAAATCCAGAAGAGCTTTTTCGGGAAGGGCCATTTGAAGGGGCATCTTGCCTAGAGGATCACGTGTCTCATATCCCCAAAAAAGGCGCGGATGAGCATGACGGTACTCAAAGCGGCCGATCGGCGTTGTAATTGTCTGCGGTCTGACGGTAGTGATAGAAGTAACGGCCGCAACAGCTTCCGGGATCAGACCGAAATATCCAAGAGCATACTGCATACTTACATACGATGGAGAAACAAGCATATTTGCAACATAGCGAAGATCGGGTTCAACCTTTCGATATTGGGACGCCAATAGATAATATCCTCGTTTGAGTTGGATTAAGTGGCCGGAAGCAACCCATCTTGAGATTTGAAGTCTCGCTCTTTTCTCATCCCCCTCAAATGTGATGATGGATGATGACTCAATAATAGGTTGATCCGCAAAGATTTTGACCAAAGAAGTGATATCCATAGCAGTATATTATCAATTATGATATTATAATACAATGATTATCATAAATGAGTTTTTGCACAATCCTGTCACTTTTCGACAGTATCTCGTAAATACCGAAAACAAAAAACGGCGTTCAACATCGCCCTGATGTATCACGCCGTCCAGTTTTTTTCGCCCACGCTTTTTGGACTGTTCTTCTTAACTTCTGACTTCTGATTTCTGGCTTCTGACTTCTGTCTTCCGATCACCAATCACTAATCACCAGTCACCGACATCTGCTTCATTCTATTTATATACTCCCTAAAAAATGCAAGAAACACGGCGCCGAAGAGTGCAGCCATAAATGACATGATACATATCTGTGCGCGTTTGGGTTTATATTTTTTGAATGGTGGAACCGCCTTATCAATCACCTGAAAAGCTAAATCCTCTTTCGACTCTTCAATCTTCGCCATTTCATATTGGCTCGTGAGCAACGCATTGACTTTGGCAAGGAGCTCTCGGCGTAACATCAAATATGTAAGATATACCTGTTGAGGAACGTTTTTGACCACCTTTGCCTGGGCGAGCCTTTTCTCGATGTCGGTCTTTTGGACCATCAAGTTCGACAGCTCTGAATCGGGATCCGGGACACGGGATCCGGGATCCGGAACGGGATCCGGGACACGGGATCCGGGATCCGTAAGGTCACTTGATAGACCTGCAGTTCGAATTGGGTTTCGGTCCGGGTCCCGGGTCCCGGGTTCCGGGTCCCGAGTTCCGGGTTCCGGGTCCCGGGTTCCGGGTTCCGGGTCCCGGGTCCCGGGTCCCGAAGCAGAGGCAACCGGCACATCGATCCTTGCATCCGAGCTCGATATTTTTTTGCCTAAATAGAATTCATTGATTTCCTTTCCCGCCTCCAGAAGTTCCATTTTATTTTGCTCCAGCTGTCCTTCAATAAAAATCCGATTGCGCTTTGCGGTCGTGAAGGCATTGGCGTTGATGAATTTCTGAAGCTCATCAATATAAGCGTTCACGACACGAGCCGCTATCTCGGACTTTTTAAATTCACCCGACAATTTAATAGTCTTGGCCTTTTTATCATCCATTACGGTCACAAGTGTTTTCATTTTCTTGACCGCACCTTCCATGGTGGGCTGTTTTTTCGGTTCATCTGATTTCCATTTGCCGGCCTTGGCATCCCACGCCTTCTCAAAAAGGATCGGCATGAGACTTTCTCGGTTGATGACATTCTCTGTAAGCGTGCGGCTTTTTAGGATCGCCATGAGCTTTTCCGTATCTCCAGCGCCACCCGGCAGATTGACCCCGGCGAGCGATGCAATACCGCCAAACTGCGAGGCAAGCGCCGACAAACCTCCTCCGCCGCCCTTTGCGGAAACAGGAATAATTACCGCCTCAGCCTTAAAGCTTTTCGGCAATATGAGGCTTATGATCACAGCTGCAACAGACGCCGCCGCGACTATACCCGCTATCATCTTTTTGTGCTTCATGATGACACGCCAGTAGTCGAGCAAATTAATTTCGTCGGAACCCGGGACCCGTGACCCGGGACCCGAAGCGGGATTCGGGATCCGAGATCCGGAATCCGAAATCGCGGTATGATGTGTATTTATCTGAGTCATAAAAACTCCTTTGTGTTCAATTATGTCTTCCACTTACGAATCAGGCCGTAGAGCATCTGCGATATTCTATTACGCATCTCGAATATTGGTTGTAACTCCTCTTCTGTTACATATTCGAGCATTTTGGCCAACTCCAGCTGTGTTTCTATTTCGGCAGATGATCCAAGAGCAATATACAGAAATTGAACAAATTCCTTTTTTGTTTGTCTAGCTGCTCCCTCAGTCATATTACTGGCCACGGAAACAGACGCTTTCCTGAGCTGAGCTGTTAATCCATAAAGTTCATGTCTCGGAAACTTTTCAGTAAGTTTATAGACACTTAAACACATTTCCATAGAAAGCTTCCATACGTCCAGATCTTTATGACTCTTCATAACAACTCCGAAATCGGGATCCGGAACCCGGGATCCGGGATCCGAAGCGGGATCAGTAAGATCGCTCGAAAGACCGGCGGTCCTAGCCGGGTCCCGGATTCCGGGTCCCGTTATTTTCTAATCGCAATGATAGTGGCACTCGCGGACAACCCGAAGCTTGCGACTCCCAGCATAAAGCTCATCCAGGACGCGGGGCTCATCCAGCTCTGTTTTATAACGATGGTATCTCCCGGATTGACGCGGTCCGAGGGTTTTGCCCGCTTGTTTTTACCTTCAACGGTTATCACCCTGAATTTCGACTTTCCGCGGTCATTGAGCCCACCGGCCAGAGTTATATACTGATTCACCGAATAATACGGGCTGAATTCATACGCGCCCGGAAACGCAATGCCGCCGAGCACAAACACGCGGTCTTCATATGAAGGATAAAACACCTGATCTCCGGGAATGGAGGCTACGTTATAATCAAAATCTGTTTTCTTTGTAACCACGTTGGGGACTACCACCACATCGCCCGTCATTATCGCAAATTTCTCCATTGCGCCCTTCTCTATTGTGACTTCTTCCAGATGCTTCTCGCCGTCCACGAAGCGAATCACCCGAATAGGCTCCTTCATGAACGTGGCTGCGTTGAATCCGCCGGCAAGATCCACGACGTCAGCCAGCGTCTTTTCATTTTTGAGTTCATAGAAATCAGGGCGCTTAACGGCGCCCGCAACCTGAATAACGCTCTTGCGCAGGGGGACGTATATGGTGTCGTTATCCGTGACGTACGGATTTTGATCGAGCTTTCCGAATAATTTGAAGGCCAAGAGGTCCACATGCACAACGCCCCCGCCTTTTCTCCTCAACTCTATGTTTCTCTCGGAACCGTTTTCAGCAAAACCCCCTGCCCGCTGGATGATCTCCGAGACGCGGTCGGATGCAACCACTCTGAACGTGCCGGGCCTCATCACTTCTCCCAACACGTGGACCTGATAACCCAGACTCATCATAGCCGCCTCGCCCATCGTCGTGCCCGCCGGAGTTCCCGTCCCTGACGGCATGCCGCCCGGAAACTGCGGTATTCCGGTTGGAGTCTGTATGGGCATCATTCTTCGCTGATCGCCTGAGCTTCTAAAACTCGGCGGCGGGCCCAGATTTATATCCTCCACTTGAGTTGACACTCGATATCGCGACGCCTGCGCGATTGCTGATAACGGTGCACCAACAATCATTGCGATACTTATGATTACTGCAATTATACTTCTCATATAATACTCCTTCTATAAGTGATTGGTGATTAGTCACTAATCACTAGTCACTAATCACTAACTTATATTCCGGCACAATCCTTTTAATCACTTGCCTTATCTGTTGCGAATCTCCGTTAACCGCCATCGAGATGAGGTCGCTTAGATCGCGATGAAACCGCTCGCCATCGACCGGCCGCACCTTGCCGATGCAGATATCCTTGAATTGAGACGGGGATTCAATTTCATCGAGGAAGAGTTCTTCATAGAGCTTTTCGCCGGGTCGCAAGCCGGTATAGACAATGGGGATACCGGTGTGCGGCACGTGGCCCATGAGAGAAATCAAATCCTCCGCCATCTCCGCTATGCGAACCGGTTTGCCCATATCAAGGACAAAGAGTTCTCCGCCGTTTCCAAAGCTCGCCGCCTGAAGAACGAGTTCCACCGCTTCCGGTATCAGCATAAAGTAACGAGTAACTTCAGGATGCGTCACTGTTACCGGCCCTCCCGCCTTGATCTGCTGGGCAAACTTCGGGACCACGCTTCCGGAACTGGCAAGCACGTTGCCGAAACGAACACTGACACAACGCATCTTTCTTCTTCCATTGGTCACCTGCATGATCAGCTCACCGATTCTTTTTGTGGCGCCCATGACACTTGTGGGTCTCACTGCCTTATCTGTAGAAATAAATACGAACTTTTTGACGCCCGATCTCTCTGCCGCATTGGTAACATTCAACAATCCCTCGATGTTATTATGTACCGCCTGACTCACATCCTGCTCGAGAATTGGAACGTGCTTATAGGCAGCGGCATGGAAGATGATATCGGGCCTGAAATTTTGAATCGCGCGATCGATCAGCTCTTTTCGCTTTATATCAACAAGGGAAAAATAACATCGCCCCTTCATCGGATGTTTTGCAAACTCCTCGTCCAATTGCCAGAGACCGTATTCTGAATGGTCAATTGCCGCCAGTGCAGCCGGCTCGTATGATATTATCTGCCTGAATATTTCAGAGCCGATGGAGCCCGCTGCGCCCGTGATCATCACACGCCGATTTTTCAAAAACCCGCTTATCATTCTTTTATCCAGCGTGCGCTGAGGCCGGCGCATGAGATCCGCTATATCAATGCTGCGGACATAATCGTTGCCCGAGATAACATCAGTCATGCCCGGAACAATGCGGCAGCGAACGCCGTATTTTTTGCATGTATGAAACACCTTCTTCACCAGATCGCCGTCAGGATCCGCAAATGTGACCACCATCTCTTCTGCCGAGTATCTCTTGATGGCATCCGACAATGAATCAAGTCTTCCGACCACCGGTATGCCCTGAACATGTTTTTCAAGTTTCTCGGGACTGTCGTCGATGAACCCCACAACACGGTATCCCAGATGATCGTTTAGCGTCAGGTGACGCGCCACCGCCGCACCGTGCTCTCCAGCCCCATAAAGAAGCGTGTTCTTGCCGGGCGCCCTTGAAAGACGTCCCTCCTGAATATAACGAAGGCCAAAACGCGAAAGCCCGACCAAGATGCAGCTGCCCATCCAGTCAACCACCAAAACGGGCAGATCAATTTCAGGACGCGCGATGTGAATGATGCTCACAGACGCCAGAGAGCCAAACATCGTGGCCTTAAAAATCTTCAGGGCAAATCCCATGCTCGCAAAACGGATGATCTCTTTATAAAAGCCCATCTGATAAAAGACAAAAAGCTTAATGGTGACGATAATGGAGAACATCCAGAAATACTCAAACCAGCGGTAATGAAGGTCTTCAATATTCCGGCCGGCGATATGAACAGCAAGGACATAGGAGATGCCAATCAAAATGGCATCTATTGCCAGTAACACTATTTCACGAAGTTTTTCACGATTTATTGTCATAATATGGGTATAAGAATGTACGGCTTCCAAGAATTTTTATTTGCAAGCTCGCGCTAGGTTTTTATTGGTCTAACGGTTGGATTCCAAAATTGATATGCGTTCTTCGTGGCCTTCCAATTTTTCGGAATTCTTGTCTATTTTTTCTGCAAGACGACGCTCCATTTGATGCATCTCTCCTTTTAAATCAGTGCGAACATCCTCTATCTTGCCTGTCAGTTCATTTCTCACTCCATCTATCTTGGCGTCCATTCCTTCTATCCTAGCATCTAACCCTTTTATCAATCGCGTATGTTCGGATATTGCTGCCCATGTAATTTTAAATTTCTCATCCATTTCTTTTTTCAAAACCGTCTCTGTTCCTTTGGCAGTGGATTTGATGAGAACCTTGATATCCTCAAAGATAGGGATAAATTTATCCTTCGTGAGAGTTTCCTTTTGGGGAACAATCCTGCGAGGCTGCTTTATATTCTTTTTCACGCTTTTCATACAACCACCCCTATCAATATCCAACTACCTTTACAATTGTTTTCTAACATTTCAAACCGTGTGATTTTCTAGGGGAAAGTACATCCTCGCCTTGCGCGCCATGGTTCGGCTTGGGGGAGAGTGTCCGACACGTGTCGGACACCTCAAAACATACGCCAGAGAAGTCTTCTCAGTTTAGATGCAATAGTAAAATATTGCAGCCTGACCCTTATCCTATATTTTCTTTCTTATCCATTCTCTGAAAAACACATCGCCAATAACGTGGCTGCCATTATGTTTTTCGATGACGCCCTTTTTAACAAGAAGCTTGAGTGACGTTTGAAGTGTCGGCAGGGAACCGATTCCCGATTTTATGAGAAACTCCTGGGAAAATACACTAATATCACTATAGTCAACAATTGTTTTGAGTGCGGCGCGCTGATTGAGCGAAAGCGTATCCCATTGCTGTATGAAAAAAGGCGACTGCTCATCCAATATAATTGAAAAAATACGATCGACTTCCGATGATGAAAATTTGTTTGCATCGCGAAATCTGTCCCATAATTCATGGCACAGAAATTGTGCATTATACGGAATGTCGTTCGCCACATCCAAGATATGATCGATCACTTTGCCATCAATCGAAAAGCCGTAATTTTCAAACCTCTCTTTCAAAAAAGGCACAAAGTGTCGGCGCTCAATTTTTTGAAGATAAATGATTTTTCCTATCTTATAAAATGCGCGATCCTCCCTTAAAGTCATATCTTCAAGTATATGCTTCTTCGATCCCGAAAAAACGTAACCAACCATGCGGTGTTCCTGTATGTGTGAGCGCATCACTTTTTCAATTGACTCCCCGTTAAAGTTTATAATCTCCTGAAACTCATCAAAAACAACCGCAACTCTTTTTTTCTTTCGCTTTGCAACAATAGACGGAAACTCATAAGCTTCATCGAGTGCATGCAATAAATCTTTTTTGTCGACTATCGGTTCGATTCCTATTGAAGGCGCACCATCCGAATCTATTGTCAGTCTGGGCCGTAAACGTGGCAGGACATCCCGGACAAAGCGAACGGCCTTATCGAGGGTTGATTCAGCGGCCTGTGCTATTGCACCGCAGTATAGCCCGAGAAAAGATTGAATAGATGAAGCGCGATATAGATCCACATAAACAGGAATTATCCCGCTACCCTCCAGCGTTTTCAAGACCTTCTTAAGCAGCGATGTCTTTCCATAACGCCGTGAAGAAATGAGAAATAGTTTCTGCGAATCCGTGAGATCTTGAACAAGTGCTGCGTGTTCTTCTTCACGGTCACAAAACGCCTTATCACTTACAATTTCACCAAAAACAAACGGATTATTCATATGTTATAAACTATGTATAAATACATTATGTGTATATACATAATCCAACGTGGAGTCAACAAAAAAGATTTTAAATTTGCCCCTCGCCTTGCGCGCCCTGAGCGAGCGTAAGCGAGTCGAAGGGCTGGCATTTCTCAGCTTCTCTGCGTCTTGGCTTCTCTAATCACCAGTCACTATTACCTAATCCGGCATCCAGCCATATCTGAAACATCGTCTTGTCATAGCGTTTTTTTGATTTTGTCATCCCGGGATTCTTCGGCCATCGACAAGCTCGTGACTTAGAATGACAACTTCTTCCTTTGATTCGGCGTGGAGAAGAGTGTTGGACATCTTTTGGCATGGAGAAGAGTGTCCGACAATCATGTCGGACACCTTCTCCATGCGGACACCTCCCCCGACGAGTGTCATATCATCACCTTTTTTCCGAACAATTCCTCCACATAATCAAACGTAAGTTTGGAACTATTTGGTGACAGCCCGGAAATAGTTCTCAAAATCTGTCTAGCACGCTTTTCGCCGCTATCCGCGGAGTATCTGCACAAGGCCGCAATCTTTTCAACACTCATATCAAGGCTTAACTTCCGCGCGATTTTTTGCACAACGGAGAAGACAGATCGGGAATAATGTTTTGATATCTCCTCTATTTGTCCTGTTCGTTTATCATAGTTGTAAAAGGGATTTTGTCTGAAATAATTCATATAGCGAATATGCGGCCTATATTCAGAAGTGGCCGTCTCGAAAAGCACCTCCATGAGATCATTTCTCATGAGTTCCCGCCGGGCGCGGTTGACCAGTTGTTTCTGAAAGCCGTATTTCTTCGCCAGTTGATCACGCTTGAGCCTCCACCACGGCGCGTATGGACTTGATTGCCTCTCCGCCTCGCCAGTGAGATAAAGATGGTTAGCCTCCATGGATAGGCGCTGATGCCATCCGAAATTCCAAAACGCATCCGGCAAGAGAATCCGCTCCGTGCTTTTTGGAACAGCAGTCCTTTTGACAATTCCTTTTTGTTCATCAAATTTAACGACGCCAAGATTGCGATCCATGAATGAAAGAAGCTGCTTAATACGCGCGCTCGTCCCCCAATCATATGTGGGAAGCTTTAGAAGCAGAACCCAGCTTTGCTGCATTTGTGATGTTATGGCTTCCGATGCAAAGTTTGTTGTCATCAATTAAAACCGCCTTCGCATGAATAAAGGTAACCGACGTATCAAGCCACACATCAACTCCGGCATCCTTAAGAACACGCCAGAAGCGATAATTTTCCTGCAATTTATTTCCTTCAAGGACTATCTGAACGCGAATTTTGCGTTTTACAGCTTCAATTAGCGCGCAAACTATTTTTGCAACAGGCCCGTTTTTGTCGTCTTCCTGCAGGGCCGCCATGTAATTGACAATGACAATTGTCTTTTTGGCATTTTTGATCTCCGTAACGAACCATTTTAGAAACGAAGGATTAGAAAGAAGAATATCCATTAGCCTATTTGTCATTCCCGCGGTTGTAAGCGGGAATCCAATGGCCAACATGGGATTCCTGCTTTCGCAGGAATGACAAATTATAGGGCATCTCTAAAAACTATGGTATTTTATTCTTCGAGCCCCTCGGCTTCGCTCGGGACATGCTTGTCGAGAAGATAAAATCCTCAATAATTCTCGACTCGCTTCGCTCGCTCGAATAATATAAAGCGAGTTTTTAGAGATGCCCTATAACTATTTCGATATTTTTGAGGAATCGAGTATGGACTGGGCCTCGGAAAGGGAAATGATATTCTTTGTTACCAATATATTAAGGAAAGAGGCTGAAAGTATGACCGGATTGTAGCCGCCTATCTTTATACCGCCGCTTTCTGCGGACGCAGTCTTTGCAGCAGCTATATCTTCCTCTGAGGCAATAGCCTTCTCAACCAGATATGCGCCGAGCTGCGCATAAAGGTCAATCATTGATGAACCTGAGGCCAGCGGGTCCGATTGTTTTGCAGGCAGAAGCTTTTCGAATTCACTAAACTGTTTATCCGGCAGGACTTTTTTTTCATGCAGTACTTTCAGTGTTGTCTGTGCAATCTTTTGAACATCATATCCGCCTATCACCGCACCGTCACTGCATAAGCCACAGGGTATAAAGGCATAAAGCAGATAAATTATTGCGAGCATGCTGAATGTTTTTTTCATTTGCTATTTACCAAATCCCCCCGCCCCCCCCTTTTTCAAAGGGGGGCTAGCGGGAATTTCACTTTGCACGACGTTGATTTTAAATGGATTGTTCACTATGCTAACAGAATTATTCTAATAGAATAATGTTTAAGGAATACAAAAGACAGTTCAAGAATGCCTCGGATGGGCAATTTCTATCGGCTTTGCTTCATGTTCTTCAAGACGATTGCCGAAAGAATCTATTTTATCGGAAAGTCTTACTTCCATTGCCTTCACTTCAGTTTTAAAGTCTTTCAATTCACTATCCAATCTTTTAATGCCATCCGAGTTCTTGCCGATAGCAGCCTTCACTAGTCCAAATTCCTGTTTCACGTCAGAGCGAAACTCATTCATTTCCCGGCTCACCCTTTCCTCATTCATACGCATCCCATCAATTACCTGATCCATCTTCGATTTAAGATCTTCAATGAGGATGGCATTATAGTGCGATGGCGAACCCTCTGCGAGAACCTCTTTTTTCTTCTCTTTTTTCATATCCGCCAGCTACCCTATTCTCCATCCACTGTCAACGTTTGATCCCATTTTGTTCCCTACTCTTGCCATTCCGCCTTATCGTTCCAGTCTCAGGGGCCGAAAGGCAACAATGCATATAATGGGTAAATATATGCGTTATCAATGCATATATTTTATTACCCTCAATATCGCCTGCTCTTCTTAGCTTCTCGCCTCTGTCTTCCTTTGACCTTTTTCCATTCACTATTCACTGTTCACCAGTTACTATTCACCAATCACTAATCACTAGTCACTAATCACTCTTAGCTTAGTTGCACTCTACCCCCTGCAATTGCCTCACTTCTCCTTCATAATCCTCGCTGACCAGTTTGATCCGGGCATCACATAAGAGGCGTTCGTCACCCTCTATTTTCAATGCAACATAATCATTTCCCTTTGAGGGAAATTTCGGCAGTTCAGCATAAAATTCGTTTATCTTAAGTTCCAATAAGGATGGTTGATAGACCCTGAAATCGGGATTTAAGTAATAAGATACGGCAACATCTTTGGACAATTTCACCTGAAATCTGACCTTCTCCGCGCTCCCCCGGCCGTCATTGGCAATATCAACGCGCAATACACCATACGGTTTCGCTTCATCTTTCTTGTAGTCAAGATTCAAGCCGCCCACAGAGGTTGCGACGGGACTTTCATCCACATGGTTATAGGTCTGAGTGACCACGAGCTCAGGAGGATTCACTTTGAGCATGCCCGTGATGTAAGTCGTGGCAATCGTGCCTAACGCGCCCACAACAATGAAGAACACGCGGTCAAGGGCACTCCAGAAAAATTTTATTCCCTGACTTTTCATTTTTTTCCGCTTCTCAGTTTCTAGCTTCTCGCTTCTAGCTTCTCTGCTTCTGTCTTCCGATCACAGATCACTGATCACTTTCTAACCGTCCAGAAATCTGCGGCAAGGGTTTCCATGTAGGCAAATGGCATCGTGAAGTATCCATTCTTGCCCCATGTCCTTCCCCACGAGTTGCGGATGAGAAAGCGGCTGTTTTTTTGATCGTATCCTACGGCCATCACCGCATGACCGCCCAAGGCACGTTCTGTCTTGCCGGGCATCCGGACAATTCCCGTGCGAGCCGTCTCTTGGCTTTCAAAACTCTCATATACCGTAAATCCAAAGACAAACGGATACCCTTGGGCAAGGCAGGCAAGCATCTCAGACAACGTCCGGATGCGGTGATACGAAACGATGCGGTGAACCGCAGCATCGGTATAGCAGCGCGCTGGCGGCTTGACGGTGAAGCGCGCAATATCATAGGGCCATAACGCTTCGGAACAGGATCCCGCCTTCGCAAGGGTCTTGATGCCGATGCGCAAAGATGCGCCGGAGTCGTAGGCCACAGTCCTCTGGAGGGCGCGCTCATTATAATAGATGAACAGGCGGCTCGCGTCCTCGTACACATGATCTATATGGTTGTCCAAAAACTCCAGCATGCCGGCCAAGGCATTCGCCGTGCAGCTGCCAAGGCGTCCCTGATTTTCGACGGGGGAGCAGTATTTCCTCAGGTCCACCGCCGGCACAGGCGCAAGCCGCGGCCGGATGGCGGTATAGAGATAATCGCGTCCGTCAGGCCAATCCGGCACCCAACCGTATCTGAAAGCATGTCTTTTATTCATGGTTCCAAGAAACAAGTGAACTGTACAGAGCAATATCAGCGACTAGCTTCTTCACTTCTCAGGTTTGCCCTTTCTACTAATATAAAAAAGTTTCCCTTTGAGAAACAGATAGTCCCTTTTATCAATATCTCGCACACCGCGTTTCAGTTCGATCATAGTTTGTAAATCCGCTACAGGCACAACTACACCGTTTATCGATTCATTTTGAATATGCCCTTTGAGGCGCGCATAATCTATTTCTCCTACGCTTCGTATAAGATCCACAACAAGAGTTTCACTAGCCATTCTCACTACAACGTTTTGATTAACATCGTCCGGATCCAACTCGTCACAAGCTTCGGGGAGAAGATCACAAAGCGCCTCTTTCAACCTTAGAATATTGGCCGCAGAATCCTCCAATATAAGATCGATATCCCGAGTAGCCCTTTCATAACCGTGAATGTAAATAGCCCATCCGCCTATGAGGGCGTATTTCACGTGTTTTTCATTGAGTCTTCTGCAGACATCTAAAAGTTGTTTTAAACTAATCATGCGGCCTTATCACGACAGGACTTGCGTATTATGAGCTCCATATCATACTTGCGCGCTTCTTCCCACGTCTTGAAACGATATAACCCGGATTTATACGATGAAAGATTTTGGGCAATATCATAAGAATCAATCTCATGCGTCTTATTTACACTTTCCGCAATCAGATCTTCAACCATCGCCTCTCTCGCAGCCTTTAATGATTTGAACTTTTGCAGAACCATATTGTATATTATATCGTCTTAATTAATTGTTTCAAATACATTTATCTAACGTTTTTTTAACCTTCTCTCTTAGTCTGTCGACTTTAGCCGCCGTTCTTATCCTTAAACGGTTTTCACTACTTCTGGCTTCTCGGTTTTCCCGTCAAGGACAGGGCGATCGTCCTCTGGATCATCCGACCCCGGAGGAGTTCCTCGATTTCTTCCTTTTGTTCGATAACGACTTGTTTTATGAAACTTTTATCCATAACTGAACTGCACAACAATATATAATAATTGTGCAGTCAAGTGCGTATATTACAAGATATCAAAACCAAAACACCCCGCCCGCAAAGCCACCGAAGGCGCAAGCCTGAGCCGCGGCCGGATGGCGCTGTACATTTCATTTTTTCCTCCTAGTGCTGAAACAATTTAACATTTATCTGAAGTTCCAATATTCCACTCCTTTGTAAGGAGGGGATAGGGGAGGTAGATCATGGGTTTCCTAAGGATCTACCCCACCTAACCTCCCCTTACAAAGGGGAGGAATTTAAATTGTCAGTGTACTAGTATTTTATATTCTACGTTGCTGGCCTTTCCCGTCTTTCTCGCTTTTTTTTGACATCGGACTCCGGACCTCGGACTAACGACTGTATTTGACTTCGGACTCCGGACCTCGGCCTAACGGCTATATTCACCTTTTCTTATCTCGTCGCTTCTTTCATTACTTTTTGGACCACTTGACAAGTTCGTTCCATATCATCTTCGGTGAGTGTGGGTCAGCACGAAACTCACTTATTAATCTGAGCACATCCACTATCAACGTCTACCTTTCTTTGCTTCTTTGGTTCCAGCCTCCAGCTTCTAGCCCCCTGACATACGACCTGCCGCCTTTATCCTAATTTCATATTGAATATTGTCGCAAAAATGATTTTCAAGTCAAATAACATAGATGATCGTTTTAAATATTCCTTTGCCAGTCGAATTTTCTCAGGGAGGATTTGAGTTAAGTAGAGTTGCTCTGCATTATCAGATTTGCCGAGGATTTGAGATTCATTCCTAAAATTCAGAGATGCTATGTCAGTAATCCCCGGTTTCACCTTTAAGATATCTTTGTAATCATCTTGGTGTATCTCAACGTATTTTGGTACCTCCGGCCTCGGCCCCACAAAACTCATATCACCTCTCATTACATTGATAAGCTGCGGCAGCTCGTCTAGTTTGTGGCGTCTTAGGAATTTACCTGAACGTGTAATTCTTTCATCCTCGGCAGCCGTGATTTTAGAGCCTTTTAATTCTGCATCTTGAATCATAGATCGAAATTTATATATTTGGAATTTGTTTCCAAACTGTCCAACTCTCCATTGTTTAAAAAATACAGGTCCTTTTGAATCGAGCTTTATCCAAATTGCCATGACAATAAATAGAGGAAAGAGGAAAACAAAGCCAACAAAAGCCAAGATAAGATCAAATGACCGTTTTACCATTGCGATGTGTCATCCTGAGCACAAGCAAAGGATCCCGATAGTTCACGAGATTCTTCGGCTGTCGCCTCAGAATGACATTCTATGGAGATATAAAGGAATGAAATGGACGCTGCAACTTTTATACTACATTTACTCCGTAATGAAGATTTATTTTAACTATGCGCTATTTTCAAGTGCGGAAATACGGGTCTCGTGGTTGCCTAATTGCGTTGAATGACCTTCGATTTTATCGGACAAGCGCCTTTCCATCTGATGCATTTCTTCTTTTAATTCTGTCCGCACACCCCGAATTTCTTCTTTTAATTCTATCTGCACACCCTGAATTTCTTCTTTTAATTCTGTCCGCATACCCTGAATTTCTTCTTTCAATTCTGTCCGCACACCCTGAATTTCTTCTTTTAATTCTGTCCGCACGTCATCTATCTTATTAGTCAACTCTGTTTTCACACCTTGGATTTCTTCCTTTAATTCAATACGAACGCTTTGTATATCATTCTCCACCTTTTTAATCGCCTTTGAGTGCTCTGAAACGGCAACCTGAAGGGCTCGAACGTTATTTTGGACTCCACCGATATCCTTCCTTATTTCGACATTATCTTTCCTGAAAGCAGCCTCTGTGGCCTTTGCAGTCGATTTGATCAGATCCTTTATACTCTCAAAATAGTATTTGAACTTTGCTTCCGTGAGAACAACACTTCCGGAAGTTTTATTTTTACCGTTACTTTTTATCTTAGCTTTTTTATCCATATCCTTATTCATTGCCTATCAAAACTCTATCCACGCCACAAGTTCAAAATCGGCATTGATTCTAACAGCTTAATTACTAAGCTGTTATTTAAGTATTTCCTTCACTGCTTCTATCACCCTCAATTGGTCATTTTCTGTCATCTTTGTGTATAGAGGCAGACTAACAGCTTGTTCATAGGCCTTTAACGCATTTGGAAAATCATCTGGTTTTAAATTATACCTGTCGCGCCAATAAGGATGAAGATGAAGCGGTATGAAATGGACACTACATCCAATACCTTTTTCAGCCATCAGCTCAATGAATCGATCCCGCGACACCGGCGCATCATCTTTTAGTCGAATTACATATAAATGCCATGCGTGTGTATCTCCATTTGAAGGCTGCGGCGGCAAAATTATAGGCAAATCTCTAAATGCTTCATTATACATGGAGGCCATTTTACTTCGCCGTTTCTGAAAAGTCCGCGCCTTTTTGAGCTGAGCAACTCCTAAAGCCGCGGCAATATCTGTCATATTATATTTGAAGCCAGGTGCCACTACTTCATATCGCCAATCTGCTTTTGTTGAAGTATAACGGTTGAATACGTCTCTGTTTATTCCATGAAGACGCATTGTTCTGCAACGATTAGCAATCTCTTTGTTTCTCGTCACAATCATACCGCCTTCGCCTGTTGTGATTGTCTTAGTGGCATAGAAACTAAATACGGTAGCGTCACTGTCAAGTGAACCAATTAATTTTCCATTATAGGTTGTTGGAAACGCATGTGCTGCATCTTCTATAACCTTTAACCTTTCACCATTAACCTTTGACCTCTTTGTTATCTTATCCATTTCACAAGAGAGACCAGCAAAATGGACGGGGATGACTGCCTTAATTCGTGATTGGTGATTAGTGATTGGTGATTGGTTAATAACTTCATCAATTTTATTAGGATCAATATTGAAGGTATTGTAATCAATGTCGACAAACAGGGGATCGGCACCAAGGTACCGAATCACTTCAGCCGTTGCAGTAAATGTATATGGAGTTGTTATAACAAAATCACCTTCACCAACACCAGTTGATTCAAGGGCAAGATGCAAACCTGCAGTGGCCGAATTAACTGCTATCGCCTCGACACCGTCTCCAATAAATTTCGCAAATTCTTTCTCAAATTGTTTAGATTTAGGGCCCGTCGTTAGCCAATTAGACTTTATTGTATCAATGATTTCTTGTATTTCTTCTTCGCCTGTATCTGGCAATGAAAAAGGGATATTGTTATTCACTTTTTTATGACTCCATTACTTCAAGAAACCGTTTTGCCAAAACTTTGTAATCGTGGTGCTCCATAACATATTTGCGCCCCCTCATTCCCATTTCTTCTCGCTCTTGGCTAGACATATCCATGATTTTTAATACCGCATCAGCAATTGCTTTTGGATCTTCTGCTGGAACCGATATCCCACAATCACTTTCAGCCACCATATCGTTTCCTGTTTCAATAGCATGGATTACTGGTTTAGCGGCCATCATATAATCCATTAATTTATTGGGACTTACGCCAAATCTATAAAGTTTTAATCCCAACCAACCAATAAAAAGAACATCCATGCAATTAAGCAATGTTTGCACAGTCGCTTTCGAAACCGGAGGCAAAAATGCTACATTATTTAATCCACACTCCATAGCTTTTCTTCTCAAGTTTTCCTTTTCTGGACCCTGTCCGACTAATACGAAGCCAACCGGCTCATTACGTAATATGCGCGCGACATGAATTAATACATGTAATGCATTTGACGCACCATGCGATCCTAAATATCCAACAAGAAATTTCCCTGAGCTTTTAAGATCAATTATTACGTTCCTATGTTCATTGGGCAGATCCTGATTGCTATCTTCCCACTCGTCCACAGCCACACCATTTGGCACATGGTTGAATTTATGCGGTTCCATACCATGCTCTTGCATATAATCTTTTGCTCGTGGCAGCATAGATACGACTTTATGTGCACTTTTATATGCAAAATTTTCTGCGTGCTGCATTAACATAATAAATGGATTCCATTTGGACATTCCACCCAGTCCAATTGGAGATAAAGGCCACAAGTCGTGAACTTCATAAATCAATTTCGCTCTATAAGATCTTGCTATATACCTTGCTGGGAATATATCAAATGGGTACGTAGATGACGCAATAACCACATCAGGCATGTAATCTTTAACAAGGCTACTACGATATTGATAAAGCCGTTTTATAAAAGTAAATATATTCCAAACACGTTTTGAATTATTGCCTTGATAATACGGTGTCTTCAACCAAACGTATTTGACTCCATCTATGATTTCTTCACAGTAATTATCATCAACTGAAGGATTCAAATTTCGAACATGGGAAAATGACCCTGCTACTATTGCAACGTTGTGTCCAAGTCTTACCCACTCTCTAGCCAAATAGAATGGACGATACTCCATGCCGTAATATTTCGACCCCGCATAATGATTAATCAATAAGATGTTCATCAATTATGGTATTTAACTGATCAGTTGTATTGTATTATTTGATTTGCACTGAAACTGCATTTGTACCGAGTGTTTTCTATTTATTCTAAAAATGGTACTCAAAAAAATAAAAAGAATCACCGCAGCAACAGGCAAACCAAGTCCCATAATTATCTGTGTTGAACTCAGGTTAGTAAATACGCCGCCAATAAACGAATAAACAGCCACTCCCATTGTATTATCACATCGACGCGCTAAATAATATTCACATTTTCTCGAGCATAAAACAAATGCGACTGTTAAAATAACAACGGCCAGTAAGCCCGCGTTGGCGTAAAACTCGCCAGCAAATACAGTCGAAGCTCCTCCAAATTCATATCCTCGATACAATTCATGATAGGCATAACTTGAAAGATCAAACTGATCAAAAGGCAAGATGCCAAAATCGGACATAGTTTTACCAAAAAGATAATTAATTTTATCAGGGAAATCACTTGTGATAACAGCCAAGGGTTTTGCATGGCCCAGCACCGAACGATCTAATACCATTTGCATAATAGTAGAATATTCTCCACTATCAGCGGCTTTTCTTGCATTAGGAACTACAAAATAATATATCAAACACATTGAAACAAAAGCTATACTTACAACAACGAGGGTTTTTATCCATTTCCAGCTCTTATCTTTCTCCACTTCCATCCTTTTTTTAATAATGGCGCGGACCATGTAAATTTGAAATAAGAAAAGAAATATGGGGTATTTTTGTCCATCCGATACAATGACAAAGAGCGCCATCGCCATGATTAACAGCAGCTTTATTTTATTTCTTCTCTTCACTAAATATTCAGCAAATTCAAAAATCGCAATGAATTGAATCCCATAACGCGCAAACAACAAGTATATTCTGTACAGCAACGAGTTTGAAATCCACATATGAGCCTCTGCTCTTCTCGTGTAAACCTCTATTATATCACCCTTAATAATCGCCGTTATAGCCAACTCATTTTTCCAAATATAAAGAATTAAAAAAACACAACCAACGATCAAAAAAAATAGCTCCCCGACTTTGTCACCATCCCATGTCCGAACATAACCATCACCAAAATCGCCAAATTTTTCTTTTCCGAAAATAAGCGAGAGACAAAACAAAAAAGGCAACAAATATATGATAAAATAACATTTCCAATTGACACTGATTTCCGGATACACTCCTGTGTAATCTAATATGTGAACACCAAAAAATATTATTAGAAAAAAAAACAAAAGAAACAGGTAATTGAAACTAAGCCATGACTTTACCCGTCCGAGTACAGGTGGGACCGTCAAACATACTATGCAATACAAAGTCGGTATTAGCCACCGCATGAGTTGAGCCTTTCAATTGTCATTTGTATACGGTCAAAATTGTTCATCTGCCTTTGATTATCTCATATAAAAACATTAACGCTCTCTCTGACTGCACAAAACTATCTTTGCTAACTCTGGGCAATAAGAATTTCCTATTATTTTGGGCTATAATTCCATCAATTATTTCGCCGTTTGAATTTTCATAAACAGCCCACCCACTCCAAACATGTTCGGGGAAAAGCGCCGAACCTTCATTACTTAAAATAACTGATGGCACACCAAATTGTTCCGCCTCTATCACTGTTGAAGAAGAATCCGTAACGTGCACGTCAACATTTCTTAGTATTGCATATAATGGATAATTAGTAGCATGATCGACATCATAATTACTCAAACCCTCTCGTTTAAGCATTTTTTTAATCTTATCCATTTTGTTCAAGAAACACGGATGTAATCTAATGAAAAAAAATATCTTATTATTAGATTTTTCTATGGTCTTTAATAATAAAATAACCCTTTCTATATTTTGCTTTGAGTCAACTTGGAGAGTAAACAGAACGTATATACATCCACCCGCATCTTTTTTTAGCTTTCTAATTTTCTCATTATATAGGTTTACCAAATTTGAGTTGTCATTTTGCCACTGATGAAGAAAAAGATTTCCACCATTTATTGCTCGATGCTTCTCATAAATTGATTTATTCCAATTATTAATTGACTTTGCTTCAAATTCACTCCAACACCAAAAATAGGTCGGCAATAATTCGTACCCACACGGCGGAACCTTATTCCATCTGCCATATGCATAATGAGCGTCTCCCTGAAGCCCATGTTGAACGTCAACTGAGGGCACACCAAGATAGTTACACGCTAAAACCATGGCCATCGATTCAGTGCTATAGTAACACGAAAGCAGTACTAATCGTGGTTTAATTCGATTGATAATTTTACAGAAATACTGAGAAATGCTTTCTATTTGATATACATAACGTCTTATTTTATTTAAATCTAAATTGTTTATCGGCAATTTTGCGTTGATAAGATAGCTTTGTAACTCGTCTATTCCATAAAGCTGTTCATCAGAGAACTTTGGCACGTCCTTGAGCAAACCAATCATTCTATTAATTACTAAATTTGATTGTATAAATCTTGATGGAGTGAGACGGGGTATGTGGCACTTAAAACCAGCGGAAAGAAGGAAACATGAAACATTTTTATCTTTAAAAAAAGATATAAACGGATCCATTATTTTAGAATACCAAAAACCATCTATCTTTAAAAAGTTAGCATCATAATTTAAGGCTAGGACATCATAATCTCTGTCAGACTTAAGGGTTTTATTGTGATCTAGTAGCCGTGCAATATTAGGTTGAACTAAGCCATTAAATACCTTACAAGCATTTTTATAAAGATTATAAATATTTTTTTGACTTTGAGAGCCGTACAAACAAGTTTGATAATAGTTACAAAAGAGACTTCGCCTAAGCAATGGCCATATATGAATTCTACCCATTATCCATTTGTCCACTGGGAATCGGTCTTCAATATCATTGAGCAAATTCATGAACTGTACGATATCCACTCTTCTCCTCGCGTTTAAAAATATTCCAAGGCATCTCATATACCTTCGCCGATAAAATCCATGTGAGTATAAAAGAAATAAGAAAGGCAACCATTGTACCTTGTGCAGCACCAAGGGGGCCATTAATACGAATTAAAATATACGATAGAACTAAATTTAGTAGTGCAGTAAAAAATGTTATCCATGCCAAAATATATGTTTTTTGAACATAAAAAATATAGCCTGCAACCATTTTATACATACCATTGAACGCATATCCCAACGCAATCCACAGCACATATTTACTGGCACCAATAAACTCCTTACCGACTAAGTGCTTCAATAAAAACGGAGCAACATAAGAAAGAATAAGGGCCGCAATTAGAATCAGCAAATTATATAGGTAAGTAATTTTTACAATTCTTTGTTTTACCTCAACATCACCAATTTTAAGCCTTTCAAAAAGCCATGGAACCCAAGCTTGGTTAAAGGAATTTTGAAGCATCCCAATCGCCATACCGATCTCAGTACCCACGGTATATATTCCCGTATCAGAAATACCCACCATATTCGTGATTAAAATTCTGCCGGTCATACAAATTACAAGAGCTCCAAGAGTATGAGGTATAAGAGGCACGCCAAAACTAAGGGCCTTTTTAACATAGCCACTTTCAAAACCTCTAGATAACCAATTCCCTCTCAGCAACAATAACCCTGCTATGACAGCAAAAATGATGAAAGTAAAAACTTGAGCAAGAACTCGCCCCTGCCAATTCATGTTTAACCAAACGACGAGTAAAATCGTAATGCCTATATTGGTGATAGTCAGAAGTATCTGAAACGAACCATAGACAATGGGTTTAACCTGCACTTGCCATAAAGTCAGTACTATTAAAGTCATGAATTGGCAAACAGCAACTACAACTACTGCCCAAAGCCATGACGAGGGAAAATCAGTGGCTTTGCTGATAACGTCAGAGCAACACCATAAAAATATGCCGGTTACGATAGAACTTACAATCAGTATGTAGAGACAGTTAGTAATATATTTTGGAAACTTAATCTGATCCCGCTCAAAGTACTGTCGTCCAATTGCCCCTTGGATACTGAGCCCAGTAAAGGCACTTACAATGCCCAATAGAACCCCATACATGGCCACGATTCCATAATCCTGCGGAGATAAATAGCGTGTAAGTATCGGAAGCATAAGAAACGGAATTGCAGAATTAATTGCATTCGTTGTAGAATAAATCCCTGCAGCTTGAAAAAGGGCAGAACGATATACCCTTCTAAAATACTGGTTCCCAGCGTTTTTGAGTGAACAAAAATTCATAGTTTGAAGAATTCGGTGAGCATGCAAACCACTCGGATAACAATCGGGCTCACACTAATTTGATCTTATTATGTGTTTCCACTCAAGAGGCGTTCCGCGTTTGATGGGTTCCGTTGCCTTTTGACCGATGATATCCGGCAGATATTTGGGCTTAAGTCCGCACCCTGGGCGTATGGAACGAACGTTTTCAGAGGTGAATACGCTGCCAACCTCTATGTCCTTCACAGCGAAAAGAGATCTGCGAAATGCTCTGTTCGGTCTGTCATGTTCAGAATTATACACAATCTCACCTATTGCCTGTTCGGCCTCCCGCACATTTTTCACCATCGAACGAAACTCGTCGGGCTCCAATGAAAATGCGGAGTCCGGCCCCGGCAGAGACCTTGAAAGAGTGAAGTGCTTTTCAATAATACAGGCCCCAAATGCCACAGATGTCACTGCCGCCGCAATTCCAAGCGTGTGATCCGATAAGCCCGCGGGAATACCGAACGTCTCCGACATGTGTCTTATGGTCTTGAGGTTCATATGATTTGCGGGGGCAGGATAAGCGCTGCAACACTTGAGAAGGGCCAATTGATCGCATCCACCAGTCTTAACGGCATCGACCGCCTCGTCTATCTCCACAAGCGTCGCCATGCCAGTGGACATTATGATCGGCTTTTTCGTCTGGGCTATGCGCTTGAGCAGTGGAATATCAATAACCTCAAACGATGCCACCTTATATACCGGAATTTCAAGTTTTTCCAAAAAATCAACAGACGAAAAATCAAAGGGTGCAGAAAAAAAATCGATTCCAATCGATTCAGCGACTTCCTTGAGTTTCGGCTGCCACTCCCACGGCATATAGGCTTCTTTATAAAGGGAATAAAGACTTCGGCCGTCCCATATTGTGCCCTTATCAATCCGAAAATATTCGTTATTGCAGTCGAGGGTGATCGTATCGGGCGTGTATGTCTGCAGCTTGATCGCGTCTGCGCCCGCCGCGTGCGCCGCATGTATGATTTTCACGGCATTATCAAAGTCGCGGTTATGGTTCGCTGACATTTCGGCAACGATATACACAGGATGACCGCGCCCGATGGTCCGTTTCCCGATTATGATTTCGTTCTTCATTGCTGCTCCTCCTTTCCCCCTGTTACATGCGTCGCCTGACACATCGTTTCCCACGTCAGCCAGTATTTCGTGCCGTTTTGTATCAATTCTGCAGTTTTCGCAGGTCCGACATTCATCAGGGCATCCACAACCGACAGAAATGGAACGAACGCCTCTTTTGAACCAACTTGAGCGTACGGTTCCGCCTGAAAATCCTGAAAATGCACCGATATGTCATCGAGCGGAAACACGCCATCCTCGCGCATATAATCAAAAGAACCCTTGGCACTGTAATATTGTTTTGCGCTGCATGCGTGAAGGAGCTCCACGACACGCTCCGACCTTTCACCTTTTGACTCAAACTGTGAGCTGTAAAGAATTTCCTTCTTGTAATCCAGAATGTCGCACACCATCTGCACAAAAGTGATATTCTGCTCCGCGAGAGATTCCGCCGGATTCAGCAGCCATTTTTCTATGAAAGGAGCTATCTCATTATAATATGCCGTCTTTGCATAGTTGTACTGTATTCTCTTCCACATTTTGGCGCGCCATCCTCCGGACTCGTCGATCTTTGTCTGATTGAGCGGGGACTTGAACGAAACGCTTTTCTTGACCGGAACAGAATACCAGCCGACCTGGCCGCTGCTAACAAATAGGCGGTTCCGCTGATGGTAGCTCTGGACCGAAAACTGGAAATCATCCAGGACAATGAACTTGTCAGATTTCCGGATCAGCTCAAAATATCCAAGCCACGGCATAAACGAAGGCTGCATCATCGCAACTTTCATGCCTTCGGCCTTTCAGCTATTCTCTTTGCCGGACTGCCTACATAGATGCCCCACGGCTCCGTATCCTTATTGACAAAGCTGCCGGCGCCAATGACACAGCCCTCCGCTATGGTAATATCCGGCATAAGGGAGCAATTTGCGCCGATATAAACATCATCTTTAATCGTGAGTTCTCCATAAAGAGCTTTTGACTGCCCTTCACCAAGTCCATCAACCATTTTCAATCCTTCCTTATGGGAATACACAGCGGTTAACAGAACTGATCCAGGACCTACTGACACTCGATCACCTATGGTCAATTTTCCGCCGCCCCACACGACAACATGTGGCTGCATGTCTGTATGTTTGCCGATACGGACCCCCTGTCCGCCCCAGATAAACACAAAATCGCACACGCGACAGAAATCATCCAACTCAACGACCCCCGGATTTCCTATCTTTGACAGTGGATGCATTCGTACGCCTTCCCCACATCTCTTCAACTGATCCTTTACATTGTCACCCATCAGCTCCATACCCTTGATCGTATAAGTCATTTTCTCCTCCTTAAAATTGAATTGCTTATTTTAAATGGTTTTCGCCTGGCTGCGCATCATTTGTTTTCTTTTTTCTACCAGGAAATCGAATCGCCCGCTTTCCATTTCCTTCTTATAATCGATTAGCATGTCCTCAAACGAATATCGCGGGGACCAGCCCAGTTCGCGTTTTGCCTTCTGAATGTCATAGACATAATTCTCTATTGAATTCAGTTTGTCGGGCCAATATACGATTTTCGGCGCGGCATTACTCGGTCCGAAAACCTTTGCTATAATCTCCGCTTGCTCCTTCAAAGAAAGAAGCCTGCCCGACGAGATGTTATACAAACCGGACACATTATTGTTCTTTAATGCCAGACCGATTGCCGTGACGACATCTTTGACGTAAACAATGTCACGCCCGCTGCCCGAATCCCCCCAGACCTCAAGAGGTTTTCCAGCAGAGGCGTTCTCGATAAAAAATTGAAAACCGGTCTTCAAAGGCTTCCCGTCCTTGAAGATAATAGTATGGGGCCCATACCCATAAACAGGCGGCAACCTCAAGACGATTCCCTGCATGCCGTAAACCTGCGCGTAATGTTCGACGCAATCAGATGCGGCGCTCTCTGAGATGCTGAACATGGCATAATCACCGGTGTATTTTATCGATCTGCCATCGCTCTCCGAAATGATCTTCTTGTCCTTCCACAAGCCCTGGGTATTTCTGTGGGAACACGTGTATATGATCTTCGGCACTTTTGCATTTCTGCAGTAATCAAGAATGTTGAGTGTGCCGATCACATTGACCCTGATGTAATCAACGGGATCATATTGTTCTTCGCTCACATTTGCGGGCTGGACGCACGCGAGATTGATGATGGCATCGACGCCCTGCTTCGGCAGCCGGTCAAATGCAGCCCTGTCAGTGATGTCGAGCTTCATATAACGTATCTGCTGCTTTGAATAATACAGCTCGCTCAGATCACTTATATCTGAAGCCAGAACATCGGATACATCCTTCACGAGCTGGCTCACCAGATATGTTCCTATAAATCCCGCCGCACCAAAGACAATTATCATTTCATTTATCTCCTTTTCTTATCACTCGTTTTTTTCTCCCTCTCGATCAAATATCACAAATAACTTAGCTGCCTAAAAATGTGTAGAAGCGAAGAACATGTTTTATTCTTCCATGATTGCATAACCAAATCCTGTCTTTCCGTAGCCATTTCCACAATAGAGCATATACTTTTGACCTTTGTGATTAAACACGAAAGGATAGCAAATCATTTCAGAGTCCCATCCAGATTCAGCTAATCCTATGCCAACTT
>Ga0315276_10000277_pt1 | contig 43167 bp, 51 predicted proteins | sample YL17G05_0_MG_FD_204542 | JGI IMG/M metagenome (GOLD analysis project Ga0315276, IMG submission 204542) | Sediment microbial communities from Yellowstone Lake, YNP, Wyoming, USA - YL17G05_0 | ecosystem: Environmental > Aquatic > Freshwater > Lake > Sediment | place: USA: Wyoming | collected...
ACGATGGAAATTGAGCTCATTACACCGATAGCCATGGAGAAGGAGCTGCGGTTTGCAATCAGGGAAGGCGGCAGGACGGTGGGAGCAGGTGTTGTGACTGAGATAGTTGAATAAACAAAGCATATACGATACGCGATATGCGATTAGCAATCAGCTGTGAGGTAATAAATGGTAGACCAGTACGAAAAAGGACAAAAAGTAAGAATCAAGCTAAAGGCTTTTGATCACAAGCTGCTTGATCAGGCGACGACTGAGATAGTGGGAACGGTACAGCGCACCGGCGGACGCATTGCGGGTCCCATACCGCTTCCCACGAAGATTGAAAAATATTGTGTGCTCCGCTCACCGCATGTTGACAAACGCTCGCAGGAACAGTTTGAGATCAGGACACACAAGCGCCTGCTGGATATCCTTGAGCCCACACAGCAGACGATTGATGCATTAATGAAATTAGAGATTTCATCCGGTGTGGATGTTGAAATTAAGATGATATGAGGAAATTATGCTAGGTTTGATCGGTAAAAAAATTGGAATGACGCAGGTTTTTGGCGAAGATGGAAGCCAAATACCGGTAACGGTTGTCCTTGCTGGGCCATGCACCGTTGTGCAACGCAAGACCAAGGAAAACGATGGCTATGATGCCATTCAAGTCGCATTTGAGAAGGCAAAACCTGCAAGACTCACAAAGGCGCAAAGGCTCCATTATGAAAAGAAGGGATTGACTCCATTCGTGCATCTCAAGGAATTTCACACATCTAAGGCAGAAGCTTTTGAAGTGGGACAGACGCTAACGGTTAGCGCCTTCAAGACCGGCGATATCGTTGACGTCATTGGCACGACAAAGGGTAGGGGCTTTCAGGGCGTCATTAAGCGTCACGGTAAACACGGCGGACCGGCATCGCATGGCTCCGATTTCCACAGGAGGACGGGCTCCATCGGTATGCGCACATCGCCTGGACGTGTTTTTAAAAATACGAAACTTCCGGGACATATGGGTGTGGACCGCGTTACAATCAAGAATTTGGAAGTCGTTAGTGTACGCCCCGAGGATGATGTGCTGCTCGTCAAGGGTGCCGTCCCGGGGGCCAAAAATGGCATGCTCGTTATCGTCAACCGAACCAAGGATTTTGAAAATCGTCCGGAACTGAAGGCAGAGAAGACAGGTGAAAAAGAAACGCAACAACAGCCAGAACAACAGAAGTCAGCATAGGCAACAACCATGAAGGAAACAATTTTTGATCTTGAAAAAAAGAAGGTTGGTGAGATTGAACTCTCGGACGCCGTCTTTGACGTGCCGGTAAACAATGCCTTGATCTATGACGCGATCAAGATGCAGCTCACGTGCCGGAGGCAGGGGGATGCGGCAAGCAAGAACCGCACGCTTGTTTCAGGCTCTACCAAAAAGATCTACCGTCAGAAGGGGACAGGGCGCGCGCGCCATAGCGACAGCCGTGCAAACATCTTCGTGGGCGGCGGCAAGTCATTTGGGCCACATCCGCGTGATTATTCATATGCGATACCGGTAAAGGCCAGAAGGGGTGCATTGCGCGTAGCGCTGGCCGAAAAGCGCCGCGAAGGAAAGCTGTTGATTGTCGACCAATTTTTGGTCAATGAGCCCAAAACTTCAGTGATGGCGAAGGCGCTCAAGACATTGGGCGTGAACAAAGGGCTTCTTGTAACCGACGCAGTTGATCAAAATCTGAAGCGGTCCGTAAGGAACATCGCCAACATGAAACTCGTGCGGTGGGACGGACTCAATTTGTTTGATGTGTTGCACCATGAGCACCTGGTCATCACGAGCGCCGCACTCAACAAGGTGCAGGAGATATTGCTGCCGTGAAAAAAAACTTGGTTCTCAAACGCCCGTTAGTAACGGAAAAGAGCACCGCTTTGCAGGCGGCGGCGAATCAGTATTTTTTTGAGGTGGATCAGAAAGCCACCAAACATGATATTCGCAATGCGGTGGAGAGCATATTCAAGGTTCATGTGACCTCGGTTCGGACCTCCAATGTCTTTGGAAAACTCAAGCGCGTTGGGCGCAATGTCGGAACGACATCCGATTGGAAGAAGGCGATGGTAACCTTAAAAGAGGGTGACCGCATCGAGATACTTGAAGGCAAATAAATCCGTTACTCGTTACTCGTAACTCGTGACTGGTAAAAACCATTCCACGAGTCACGAATCACGAGTTACGGGTCACACGATATTATGGGTATCAAGACATACAATTCAGTAACGCCGGGCAGACGCGGCATGAGCGGTTATGATTTTGCTGAAATCACCGAGGATCGGCCGCTAAAATCCCTGACATGCCATCTTAGGAAGACATCGGGGCGGAACTGTTACGGACGCATCACACTGTGGCATCGGGGCCAAGGCGCAAAGAGGAAATACAGAATCATCGATTTCAAGCGCGACAAGATTGGCATTGCGGCGAAGGTCGCGGCAATCGAATATGATCCCAATCGCTCCGCATATATCGCAAGGCTCCATTATGCCGACGGTGAGAAGCGCTATATACTTGCGCCGGTGGGACTCAATGTAGGGCAGACAGTTCTCTCGGCAAATGACGCGGAAATCATTCCTGGCAACTCGCTGCCGCTAAAGGCAATTCCTCTGGGTAGTACAATACACAATATTGAGATTATTCCCGGCGGCGGCGGCAAGATCGCACGCGGAGCTGGCACGATGGTGCAGCTCATGGCTCGTGAAGGCGACTATGCGCAGATCAAAATGCCTTCGAATGAAGTAAGGCTAATCAATGTGAATTGCAGGGCTACCATTGGTCAGGTCGGAAACCTTGATCATGGCAATATCGTGATTGGGAAGGCAGGCCGGAATCGCTGGATGGGCTGGCGTCCTATTGTACGTGGTACGGCCATGAATCCGGTGGATCATCCGCATGGGGGTGGTGAAGGCAGGACAAAAGGCGGTCGCCATCCTGTTTCGCCGTGGGGATGGTGCACCAAGGGCATGAAGACGCGCGATAACAGACGCACGCAGAGATTTGTTATATCAAGACGAAAGTAAATAAACGCAACTCGTAAATCGTAACTCGTAACTGGTAAACAAGGTTCACGAGTCACGAGTTACGAGTTACGAGTCACGATTATGGCACGCTCGTTAAAAAAAGGCCCCTTTATTGATGATCATCTGCTAAAGAAAGTTCAGTTTGCACAGCAGAGTACGCAAAAGCAGATGCTCAAGACGTGGTCGAGGCGATCAACGGTTATTCCGGATATGATTGGTATGACTATAGCCATCCACAACGGCAGAAAATTTGTGCCTGTGTTTGTCACCGAAAATATGGTCGGGCACAAATTGGGTGAATTCGCGCCGACAAGGACGTTCCGCGGCCATTCAGGCGATAGAAAGACCAAGGTTGCGGAGGGAGGTGCGGTGTGACACAGGTAAATGCAAAACTAAAATACGTTCGCATGACTCCGCGAAAGATGATGATGGTTGCAAATGAAATCCGCGGCAAAGAAGTGCAAAAGGCAATCGATTATCTTACTTTTTGTCGCAGGAGGGCTGCACGACCGCTTCTTAAGCTTGTGAAATCTGCAGTGGCAAATGCGAATCAGAAGGGCGGAATGGATATCGATAACCTTTATATTAAAGAGCTCTTGGTTGATAAGGGGCCGACGATGCAAAGGTGGATGCCGCGTGCCCGTGGCATGGCAACACCGATATTAAAACGCACTAGCCATGTAAAACTTGTACTGGAAGAAAAAGCGTGACTCGTAACTCGTAACTTGTGACTGGTCTGACGTCACGGGTCACGAGTCACGAGTCACGAGTCACGGAGGTTTAGTGGGACAAAAGACGCATCCAAAAGGTTTCAGACTCGGGATCACGAAGACATGGGATTCGCGCTGGTATGCTCAGGGAAAACATTATGCGGAGCTCATTCACGAGGATGAAGCCCTAAGAAAGGATTTAAAGGAAAAACTCTTTCATGCAGGCGTTTCGAGAATTGAGATCGAGCGGCCGGCTGGCAAGGTTATAGTCAATGCATACGTAGCAAGACCGGGTCTTGCAATTGGCAAGAAGGGTGCCGGCATTGAGGCCTTAAGACAGGATTTGCAAAAGCACACGAAGGATGAGGCGGTTGTTAATATTAAGGAGGTCCGCAAGGCAGAGCTTGACGCACAACTCGTTGCGGAAAATGTGGCAAATCAGCTGGAGCGGCGCGTGGCCTTCAGGCGCGCAATGAAGAAGGCAGTTCAATCGGCGCTGAAGCTTGGTGCAGAGGGAATCAAAATCCAGTGCGCCGGCAGGCTTGGAGGCGCAGAACTTGCCCGTTGCGAGTGGTATCGCGAAGGGCGCGTTCCGCTTCATACACTGAGGGCGGATATCGATTACGGTTTTGCTGAGGCGATGACGACCTATGGCAAGATCGGGGTAAAGACGTGGATTTATAAAGGTGAGATAATTTAAGAGCTGTCGCCAGTTGCTAGTCGCTAGTCGCCCGATGATTGAAACGAGTGACGAGTGACGAGTGACGAGCGGCTGAAGGTATATGTTACAGCCAGAAAAAACGAAATATCGCAAACAACAGAAAGGCCGCATTCGCGGGATGACGCTGAGAGGCTGCAACCTGTCCTTTGGGGACTATGGTCTGCAGTCGCTGTCGCATGGCTGGGTTACGGCGAGGCAGATTGAAGCAGGCCGCATGGCCATGACACATGCCACAAAGCGCGGCGGCAAATTATGGGTCCGAATATTTCCGGACAAGCCGCTGACAAAAAAACCCACTGAAACGCGCATGGGAAGAGGAAAGGGAGCACCTGAATTGTGGGTGGCATGCGTGCAGAGGGGCCGCATGCTCTACGAAGTGAAGGGCGTTGATCGTGAAATTGCAATTGAATCATTGCGTCTGGCATCGCATAAGCTGCCGGTTAAGACGCAGATTATAGAACGGGGGGTGGGCCTTGAAGCTCGTTGAGATAAAAGACAAAATCACTCCGGAGCTTACGAAGTTATCAGCGCAGCTGGAGGATGAAATCTTTCAGATTAAATTTAAACTTGGTTCCGGTCAGTTAAAACAGACATCTGATGTAAAAAAGAAGCGAAGGGCGCTGGCTCGGGTAAAGACAATTTTAAGACAACGCGAATTGCAGTCTGTATAGTGTAGTGTAATGTACACAAAGCAAGGAACGACAATGGAAAAAACAAACAACAGAAAAACCAAGGTCGGAACCGTCGTCAGCAACGCGATGCAGAAAACAGTCGTTGTTGAAGTTGAGCGGACTGTTCAGCATCCCGTCTTTTTCAAATATATGCGAAGGAAGACGAATTTTATGGCGCACGACGAAAGCAGTGAGTGCAAACTTGGTGATACGGTGGAGATCAAGGAATGCAGGCCGTTGTCACGCCGGAAGCGTTGGTGCGTGACGCGCGTTATTAGGCATAAAGAAATGCCGGAAGCCGTTGAAGCTGTTTAAATATTATGAAGCAAGAGGCATGAAGCAGAAAGCCTGTTAAATTCGGAGATTTTCATGATTCAACAACAAACCATGTTGGATGTTGCAGACAATTCAGGTGCAAAGCGCATCATGTGCATCAAGGTGCTGGGCGGTACAAGGCGGCGCTATGCCACTATCGGCGATGTCATAGTTGTTACGATCAAAGAGGCTACACCCAACGCGCGCGTCAAGAAGGGTGATGTCAAGCGCGCTGTGATTGTGAGGACAAAAAAGGAGATCAAACGGTTTGACGGCTCCACGATACGCTTTGATGAGAATTCGGCCGTTCTGATTAATGAAGCGGGAGAACCAATCGGGACGCGTATCTTCGGGCCGGTAGCTCGCGAGCTTCGTGCAAAGAAATTCACGAAGATTATTTCGCTGGCACCTGAAGTTCTATAGCTAATAGCTGATCGCATATCGCAGATCGTATATGCTAATACGATACGCGATAAGCGATAAGCGATCTGCAGGAAGGTTGAAGAAAATGAATATCCGCAAGGGCGACATGGTGATGGTCATTACCGGCAAGGAAAAGGGAAAGACCGGCAAGGTGCTTTTTGTAGATCGCAAGAAATCGACGGTGCTCATTGAACGCATCAATTTTGTAAAGCGCCATCAGAAGCCTTCTCAGAAATATCGTCAGGGCGGCATCATAGAGAAGGAGGCGCCGATTAATATTTCGAATGTCATGTATTATGATGAAAAGATGGCCAAGCCGACAAGAATCGGTCACAAGATGTTAGACGATGGCAGGAAGGTAAGATTCTCGAAGAGGTCGGGTGAAGTAATTGAGGCGAGATTAAAATAGTGCGCAATCGCGTAAGACACAAAGGTAAAAAATATGGCAGAGGAAAAGGAAAAAAAGGTTAAGACGGAAAAGCCAGAAAGGCAATCAAAGCCAGCCAAAGTAGCTAAACCCGAAAAGGGAGCGGCAAAGGTTGAGCAGAAGGCTGCAGGGAAAGCTGCGGAAAAGCCAAAGAAAGAGAAGCGCCCTGTCAAACCAAGGCAGCCCTCTCCATTTGAGCTCAACTATCTGAAAAAGTGCGTTCCCGCTCTGATTGAGAAATTCGGCTATAAAAACCGCATGCAGGTGCCGCACCTTGAAAAGATCGTGATCAACACATGCCTCAAGGAGGCATTGCAGGACATTAAGATACTGGAGACTGCAGCAAATGAGCTGGCAAGCATTGCAGGTCAGTGCCCCGTGCTGACGAAGTCAAAAAAATCAATTGCCAATTTCAAACTGCGTGCAGGTCAATCCATCGGCGCGCGTTTGACGCTTCGTGGGGGGAGGATGTACGAATTCATGAATCGTCTGGTAAACGTTGCACTGCCTCGTGTTCGCGATTTTAAGGGTGTATCGAACAAATCCTTTGATGGAAGGGGTAATTACACATTGGGCTTAACCGAACAGATCATCTTTCCGGAGATCAATTTTGATAAGGTAACAAAGGTCAACGGGATGAATATAACATTTGTCACAAGCGCAAAGACGGATGAGGAAGGCAAGACACTTTTGCAGATGATGGGAATGCCCTTTAGAAGTGTTTAAATGCATAAGTGTTTAAGTGTAGAAGTCAGACTTAAACACACCTACACTTAAACACTAAAAACACTTAAGTTTTGAGGAACTATGGCGAAGACATCACTTAGGATCAAGGCGACGCGCAAACAAAAATTCAAGGTGCGGCAGTATCATCGCTGTCCGCGCTGCGGCCGCTCACGCGGTTATTTTAGAAAATTCGATCTGTGCCGTTTGTGTTTCAGACAGATGGCATTGAACGGAGAATTGCCGGGCGTTATAAAGTCAAGTTGGTAATTAGCGTATGGCATATCGCCTATCGCAAATCGTTTTTTACGATATGCGATTTGTGATTGGCCATTAGCGGAGTACAGAATATGATGACAGATCCGATTGCTGACATGTTGACACAAATCCGTAACGGCCTTCATGCAAAACATGAGCAGGTGGTAATTCCGGCCTCGCGCATGAAGGGAAAAATCGCCGCCATTCTGAAAGAAGAGGGTTTTTTAAACGATGTCGAGACAATGGGAGAGGGAAAGCGCAAATCGCTTGTAATCAGGTTAAAGTACACCGCATCGAAGAAACCGGTGATCTCCGAGATTCAAAAGATTAGCAAGCTTGGAAGGCGCGTTTATTTAGCAAAAGACGAGATCAGATCGGTCCGATATGGAAGAGGTATTGCGATTTTGTCGACTTCAAAAGGTATCATGAAAGACGCCGATGCCAAGAAACAAGGGATCGGCGGAGAATTGTTGTGCACCGTTTGGTAAAAGCTCAAAGCTGAAAGGCGTATACCTTTTAAGCTTTCAGCTCATAGGTTTTCAGGAGGATTATGTCGCGCATAGGAAAAAGACCAGTGGTTGCCCCGGCTGGTGTCAAGATGATGCTTGAAGGCAAAACTGTGCGTGTCGAAGGACCAAAGGGGAAGCTCTCCATGCAGATTCCTTTGACCGCTCATCTCGAGACAACGCTCTCCGGATCGGAATTCGCCGTCAAGCGTCTGGATGATTCGCGTGATGCCAGGCGAGAGCAGGGATTGGTGAGGGCGCTTGTTGCCAACATGGTGGCTGGAGTCACGAAAGGCTTTTCAAAGGAGCTTGACATTGTTGGAGTCGGTTACAAGGCCGAGGTCAAAGGCAGCGTACTTAACTTGAACCTTGGCTACTCGCACCCGATTGAGTTTGAGATTCCCAAGGACATTCAGATTGCGATGGAAAAACAAACGCATATTACGGTCAGTGGCGCGGATAAATGTCTGGTGGGAGAGATTGCGGCTCATCTGCGCCGTTTAAGACCTCCTGAGCCATACAAGGGCAAGGGAATAAAATATACAGCCGAGCATATCAAGCGCAAGGTCGGTAAGGCAGCTGTCGGCGCCGGTGTTGTCAAGGGAGGAGCATAACCATGAGAGGTGATCGGTCCGCAATGCGGATGATGAGGCATAAGCGCATCAGGAGCAAGATATCCGGCAATGCGACGCGTCCCCGCATGAGCGTTTTTAGGAGCGCAAAACATATCTTCGTTCAGTTGATTGACGATGTCAAAGGCAGAACGCTTGTTGCTGCATCTACAACTGAAAAGACATTCAAGGACCTGAAGAACAAGGCTACCTGTGATGGTGCAAAGCACATCGGGCAAATCATTGCGGAAAGGGCCAAGGCTTTAGGAATTCAAGGAATTGTGTTTGACAGGGGGGGCTATCTTTTCCATGGCCGCGTTAAGGCGTTGGCGGACAGCGCGCGTGAACATGGATTAAAATTCTAGGATGGTGCTATGGAGCGAATTCAGAGAAGGGAATTTGAGTCGCAGGACAAGACGACCGAACTGATTGAGCGCGTTGTTCACATCAGCAGGGTTGCCAAGGTGGTGAAGGGTGGCAAAAGATTCAGCTTTTCCGCTCTGGTCGTGACTGGAGACGGAAACGGCCGCGTGGGATTTTCATTGGGCAAGGCGCGCGAAGTTCCCGAGGCGATTAGAAAGGCAATTGAGGGCGCCAAGCACGCGATGATCCGCGTCGCGGTCGCAGACGGGACGATACCGCATGACGTGATTGGGAGATTTGGTGCGGCACGCGTAGTCATGAAGCCGGCGTCTGCAGGAACCGGCGTGATAGCCGGCGGCCCTGTCCGCGCGGTTGTTGAAGCGGCAGGGATTCACAATATTTTGACAAAATCTCTGGGCACAAGCAACCCGCACAATGTTGTGAAGGCTGTCATGGACGGCCTTTTAAAGTTGGCACCCCATAAGCGGATGATTGAATGAGGCTTGAAAACCAATGAAGAGCTCAAAAAAAATTAAAGTGAAATTTATTCATAGCGGCATTGCGACGCCACCTAAGCACAGGGCAACACTCAAGGGGCTGGGACTTACAAGACTCCTTCAGGAACGAATCCTTCCCGATACGCCTCAGGTGAGGGGAATGGTGGCCAAGATTTCGCATCTGGTAAAAATTGTGGAGGAAAACGCTTGAGCCACCAAGACACCAAGTCACAAAGAGAAAATAAGTAAATTTTGTGTCTTTGTGCCTTATTGGCAAAAAATAATAATATGAAGATAAATGAGATAAATCTTCCGCCGGGTCGGAAGGCAAGAAAAACAAAGAGATTGGGCCGGGGCGATGGCTCCGGTCATGGCGGCACCTCCTGCCGTGGCCACAAGGGCCAGAAATCGCGAGCAGGTGGTTATCATAAAACGGGATTCGAAGGCGGGCAGATGCCCCTCCAACGCAGGCTGCCAAAGCGCGGTTTTACAAATATATTCAGAAAAGAGTACGCCGTCGTAAATCTTGATCAGCTGGCAGGCTTCCCGGCTGGCAGCGAGGTGAACATAAACCTCCTTTGCGAACGGGGTGTGGTTCGAAAAAAACACCACGGGCTGGTTGTGTTGGGTCGTGGCGATATCCCTCATGCATTAACAGTCAGGGCGCACAGGGTTTCCAAGTCCGCAAGGCTAAAGATTGAAGCCAAGGGCGGCAAGGTCGAGGTCGCAAGTGTCTGAGAGAATCGCAAACATCGCAAAAATTCCGGAACTGCGTCGTCGTATTTTATTCACCATTCTGATGCTTGGTATTTACCGCATCGGCGTGTTTGTTCCGACACCCGGCATATCTGCTGACGTGGTCAAGAAGATCATTGCACAAGGGACGGTCTTTGAAATTTTTAACTTATTTTCGGGCGGCGCACTGTCTCAATTTTCGGTCTTTGCCCTTGGCATCATGCCCTATATCAGCGCATCCATTATCCTGCAGCTGCTAACTGTGTCTGTTCCTGCCATAGAGCGGCTTTCAAAAGAAGGAGAAGCGGGCCGCAAGAAGATCACAAGATACACACGATACGGTACGGTGGTGCTGGCTTTGATACAGGGTTTCGGTATCGGTTTCGGACTCAAGCAGCAGGGTGCAATGCTCCCCGGCGTCCCGGTCTGGCAGTTTTATGCAACCACCATGATTACGCTCGCTGCGGGCACGGCGTTTCTAATGTGGTTAGGTGAGATGATTTCAGAACGAGGGATCGGCAACGGAATTTCGCTTATCATCTTTGCCGGTATTGTGACGCGCATACCAGTGGGCTTCCGTGATGCGTGGAGCACAAAAGATCAGTTTGCGGGTCTTTTTGGCTTTCTGATCCTTGTCGCCTTCATAGGGCTTTTGATCGGCATCATTATATATATGGAGCGTTCGCAACGGCGGCTCCCCGTGCAGTATGCAAAGAGGGTCGTGGGCAGAAAAATTTATGGCGGCCAGTCATCGCATCTTCCGCTCAAAGTGAATACGGCAGGCGTGATCCCGCCGATCTTTGCATCATCGATTATCATGTTTCCGGCTACGATCGCACAGTTTGTGAAGAGCGGGCCTATGCAGATGATCGCATCATCTCTCGCAACTGGCTGGATACATACGGTACTTTATGGCGGCTTTATAATATTCTTTGCGTATTTTTACACGGCAGTGACGTTTAACCCTGTGGACGTGTCGGAGAACTTGAGAAAATTTGGCGGCTTTATTCCCGGAATCAGGCCCGGAAAAAGCACGTCGGATTACATCGATAAAGTTTTGACAAGGGTAACTCTCGGCGGCGCACTTTATGTAACCTTTGTGTGCATAGTGCCCGAGCTTTTGATCAGGCAATTTGGGATCCCGTCATCACTGGCATATACGTTCGGCGGGACATCTCTCATGATTGTTGTCGGCGTGGCGATGGATACACTTGCGCAAATTGAGTCGCATTTATTGACTAGGCATTACGAAGGATTTTTGGGTGCAAAGGCCGGCGGGCGTTTTAGAGGAAGAAGAGGATAGATACGGTACTCGGCATCCGGGACCCGGGACCCGAAATTCGGATTCCGGATCCCGGATCCCGAGTATTGAAAGATTGCGATTATTAATATGGTGCTAATCTTAATGGGGCCGCCCGGATGCGGCAAAGGAACACAGGGCAAAAGGCTTGAAGAGCGATACGGCATCCCGCAGCTTGCCATGGGCGATATGCTTCGCGATGCGGTCCGCAATAATACGCAGGTTGGATTGAAGGCGAAGGATTATCTGGACCGCGGGGCCTTGGTGCCGGATGCGGTGATTGTTGATGTGATGCGCGAGCGGCTTCAAAAATCCGATTGCTCTCATGGATTTATACTCGACGGATTTCCACGGACGATCGGTCAGGCCGAGGCGCTTCAAAATCTGTTGGGTCAGATAAGGCAAAATCTTCTCGCGGCCGTCAATCTTGATGTGCCCGATGAAGATGTTGTTCAGAGGTTGTCTGGGCGCCGAACCTGCAGGGCATGCGGGACACCATATCATGTGACATTTTCTCCGCCCGCAAAAGCTGACGTATGTGATAGATGCGGCGGCGAGCTGATACAGAGAAGTGATGACAGGGAAGTGACCATCAGGGCGCGGCTTGGCGTGTATCGCGAGCAGACGTCTCCATTGATTAATTACTATGATAGACTGGGGCTTTTACGCAATGTTAAGGGCACCGGGAATATCGATGAGATTTTTAATGCAATATGTTCTTTGATTGAAGAAGAGAAAAGACAAGACACTAAGAAATAAAATAAGTATTTTCTCTGTGTCTTGGTGTCTTGGTGGTGAATTAAAATGATCATTTTAAAGTCCCGCGACGAGATCGATCGGATGAGAAAAGCCAATCGCATCGTCGCCGAGGTGATGGCAGAACTAAATGAGATCATCCGGGCGGGAATAACTACAGCTGAGATCGACACCGTTGCCGAGTCGCTTATCCGCAGCCGAGGGGCAGTGCCTGCATTTAAAGGATATCAGGGATATCAGCATGCACTCTGCCTCGCGGTCAATGAAGAGGTGGTTCACGGCATCCCGGGAAAACGCAGGCTCGTGTCCGGCGATATAATAGGCATTGATTGCGGCGTTCTGTTCGATGATTTCTATGGTGATCATGCATGGACTTTTCCCGTGGGTGATGTGAGCGAAAATGCAAAACGGCTGCTCGCTGTGACGGAAGAGGCTCTAAAACGCGGCATAGAAGCCGCCACGACCGATAATAGGCTTTATGATATATCGGCCGCCATTCAGGAGACCGCAGAAGCGGCTGGTTTTTCGGTTGTACGCGATTATGTCGGACACGGTATTGGCAGGGCGCTTCACGAAGATCCTCAGGTCCCCAATTTTGGTGAGAGAGAAACAGGAATGAGGCTTCGGGCGGGGCTTGTAATAGCATTGGAGCCGATGATCAACGAGGGCACTCATGAGGTTGAGGTCCTCTCCGACGGCTGGACGGTGGTAACGAAGGACCGGAAGCTCTCGGCACACATGGAACATACAATTGCAATTACGGAAAACGGTCCGGAGATATTGAGTAAATTATGATCGTCACTCGTGACTCGTTACTCGTGACTAGCTAATAAATGACCAGTCACTGGTTACGAGTTACGAGTCACGGCTAAAGATGCCAAAAGAAGAAGCGATACAGGTGGACGGAAAGGTTTTGGAGACATTGCCAAATGCAATGTTTCGCGTAGAGCTGCCAAGTGGGCACAAGGTTCTGGCACACGTGTCGGGAAAGATGAGGATGCATTTTATCAAAATCCTCCCGGGCGATACTGTTACTATTGAGCTGTCACCATATGATCTGACACGAGGGCGCATTATATACAGGGCAAAGTGACACCGCAGGTGTCATCCTGAGCCTGCCAGGATTCGTGGCGGGCGAAGGATCCCGTGGCTTTCTTGGGATTCTTCACTGCGTTCAGAATGACAGAGGTTGAGATTATGAAAGTTCGTTCGTCAGTTAAAAAAATATGTGCCAAGTGCAAGATTGTGAAGCGCAAGGGGCTTGTAAGGGTGATTTGTGAAAACCCCAAGCACCGTCAGCGCCAAGGATAAACAAGTCTTTAAGTGTAGGAGTGTAGAAGTGTTTAAGTCATTTGGAAACTTTTTGACTTCTACACTTCAACACTTCTACACTTTGAAATTGGAGGTTTTAAAATGCCACGTATAGCAGGAGTTGATATCCCGTCCAAGAAGCGCATTGTGGTCGCGCTTTCTTATATTTATGGCATCGGGCGGACGAGTTCGGAAAAGATTTTGAAGAAGGCCGGAATCGATGAGAGTGTCCGGGCTGAGAATCTATCGGAATCCGATCTGGCACATATCCGAGAGATCATTGATTCCCAGTATAAGGTCGAGGGAGATCTTCGCCGCGAGATTCAGGGAAACATCAAACGGCTCAAGGATCTTGGAGCATACCGCGGCATGAGGCACATCCGCAATCTGCCGTGCCGCGGCCAGCGTACTCACACTAACGCGCGTACGCGAAAGGGACGCAAACGCATCGCAATTGCAGGCAAGAAGGTTGCAACCGGACCAACATAAAAGACCGTTACTCGTAACTCGAAACTCGTAAAAAAAAAACGAGTTACGAGTCACGAGTCACGAGTTACGGAGGAATGAATGGCATCAGAAGTCGAAAAGGTGGAAAAAGTAGAAAAAGTAGAAAAAAAGCCGGCGCCTAAAAAGGCAAAGAAGCGCGCAAAAAAGAATGTGCCCGTCGGTATCGTTCATATTCAATCATCGTTTAATAACACGATTGTAACAGTGACGGATACGGCCGGAAATACGTTGGCATGGTCAACGGCCGGAACAAGGGGTTTTAAAGGATCCCGCAAGGGAACACCCTTCGCGGCTCAACTTGCCACCGAGGACGCGGTCAAAAAGGCGATGGATCATGGTCTGCGCTCGGTGACCGTGATTGTCAGGGGACCCGGGGTTGGACGTGAATCGGCACTTCGCGCACTTCAAAAAACCGGTGTGAAGGTGGTGGCGTTCCGTGATCAGACACCGATTCCGCATAATGGTTGCCGGCCACCGAAGCGGAGGAGAGTATAATAACGTAAGACGTGGGAAGTAGGACGTAGGACGTGAGACGAAACGTCCCACATCCTAGTGAACGAAGTGAACGGACGTCCAACGTTCTACGCGTTTCAAGGAGGAGTAATGGCTCGTTATACCGACGCAGTTTGCAGACAATGCCGCAGAGAGGCGATGAAACTTTTCCTTAAGGGTGACCGCTGCTACACTGACAAGTGCGCAGTGGAGCGCAGGACCTATGCGCCGGGACAGCACGGGCAGCGCCGGGGGAAGCTCTCTGATTATGGGGCACAGCTTCGTGAGAAGCAGCGTGCAAAGAAAATGACGGGGCTTTTGGAACGGCAGTTCAGAAAATATTTTCATGAGGCAGATCGTCTAAAAGGGATCACCGGCGACAATTTGCTCCTTCTTCTCGAGCGGCGTCTTGATAACATGGTCTATCGGCTGGGATTTGCAAAATCACGTGCACAAGCGCGCCAGTTAATTATGCATAATCATTTTATAGTTAACGGGAAGCGCGTCAATATTCCTTCATATCTTACACGTCAGGGAGACACAATTTCAGTTCAGGAAAAGAGCAGAAAAATGAAATCGATAGTAGAGTCGTTGGAGGGTGTTGACAGGCGCGGCATTCCCGAATGGCTGATGCTTGAGAAGGAAAAGTTTTCAGGCAAGGTGATGGTGCTTCCAAGCAGGGAGCAGATTGTCGTCCCATTGCGTGAACATTTGATTGTGGAGTTGTATTCAAAATAATTCGTGAGATCGCGTGATCGTTAGATTGTTAGATCGCTCAATTTTGCGATCTCACGATCTTACGATATTACAATCTCACGAGGAGGTAATCATGTATCGCAACTGGAAACGGTTGATTCGTCCTAAGAAGCTCGAGTTTGAGAAAGCGGAGTTGACGGATACTTACGGCAAATTCACCGCCCGGCCCTTGGAGCGCGGGTTTGGTCTCACACTGGGGAATGCCATTCGGCGTATTCTGCTCTCTTCGCTTCAGGGTGCTGCTGTGACCTCTGTTCGTTTTGAGGGCGTTCCGCATGAGTTTTCGACAATTCCCGGAGTTGTCGAAGATGTTACGGATCTTGTGCTTAACATCAAGCAGCTTCGCTTGAAGCTTCATGAAGGCGAGACGGATGTGATTCATCTTGATGCATCGGGTGAACGCACTGTCACGGCAAAGGATCTCAAGACATCATCGCGGCTGACGATCCTCAATCCCGATCTGCACATTGCAACATTATCATCTGAAGGCAAAATCAAGATGGATCTGGTTGTTCGCATGGGCAAGGGGTATGTGCCGGCGGAACAGAATAAATATCCTGACGATCCGCTTGGTACGATTCCGGTGGATTCAATCTTTTCTCCAATAGTGCGTTGCAATTATAATGTTACTAATGCGCGTGTTGGTCAGCGGACAGACTACGATCGTTTGAGCATCGAAATATGGACGGACGGTTCAGTGAAACCGGATGATGTCTTGGCGTATGCAGCAAAGATTCTCAAAGAACAGCTTCAGATATTCATTAATTTCGAGGAGCTTCCCGAACCTAAAGAAGAGGAGATGGGGGAAGAGAAACCAAAGCTTAACGAGAATCTCTACCGCCGTGTCGATGAACTTGAGCTCTCAGTGCGTTCGGCCAACTGCCTGCAAAACGCGAATATTAAATACATCGGCGAGCTTTGTCAGAAGACAGAGGCAGAAATGCTCAAGACGAAAAATTTTGGCCGCAAATCGTTAAACGAGATCAAGTCCATGCTGTCAGATATGGGCCTTGAGCTCGGGATGAAGCTTGAAGGCTTCAATCCCACAGATGCTGAAAAATTCAGGCCGAAGGATGTAGAATAGTTCGTGAGATCGTGAGTTCGTAAGATCGTGAGGTCGCTAAAGCATACCGGCGATCTAACGATCTCACGATCACGCGATCTTACGAGGAGGACAGATGAGACATCATGTTGACGAGCGCAAACTCGGGATGAAGACGGCGCATAGGAGGGCGGTGCTTGCCAATCTTGCGTCTTCTCTTATTCTTCATGACAGAATTGAAACAACACTGCCACGAGCCAAGGAATTGAGATCCATTGCCGACCGCATTGTGACGTTGGGCAAAAAAGGTACCGTTCATGCCATGCGCCGGGCGCGATCGATTTTGAGAAACCGGGAAGCAGTCCAAAAAGTATTTGGCGAATTGGCGGGGCGTTTTGCCGATCGACACGGTGGTTATACGAGGATTTTAAAACTCGGATATCGCCACGGTGATTCTGCCCCGATGGCCGTTATCGAATATTTGCCGTCACCGCGCATGATTGCAGAAAGGGAAGAGGCGGCAAAGGCAAAGGCAAAGGCAAAGCCCAAGAAGGTGGAGAAGGTAAAGAAGGCGGCAACAACACTGCGTGAAAGGTTCTTCAAGAAGTCTGCTGAAAAGGCAAGCGTCGCGGCAGAGAGGCCCTCCGAAAAGAAGGCCGCCCAGCGAAAAGCGCCGCGGCAACGTGCGAAAAAAGAAGCGTGAAAACCAGATACTGGATTATATTTGCGATCGCCGGCATCATGATCATCGTGATGTCGGCGTATCATTATTGGACAAGGCCCGGAAAGGGAGATGTAGCTCCGCAATTTGCACTTCCTGATATTGCCGGCCGGGAGATTTTACTTGCCGATTATCAAGGCAGGGTTGTTTTTCTGAACTTCTGGGCAACGTGGTGTCACACATGCCGCGCCGAGCTCCCCGTTATTGAACAAATCAATCGGAAATTTGGCAAAAGCGGTCTTGCAGTCATTTCTATTCTTGTCGATGAAAAATATCCCCAAAATAGCATCCAGGAAATAAAGCGGTACATTCCATTCACATTCCCCGTTCTTGTGGATGATAATGGGAATGTCGCCGATGCCTATGAGGTATGGGGTGTGCCGGAATCTTTTATTATTGACCGCGACGGAATCATCCTTAAACGTTTTTCAAGTGCAGTCACTGAAGAGGAAGTAGAATCGTATTTGAACCGCTTCTTAACACCTTTATAGATGCATTAACATGGAGGCAAGCAATGCAACCAATCCGCGCGCCGAGGGGAAACCAAATTACTTGCAAGGGCTGGGTTCAGGAAGCGGCGATGAGGATGCTCATGAATAACCTCGATCCTGAGGTGGCGGAACGCCCTCAGGATCTTGTTGTATATGGAGGCAGGGGGAAGGCAGCCCGCGACTGGGAATCATATCACAGGATCGTAGAGACATTAAAAAAGCTCAGGGATGATGAAACGCTGCTTGTCCAGTCTGGAAAGCCGGTTGGCGTTATGGATACGCATCCCGACGCCCCGCGCGTCCTTATAGCCAATTCAAACCTCGTGGGAAAATGGGCAACCTGGGAACATTTCTGGGAACTCGAAAAAAAGGGTCTCATGATGTACGGTCAGATGACCGCCGGTTCATGGATCTATATCGGCACACAGGGGATTCTACAGGGCACCTATGAGACGTTTGCTGCAGCGGGAAAGAAACATTATGGGGGCAATGTGAACGCCCCCTCTCCCCTAGGGGAGAAGGCGGGGGTGAGGGGTCTGCATGATGAATCGCCTCTTGTTGGTAGATTTATACTCTCTGCAGGACTTGGCGGAATGGGAGGCGCTCAACCCCTTGCGGCGACAATGAACGGTGCCGTATTTCTTGGAATAGAGGTTGATCCGGAGAGGATAGATAAAAGATTAAAAACCAAATACTTAGACGCAGTAGCTAAAGATTTAGATGATGCTTTAAGGAGGGTCGAAAGTGCGTTGAAAAATAAAGAATCTTTGTCTATCGGGCTCTGCGCCAATGCAGCCGATGTCTATCCTGAACTTATGAGGCGAGGTGTGAAGCCGGACCTTGTTACGGACCAGACCTCTGCCCACGATCCGCTTTATGGTTATGTCCCAAATAAGATGACATTGGCTGAGGCGCTTGAACTTCGCAAAAAAGACCCCGAGGCTTACAAAAAAGAGGCCTATCGGGCTATTGGCGAACATGTCAGGGCGATGGTCGCCTTCTGCAGGGCCGGCGTTCCTGTATTCGATTATGGCAACAACATTCGCGCTCAGGCAAAGGAACATGCAGGGGTTGAGGACGCCTTTGTATTTCCCGGCTTTGTACCGGCCTACATAAGGCCGCTCTTTTGCGAGGGGAAGGGTCCTTTCCGCTGGGTAGCCCTTTCCGGCGATCCCCTTGATATTCGCAAGACGGACGAGGCCATAATGAAGTTATTCCCGCATGACGGAGCACTTTGTAGTTGGCTCCGTCTTGCGCAAGAACGCGTTAAATATCAGGGACTTCCTGCCCGTATATGCTGGCTTGGATATGGAGAGAGGGAAAAAGCGGGTCTCGCATTCAATGAACTCGTTCGAAAGGGCACAGTCAAGGCCCCGATCGTAATTGGCCGCGACCATTTAGATTGCGGGTCAGTGGCGAGCCCGATGCGTGAAACTGAGGGCATGAAAGACGGAACAGACGCAGTCGCAGACTGGCCTATCCTCAATGCCCTTATCAATGCAGTCAACGGTGCCTCTTGGGTCAGCTTTCATCACGGTGGCGGCGTTGGAATCGGGTATTCTCTGCACGCAGGACAGGTGATTGTTGCCGACGGCACAGACGCGGCCGCAAAACGCATAGAACGTGTCTTAAGATCCGATCCCGGCATGGGTATATTAAGACATGCAGATGCCGGTTATGAAGAGGCGATAAGTGTGGCAAAAGAGAGGGGAGTCAAGATACCGGGAATTACATGTTGAACTTTTGCAAATTTTCTTTCGGGGAGGAGGGGTTCTTAAGCTGCGCCACTCCCTTCGGCTACTCGTCGCGAAAATATTTTTGGTTTCATGCGAGTTAGGTGTCTTGCCGCTGTCAGCCCCTAACTCGCGAAACCAATAAATATTTTTGCTCCTCATACGCCTGCGGTCGTAAGCGGCGCAAAATGCTTAAGAACCCCTCCCCCCTACGAAAATTTGCAAAAGTTAAGCTATATTCGGAGGTAATTATGCAAGAGAATTGGCAGGAGATAGAAAACATCTTCTTGGATCTTCCGAATTACAACTGCTTTGTCTGCTCTCCATTTCATTCATATGGTTTCCGTCTTAAATTTTTTTATGATCCGGATGAGGCGGTGGTGGTAAGCCCCGTGGAACCTGCCAAAGACGAATTGGCGGGTTTCCCAAACGTGCTTCACGGCGGATTCCAGGCCATGCTCTTGGATGAGGTCATGTATTGGGCGGTCCAGCATTTTTATAAAAAGATTCCGGTCACAGCCAGTATTGATGTCGAATATCAAAAAATTGTGCGCACAAGAGAGCCCCTCCTGTTAAAGGCCAAGGTGGTGAAGGTATTAAGAGGAAGAACCTTTGACGTCGAGGGTTCAATTGAAAGTGATAAAGAGATCCTTGTCAGTGCAAGAGGCAGGTATGTCGTTCCGAGATTGGAGGATTTTAAAAGATTGACCGGTCTGACTGACGTCCCCGAGAAGTTCTTAAAAATGCTTTGATGGCACCTTTAAAAACCACGCATTTATTATTCGAGCGAGCGTAGCCCCGTTCTACGGGGCGCAGCGAGTCGAGAATCATTGAAGATTTTATCTTCTCGACCTGCTCGAAGAATAAAATCTACAAGCTTTTAGAGGTGTCATTAGAACATTAGAAAGACTATCGTTTAATTGTCACGCCTCTGCGCCTCAGGTGTTTCATTACAGATGGGTATCGCTCAAGATATTCAATTTCAAGCTCAGAAGTTATACCAATTGTTTTTAATTTGCCTTTCAGTTCCATTATCTCATTATCATCGAATATATCTCCCATCACGGCAGCCCAGACATCTACGCCAGATTCCTGCAACAGCTTCACGGCCCTTAAGGGATAATCAAAATATTCGCGTTGAGCCTCAGTGATGAGTTCAAATGATTTTTCGTCCACTCCCTTGATTGCGATCCTCACCATCAAACCCTTTGGATCGAGTCTCTTTATAAATTCAGGATGATAGCCCAGCATCAGTCCGTTTGTCTCAAGCACGAAGCGCGCGTCGTGGTCGGATTGTAAAACCAATTTATGGACTTCATTAAAATGTGAAAGCGATGCCTCTCCGAGAATCGGTTCCGAGCCTGTGATGCGATAGAGATGATATCTTTTTTTGCGGCCGATCGATAAAAGGTTTGAAGCGACTTCCTGAGGTGAGTAAAATATTCCGTGTCTATCCGGGCGTAGATTTCGCTCAAAATTCCAGCAATAGGCGCATAAAAATGTGCAGCCAACGGCATCGCATATTTTCCTTGTATCCCATAGCACCCTATGCGCTATAATCTTGCACGATTTAAAACCGGCCAAGGTTTCTTCTATGGGGGAGAGGTTATTGAGTTGCCGGTGAAAGGAGGCCCCCATGCCAGTAGGACCGATCGGAAGGGTTTGGAGAAATGAAAACAGGATCTCAAGTGACGGCCAGACAATTGAGGTTCCCATCACAAATCTCATTGCCGATGCCGCAGGCAGGCTGTCGGAGCTCATCGGAAAACTTGTAAAGGTAAACGGTGCCGCAAAATTAAACGGGATATTTACCTGCGGGCCGTTTCAGAAGGGGCGGGAAGTAACCGCGGACTGTTTTGATCAGGTGCAATTATATCATTCTCTGAATAGTGTGCAGGAATACCTTAGCGTACTTGAAATAGATGTCCCGCAGGCTATCGCATCACAGCACAATGGCAAACCCCATCCCATCGTCGCCCACGCGAATGCAACAGACGATCTCAATGCATGGTACTCTCCGCAGGGAGACGATCTGACCTTCGGCACGAATGGAACCATGTCCAAGGGCGAGGATAAGTGGCACCTTGCCTCATGTGGTGATGTGACAATACATGAAGGTGGTCACATGACTCTGGATCACATCAATCCAAAGTTTGCAAGATCATGGGCTGGTGAAGGGCGCGCCGTTCATGAAGGATTTAGTGATGTGTTGCCGGCACTTTACTACGATGATCCTGAGGTGAGCGAGGACTTCAACCCGAATGTCGGCAGACCTGCAGGCAAGACAGATGGTTTAAGAAATGTTGATAACACGTTGACGCTTAGCGAAGTCGGCAGCGAGGAGCACAGCCGCGGGCAGGTCTATTCAGGCTTCTTCTGGGCGCTTAAAAAGAGGCTGCCGCTCACAAGCCGTCAGGCAGCAGATACAAATCTAAGGCTCCTTTTTGCACACGCATTTTTATACAAAACCCAAAGACCAAAACCCGCCGATTTTGTTGCAGCGGTCGTTGCAGGAGCCGAGGCGTTGGCTGCCGCCGGAAAGCTTGCTGTTGATCTCAATACACTCAAGACCATCATCAATGAGGAGGCTAAAAAGAGGGGGTTGATTGAAGCGGCGGCAAAACCGGTAGCAGCTCAAGAGGTATTTGCTTCTGTTAAAGAAGTTGAAAGACGCTTCGGCCCTGACGGACGCATCAGGTTTGTGTTGGAACAAAAAAATAGGCATCTTGGAATTGAGCGGAGGCTTTACCAGCAGCAATACAAAACGGATCGCTTTGGATACGTAAATGTGACTGGTCATGGTATTGTCGAACACCGCTTTCCTGCTAAAAAGGCACCTCTGATCTCGACTATAGATGCAAAACAAATCCATCCCGGCAAAGTGGATGAGACGCTAAGGATAGACGTTGCCACCGCATTGAGGCTTGCCATGGCGGATGCGCAGTCGACGTTAACTGGAAGCAGGGAACAGAAAGTGAAGCTTGAGGCCTCGCTGAAAGCCGGGGTCTTAAAGACTAAGGCCGATTTGGAAAAACTCTCGGATGTCCAGATGGGTCATAAGATGATGCAGACCGCGGTGGCCGTTTTGGGATTCATGGGATCTCATACGATTCCGCCCGAACTTGTTATAATGCCTGATTCAGACGCGCTTCACTATAAATTCAAAGTTGGACTTGGCATTTATTATATAAATGCTAAAACAGGGAAGGCGAGATTCGAGCGGGATGTATTTGTGAATTGAGATCTTTGAAATAGTCATTGCGAAAATCGTAAGCGACGAAGCAATCCCATGTTTGAAATCCCTCCCCTTTGTAAGGGGAGGGTGAGGGTGGGGTAGATCCGATTGTCATTCTGAGCGAAACCGCATACTATGCAGCGAAGCAAATAATTTTGCGATATCATGTGGATCCTTCGTCTTACGGGCTAGCAATGACTCTTCGATTCGAGAAGTTTCGAATTGAAATCTATCGTGGAGTCTCTATGATTTTCTCCGATTACCTCATGGAAGAATGGCTGCCTGCGCTTGGATGTACGGAGCCCGCGGCCATCGCATTGGCTGCGTCTGAAGCGGCCGCCCAGTCCGTTGGCAATATCAAATCAATTGATCTTGTCGTCGACACAAGGATGTACAAGAACTGTTACGCCGTTGGCATACCGCATAGCGGCCACATGAGCGGTATCAAATGGGCTGTTGCGATAGGCGCCTATCTTCCTGAACCTGCTTTGGGTCTGGAGTGTTTTCGATTCGTCAATCAGGATGTTTTAAATCAGGCGAAATTGCTTGTATTGGAAAATCAGATTCGCGTTGAGGTGGATCCATCCAAAAACGATATATTCATTGACTGTCGCATTCATGGTTCTGAAGGCGAGGCTCGGGCGGTCATTGCCAATGATCATACCAATGTGATTCTTGTCGAAAAGAACGGCAACGTCGTCAGACAAAAAACCGAAGCGGAGAAGTCAGGCGTTAAACAGCAACTTAGAAAAGAAATCGCTTTAATTACCTTAGGCAAGCTGATGGAAATGGCGCGTTCAATCAGGCCAAAAGACCGCACAAGGCTCATGGAAGGCGTTGTCCTCAATCGCAAGATTGCAGATCACGGCCTCTCTCTTTTTCCGTCGGGTTTCGTAGTTCAGATGATTGTTGATCCCCTGAGCATGATGTCAACCCTTGTCTGCGCCGGCGTGTATGCGCGCATGTGGGGCGAGGATTTTCCCGTAATGGCTCTGGCTGGAAGCGGGAATAAAGGCATCGTCGTATCGGTGCCGTTGTCGATCCACGGTGACAAATTGGGCTATCCGAAAGAGAGTGTTCAAGAGGCCCTCGCATTGGCATGCCTTGTCACTTCAGCCACAACATATCATTTGGGCACGCTCTCCGCCGTATGCGGTTGTTCAAATTCTGCGGGAATAGGACTTGCGGCCGGCCTTGTCTATCTGGAGGGCGGTAATGCCCGCGAGATCTCACTTGCGATCAATAATATGGTGGGGAATGTTACCGGCATGATCTGTGACGGGGCGAAGATCGGTTGCGGGCTCAAGACCATGACGGCTGTCGATGCCGCATTCCGTGCTGTATCGCTGGCAAGGAACGGGATAGGCATACCGGTGTCCGACGGTATCGTCGGTGCCTCCGGCCAGGTCTCACTTGAGAACCTCGGGCGCATCTCCACCCGCGGCATGGAATCAACCGACAAGGAAATTCTGGCCATCATGCAGGAGAAATTGCGAGCCTAACCCCTCCCCTTTGTAAGCTTGCCCGCCGGTTTTGTGGCGGGGGGAGGGCGAGGGTGGGGTAGATCAGACTGTCATTCTGACCCTGAGCGATCCCGAGCGTAGTCGAGGGGGAGTCGAAGGGGAAGAATCCCGCAAATCACATGAAGCAAAATTTATTGGTTACCAACATCGGTCGTCTCGTCACAATGGAACCCAAAAGGGGTCGTGACGGCCCCTTGGGTGTCATTGAAAACGCAGTTCTATTCGCTCAAGATGGCCGAATATCTTGGTTTGGATCAAAGGCCCTGTGGAAGAAGTTGTCATCGCGAGCCCGCCAGTCTTTCCCTCTCCCCCGTGGGGAGAGGGTTGAGGGTGAGGGGCGTTTTTTCAAAGAACTCCGGATGTTCGATGCAAAAGGCGGTGTTGTAACTCCGGGTTTGATCGATTGCCACACACATCTTGTCCATGCCGGCTCACGCCAAAACGAATTTCTCTTAAGATCTCAGGGGAAGACATATTGGGAGATTGCTCAAGCTGGCGGTGGAATCATGTCAACTGTCAGAGCCACGCGGGCCGCGAAATTTGATGAGCTCTACGAGATTTCAAGGGAGCGTGCAGATGAGGCGCTCAAATTCGGTACGACGACGATGGAGGTGAAGAGCGGTTACGGTCTTGATCTCAATACGGAACTCAAAATCCTGGAGGTCGCAAAAAAGATCGACGCAAACCATCAGATTAATATCTGTCCTACTTTTTTGGGCGCGCATGTCGTGCCGCAGGAGTATAAAAATCGCCGCAAAGATTATGTAAATCTGGTGATCGATAAGATGTTGCCTGCCGTGGCGAAGAAGAAGCTCGCCCGTTTTGCCGATGTCTTTGTGGAAGAGGGCGCCTTTACTGCCGGTGAGGCGGGGGTAATTGCAAAAGCGGCTAATAAATACGGGATGAGGGTGAAGCTGCATGTTGATCAGTTCAAAGACGGCGGCGGGGGTGAGCTTGCCGCCCTACTTAATGCAATATCCGCGGATCATCTCGATTATGTCTCGGATAGGGGAATAGAAGCGATGCAAGAGGCGAATGTCGTAGCCGTTTTGCTTCCCGGAGCCACATTCTTTACCGGAGGAAGACATCACGTGCCGGCAAGAAAGATGATAGATAAAGGTGTCAGGGTAGCCATCGCGACTGATTATAACCCCGGCACAAATCCTTGTCTCGATTTGATCCTCACGGCAACAATGGCGGTTACACAGATGGGGTTAACTGTCGATGAGGCGTGGCGGGGGATTACCATCAACGCCGCAGCATCGTTGGGAATTGAGAAAGATTTTGGAACGATTGCCGTCGGAAAACGCGCAGATATTGTTATATTCGACGCACAAGATGAGTACTATGTCATATATCGTTATGGGAAGAATCGTGCGTGTGCTGTCAGTGTCAATGGTTGCATGCATTTTATCGACGCTAGAAAATTTTCGTAGGGCAGAAGGATTTCAGAGCATTTTGCGCCGTTTACGACCGAAGGCGTATGAGGAATGAAAATGCTGATTGGTTTCGCGAGTTAGGGGCTGACAGCGGCAAGACACCTAACTCGCATTAAAACCAACAGCATTTTCACGACGAGTAGCCAAAGGGAGTGGCGCAGCTCTGAAATCCTTCTGGCCGAGAGAAAAACTTTAAATGTTCACAATGAAATCAATCAGGAGATTTATTATTATCTCGGTGTTATTCACGCTAATTTCAGGCGGTGCCTTCGCCGCCGAAGAAAAGGGCAAACTCGATAAGTTCGAAGAGGAGATCGAAGAGCCCGCCCGCCATCAAGAATCTCACACAGCCGAATCTCATGTGTCTGAAGGTTTATTGGAGATGTTTGCGGATATTTTTCTGTTAGGGCTTATGACGGGCACAACAATGAACTATGCAGATCTTCGTCAGGAATTGAAGCAGATGGAAAGCCCCGCATTACCAACGATACGATTTGAATCCAGCTATCAATACGTCTTTGACGGCGTTCACGGCTTTTCCGGAAATCTTGAGGCCGGTTATCTCATGTTCGGTGTGGACGGAGAATTTCTCTACTATTGGGAGAGTGCGAACAACGATAATATAAAAATCGGCAGCGGCCATTTTCTGTTGCGAACGCTGTTTACGCACATCATGCAGGTTGACATGGCTCTTGGAGTGAAGACATTTCAGGGAAATATGAGCTACACCGGTTTTGATATCGGCTTTCCAATTTATTTCTTTTTTGGAAAACACATTATCTGGGACATCAAGCCCTACATCACCGTCATCCGCGGACGCGACATCTACGATTTCTCGAGCGGCCTGTCATATAAATACAGGATGATGGGCATCCGCGCCGCCTACCGCGCCATAAACGTCTCCCACGAGACCCTGCATGGTCCTCAGGTTGGAATGTTTTTCCAATGGTGACGTGTAATATTGTTCGAGCGAAGCGCCAGCGGAGTCGAGAACTATAGGATACCCCTAACGCCGAGACGTTAAAAATTCAGACACGAAAGAGAATATTTTCCTCGCAATTGACAGGGCTTGGGCAGCCTCAGCTTTATTTGGTGCGCCGGATGCCTTCGTGCCGGGCATGGCATCGGGATAGCGTAAGGGAACATAATAACCGTCGATAATGGCAACATGTTCGGCGTATTTCTTCAGGGAAAGTTCAGGCAGCTTCTTTGATAGCTCCATGAGGTTGTGGCTTTTGGGGTAGCTTCGTCCAAGCGCTACCATAGCTCCTTTCAAAGACTTCTCGATCGCCTGCTGCGACAAAAAGCACACCTGCGCATAAAAACCTTCCTTCAAACCTACCTCTGCAAACTGGAGATCATTTTCGGCTTTAGACAGCCATTCCTCATGCCGCCCGCTCATAGACCACCTTTCCTTTGCTCAACATCTCTTTTTTTAAAAAAAGATTTGTGCCGATTCCTTCCGCCAACTCCTGAGGTGTCCAAATGACATAGTCGACACCAACATCGCTATTTGACAAAAGGGGTGCCAGTTCTTTAACACGATCCCAATATCGCTTGGGAACGTCGTGTTTAATGATCAGAAGATCCAAATCAGACTCAGGTGAAACCCATCCGCGAGCCAATGAACCGAAAAGGATTACTTTTTCAGGGCGATATTTTTCTTTGAGTGATTTTAATATCTTTTGTAAATTTTTCTGGAGTTCCTTGCGGCGAAGCTCCCGCAAAACCACGCTTTTCAATTCGGAAAAATAAGGGTACTCGAGGTTCAAAGAAAAATACTTGAGCGGGCCTTCCTTCCAACTTTTCAAAACCCCTTCTTTTTCGAGCTGGGCAAGATGACGCTGCAGAGAACCGACCGGTTTTTTTGTAAGGCGTTCTATTTCACGCAGATAATACTTGGATGCGGGATTGGAAAAAAAGAGACCCAATAATTGCTGAAGGATTTGTGAATGCCCCATAAGTGTTAGCATATCTGGAACAATTGTACCAAATAATGAAATATAGTAAAGTTCAAAAATGAACCAAATGTAACGCTATTTCTATCCACAGCTGTCAGCATCCGCGCCGCCTACTGCGCCATCAATGTCTCCCACGAAACCCTGCATGGTCCTCAGGTTGGAATGTTTTTCCAATGGTGACGTGTAATATTGTTCGAGTGAAGCGTCAGCGGAGTCGAGAACTTTATAAGAATATCATACAAGCGCCCAAAAAGGTACGGCAAAGATGTGCTTATCAAATATTTTGAATTCATTCCCCAGATGCACGATTACGCCGGCCTTTGCCTGCGGATATTCCTGCAGGAAGAGTCGAAGATGATCAGCGTGGTGATGCCTTGGTGAATCTGTGGATTTTACTTCTATGGCAAGTAACTCCCCGCCGCGCTCTATCACAAAATCCACCTCTGCGCCCGAGACAGTCCTCCAGTAATAAACTTGTGCCTTTGGTGTCTGAAGTTCACACCATGTCTTGAGATGATGAAGCACAGCGGTCTCCACAAGACATCCCCACATCCTCTCGTTTCTGTCAATAAAGGTTGTGCCCCCAAGGAACGCCGTCAAACCGCTATCCAAGAAAAAGGGTTTCGGCGCCTTGATCAGGCGCTTTGTTCTGCTCACAGCATAAGCAGGAAGGCGTTCAAGGAGCAAGCTGGCTTCTAGTATATTGAGATACCGATGGACTGTCGGTTGTGAAAGAGAAATGTCCCTGCCGATCTCTGTTTGGTTGAGAATTTGTCCGCTGCGCAATGCCAGCGCCTGCATCATGCGCCGGAAATCGGAAAGCGCTTCGATTTGGGAAAGTTGCCTCAAGTCTCGTTCCAGATAACTGGTAACGTATCCCTCCAGCCATCTCCACACAGGGGCACCTTTTCTTTCAATCATAACGACAGGCATCCATCCCTGAAGAATGGCATCTTCAATTCCTTCCGGTCGTTCGGTTTTTAATTCCTCAAGGCGACTTTGAAAGAGATGATCAATAGTATGAAAAGCTTCCCTGTTGATATTTTCTCCCCATGTAAATGGCCTGAGTTGACAGACCACGGCTCGCCCTGCGAGACTTTCGGTGACCTCTTGCATTAAAAGGAGATTTGCTGAGCCTGACAGAAGGGCACGAAAAGATCTTTGGCTTTCATCAACCACCTGCTTGATGGCCAAAAGGATTTTTGGTGCGCGCTGGACTTCATCAATGATGACATGCGAATCGGCCAGGAGAAAATGAGGGTCTCTCTGTGCACGCTCCAAAGTGTCAAGGTCATCAAGATTGAAATACTTCCATTGTGAGAGTGCATGTTTGAGAAGAGTGCTCTTTCCTACCTGCCGCGCACCTGTCAGGATGACGACTGGCTCATCTTTAACTGCCTTAGAAAGCCAACTTTCGAGCCATCTTTTGTGGTAAATATCTTTCATAACATATTGTTAATACTATATAATTGGTCATGAATGATTATCATTCATATAATGAATGATAATCCAAAGAGACCTACGAAGTCAAACAAAAAACCGTACGGGGAGTAGTAAGTTGGAATTTGGATCCTTACTGTGTTAATTTTAGTTGATAGCACTGTTTAACATCCGCGCCGCCTACCGCGCCATTAACGTCTTCCACGAAACCCTGCATGGTCCTCAGGTTGGGGTTTTTATACAATGATGATGTATATTGTTAGAACAACCCGCCTGCCACGACTGTCCGTCATGCGTGGCCGCTCTCCTAGCACGCCTTCGACGGAGCCGAGGCGGACGAAAAAGGCGAGGCAGGCGGGCTATTTCCCACTTACAAAGGGGGAGAACCAGTTCAGAAACAGCCTAGTCGAGGGAGAGGGGAATTGAAGGAAAATCAAGTGTCGGATTTTGGAAAAAATATATGGATAAAATATATGCGATTTTCTTAGCAACAATTCTTGCACTTTGACGATAATATGATTGAGGATTGAGGTACACAACCGAGGAGACTTTATGGGTAGCGGAGACACAAATTGTACACCTTTGAGTCAGAAAAGACAGTTCGTCAACCTTGCGGCCATGACGATGGCACCACCAAGCATACAGGGATCTCGAAATAGTGATGTCTCCGGCAATTCAGGTTTCACACATGATTCTTCAAACTCCCTTCGGAAGACTCGGCCAGAGAACCGTATAATGCGTTACTTTTACGCATTCTTTGGTTCACCGCAGACCTCACGTGTTATGTGCGCTTCTGATAAAGAAATCGCAAATTATATCAAAGAATTCAGATCCGAAGATAAATTTCATCGCACTAATGCGATATCTGCTCTTGTTAAAATTGGACCTCACGCAGTGCCGGCGCTGATCGCCGCATTAAGGAGTAAAGATAAAAATATACGCACTTCGGCAGCATCTGCGCTTATAACGATAGGGCCACCGACGATTCCACAATTGATCGAATCGCTGGCCGACGAAAATGATCATGTGCGTCATTACTCTGCGGCAATACTTGGGAAGATGGGGCGTCCTGCAATTCCGGCGCTGAAGTCAGCTATATGTGATAGAAATATGATCAGGAGTAGCTCTGGATCAATTGCGCTTAGTAAAATGGGTGTAGCTGCGATACCAACATTGATGGAAACGCTACATGACAATAATCCGCATGTTAGAATTTTTGCTGCTTCGGCACTTGGCAGGATTGGTCCTTCGGCCAAGGACGCAATTAACGAGTTGAACAAAGCTTCAAAGGATCCCGATGAAAGTGTTAGTGAAGCTGCTGCGCATGCCATTGCGGCAATAAGTCGATGATTAGAATAACCCGCTTATCATAAAATTAGCGTTTCTCAATCATCACTACACCATCAAGAAGTTGAACGCTTATTTAATGGCGAAACAGAGAGAAGCAATCCCGCCTCAAACACTCCGCGTCGCAAGTGTCAAGTAAATTCCCTCACTTTCGGCAAGCAAATCCAGATCGACGAGATCCTGAATGACACTCTTTGGGAAAGGAAGTTCTTCTCGCCTTTTTGCGCTCATACACGCGACGAGAATATCACAGTGGGGAGAGGTAAAAATATAATCGCACCACCGCCCAAGAGCCATCCTACGATCCCTGACGAGACAAAAGCTATCTCCACCTACATTCATTTCAAGCGAACCATAGTCTCCCCTCAAGAAGATTGGCTCTGGAACAATATGTCTTCTGCGCTGCCTCAGCGAGAATTCCCAAAAATAGACAGGTTGGAATCGATAACGCTTTGGGAGGACGTATTTGTAGAAGCGGCTTGGCTTTATGCTCTTAATGCCAAATTCACTCGGATGACAATACATCGGACTCCCATAGAAGAGCTCGCAGGAACTCCAATAATCAAACCCTCTCATTAAATGTAATGCCTTCTTGATATTCTTAATATTCTGCAGACGGTCTTTCCGAGACTCGCCGGGAAAGGGTGAAATGATGTTGAATCCGGTGTCTATATTCAGTTCCCTTGCGGCCTTCAAAAACAATAGATTCTCAATGAAGGTTGTTCCCTTCTTCATTTTCTTAAGAATGTTGTCGCAGAACGATTCAATGCCAACGACGCCTGTCCTCAATCCCGCCTGCTTAAGAAACTTAAGCTGCTCACGAGAAATATTCGCCCTTAATGGCATGTAAAAATCAAAATCATATCGCGATCTGCACAGCGCATTCGCCAACGACTCTACCTTGACGGGATAAACACAATCGACAAAAAAGAATGACAAGCGCTTATGACGCCTCGCCAAGTCCTCCATTGTCTCTACTACCCGTTTATCTGACATGCGCCGATAAGAATGTGCGCCTCGGAAACGCTCGCCGCAAAAAGTGCACTTGCCCCACCAACACCCTCGGCTCGCTTCAACAGGAATTTTTATGGGTGAATCGAGTAGCAATTCAATCCTTCTCCATGAAGTTGAATTGAAATAATCATCGTAATCGGGGATCGGGAGATCATCGAGATCTAACAGGCGGCGCGGATCAGAGTTGATGATGAACGTCCCGGCCCTTCGCCTGCCTGTACTCGCGGGCACTTCTTCAGATCCGCTTCGTATGATCCGCACTATTTCCGGAAGCACTTCTTCGCCTTCGCCGCTCACCACCCAGTCTAAAAAGGGAAATGTTTTTCCCAAGGCATGACCCATTTCACCCGTACAAGATTGTCCCCCAATCACAATTTGAACGTTCGGATGCAATCGTTTCAGCGCGGCACCCCAGTAGAGCGACATCATGAGATGATAATTTGCAGTGAGTCCGACAATGCTATATGGAAAGCGCCTTCGCCATTTCTCAAGCACTTGCTGGTTGAACTGTCTGACGCTCCGGCGAAGTCTCATGAACGAACGGAGTTCCACCCCCCTGTAGAAACGTTGCACAATTCGGAGAAAACGATCCGTCGTCACATAATCGGGAAAGAGTTCCGAAGCGTAGAGCACCTCCATAAGTGTGTTTGCTACTGGAGAATGTGTGACCATCCAACTAAAAGGTTCCTTGTCCAAAATGGAGGCAAGATCAAGGTTCAAATACGCGCAATCGCATGGTATGTTCTGATAAAGTAACGATGCCTTCAGGCGCCCAAGTGCGCATGAAGGCATACAAATATAAGACAATGGTGGCTGAATGAGCAGAACGCGGTCATTCTTCATATGAAGAAAAGTCCTTTCTGAGCTCGATCATTCAATACGATGCCGAGGGTGACTGACGAGAAACGCTTTCTCTTCGGGTCTCATCTATTGTGCGTCGCAAGTGTCAAGTAAACTCCATTGCTTTCGGCAAGCAAATCCAGATCGACGAGATACCGAAGGGCGCTCTTTGGGAAAGGAAGCTCCTCGCGTCTCTTCGCGCTCATACACGCGACGAGAATATCGCAGTGGGGCGCAGTCAAAACATAATCGCACCACCGCCCAAGAGCCATCCTCCGATCCCTGACAAGGCAAAAGCTATCTCCACCCACATTCATTTCAAGCGAACCGCAGTTCCCCCTTAAAAAAACCGGCTCCGGCACTAAATATCTTCTTCGCTGCTTCAGCGAAAATTCGCAAAGATGAACAGGCTGGAATCGATAACGCTTTGGCAGAATCCATTTGTAAAAGCCTTCTGGCTTTATGCTCTTGATGCCAAATTCTCTTGGATGACAATACATCGGACTCCCATAGAAGAGTTTGCAAGGAGTCCAATATAGGAGCCCTTTCATTAAGTGTAACGCCTTCTTGATATTCTTAATATTCTGCAGACGGTCATTTGGAGACTCGTCAGGAAAGGGTGACATGATGTTGAATAAGGCGTTTATATTCAATTCGCTTGCGGTCTTCAAAAACGATAGATTCTCAATGAAGGTTGTTCCCTTTTTCATTTTCTTAAGAATGTTGTCGCAGAAAGATTCAATGCCGACCAAGCACGAGCTCAATCCTGCCTGTTTGAGAAGCTCGAGCTGCTCACGGGAAACATTTGCCCTTAATGACATAAAGAAATCAAAATCATATCGCGATCTGCACAGCGCATTCGCCAACGACTCCACCTTGACGGGATGAACAGAATCGACAAAAAAGAATGTCAAGCACCTATGGCGCCTCGCCAAATCCTCCATCGTCTCTACTATCCGTTTATCTGACATGCGCCGATAAGAATGCGGTCCACGGAAGGGATCACTGCAGAAGGTGCACTTGCCCCACCAACACCCTCGGCTCGCTTCAACAGGGATACTGATGGATCTCCCGACTCGCAAATCAAGCCTCGACAATGAAGTTGAACTGAAATAATCATCGTAATCGGGGATCGGGAGATCGTCGAGATTCAAGAGTCGGCGCGGATCAGAGTTGATGATGAACGTCCCGGCCATTCGCCTGCCTGTACTCGCGGGCACTTCTTCGGATCCGCTCCTTATGATCCGCACTATTTCCGGAAGAACTTCTTCGCCCTCACCGCTCACCACCCAGTCTAAAAACGGAAACGTTTTTCCCAAAGCATGACCCATTTCACCCATACAAGATGGTCCCCCAATCACGATTTGAACGTTCGGATACAATCGCTTCAGTGTGGCGGCCCAGTAGAGCGATCCCATCACATAAGAAGTTGTAGTGAGTCCGACAATATCATACGGAAAGCGTTTTCGCCACCTCTCGAGCACTTGCCGGTTGAACTGTCTGACGCTTTGACGAAGTCTAATGAACAAACGTGGTTCAACGTTCCTATAGAAATGCTGCATGATTCGAAGAAAACGATCCATCGTCACATAATCGGGAAAAAGTTCCGAAGCGTAGAGCACCTCTGCAAATGTGTCTTCTCCTAGAGTAAGTGGGATCACCCAACTGAAAAGTTTCCTGTCAAAGGACGCTGCGAGATTAAGATTCAAATACGCGCAATCACATGGTATGCTCTGACGAAGTAAAGATGCCTTCAGGCGCCCAAGTGCGCATGAAGGCATATAAATAGAAGCGAATGGCTGCTGAATGAGAAGAACGCGGTCTTGATTCATATGAATGCCAAATTATAATAAAATTAAATTGAAGAAAAGTCCTTTCTGGGCCCAGTCAGCAGGCGATCATACGCGAGGTAGCGTAGATGCCAACTCGAACCGCTTTTCACATTTCAACTATAATTGGGATTGACCCCACCGTGAAGAACCAATTATAATAATTTCTGTATAAAGGTTCACCATCCGTCGAAACGAGGGTTATGTCTCAATTGCTCATCAGCGGGAAAGTTGAGAAGTTGCGGGATTATCAGTTGCTGAAACGAAAATTTGATACGGGATACTTACGTCAGGTCGATAAGTTTTTCTCCATTGAGCACGGGGACCGCTGGCTGCTCGTCAACTCATTTTTCAACAGGAACGTCCTCGAGACACGCGATGCCGACACCATCGCATTGCTCGATCTCTTTTCGGAACCGCTTACCTTCATCGTCTTTCTTAAGAAGCTTTCCGACCGGTTTCGCCTCAATCTGTCGAATCCGGGGAAGGCTGAACTCAAGAAGGTCGCAATTTACCTTTCGACAACGCGAGTTTTGATTAAATACCGTTTTGTGGTGACGGAGGCCTTCGACGAGTATGCGCAGCTCCAGAAGATGCGGCGGTTTCTCGTCGAGATGCCGAGATTCGTAAGCATTGCCTTCATCATTACATCTCTCGACTGCAACTTCCGTTGCCCTGACTGCTTCATTTATCGGGGGAACTGGAAGAAAAAGTTTATCACCAGGATGACGCCGGAGGTTTTCGAATACCTCCACGGCTTCGTAATGCGAATGATCCCAAAAGGGGTCAAGATGAGGTTCCCCTATAGCTTTTATGGCGGGGAACCGCTGCTCAATAAGCCGATGGTCGAATATGCAAGCAGCAGGATCCGCGAGCTTGAAAAACAGGAGATGTACGGGAAAATCACGCCCGAGATGTCGATCGTTACCAACGGCTCGCTGATCGATGATGACAGCATCAGGATCTTCAAGGCGTATGATATTCACGTCGCCGTCTCTCTGGACGGGGTGGGTAGCTCGCACGATGCGAATCGCATCTTCCCCGGACGCGGCGGCACGTTCAAAATGGTCCTTGCCGGAATTCGACGCTTGGAAAAGGCTGGCGTTAAGTACAACATCTCATGGACAATCGGGCCGAGGAATATCGACGCGGTAGCAAAGGACATCAGGTGGGTAGCGAAGCATCTCAAGACGAAGTCGATCGTCTTCAACATCATGCGGAGCTTATCGGGGAACACATTTCGGAAAGAGGAGGAGGAGACCTTTTTCAAAAAGATGCACCACATTTATGATGTGCTCCGGGAAAACGGTATCAAGGAGGGCGAGCTTCAGAAATATCGGTTTGCTGGGAAGAAGAAGTGGCAAATGCTGCCGAACCCGTTCTCGTGCCCCTGCTGTGGCGGCGGAAAGATCGTCATGCGTCCTGATGGGAAGATTGGAATATGTCAGTCCGGGCTCGTGCAAGATGAGGTGCAATGGCAAACGCCAGAGGAGATCATCGATTTCCTTCAAGATCCGATTTATCTTCCACGCCTCGCGCGCACGCCGGTCTTCATAAAGAGATGCTATCAGGGCTGCGCATATTTTGGGTTCTGCGGCGGTGGCTGTGCATACCGTGTCGAGAAAGCGAAGGGGACGATGTACGACGCCTGTGAGGATATTTGCATGGTCGAGCGTTTCCTGATTGAGCGAGCGATTATCGAGGATTATTGGGAAGAACCACATATATGAGCACGCGAATAAAAGAAATCTTACGCACGTTCGAAAAGCTCAAGCGGGCACGCTCCTTCCCAAAGCTCGTGCACGCGGAGTTTCACCTCACTGACCGGTGCAATCTACGATGCTATTTTTGTAATCAGGCTGCATTTCGAAAGATGCGTTTCTCCGAGATCGCGTACAAGCTGATTATCGACACCCTTGCGCAGATGAGGAGGCTGGGCCTTTGCGAGGTGAGACTCTCGGGCGGGGGTGAACCGACGTGCCATCCTGCTTTTCAGAAGATCATAGCGTATCTTTATGAGCACGACATTACACTTGATGATTTAACTACGAATGGCCTCCTGTGCGACAAGCCGATGGTCGATCTCCTTTGCTCAGGCAGCTGGGTCAAAGCCAGTTTTTCGCTTAACTCCCTCGATGCAAAGGACTGGGTTGCAATGACGGGGGGATTGCAGAAGAGCTTCTACAAGATACTCGACAACATCCGATATCTGGTCGAGAGGAAACGATCGTCGAAATCTCCCTTGCCGAAGGTCGTCCTGTCTATTGGCATCGATGAGCGTACCTACAAGAAACTGGTCAAAAACTTTGTGTCGGCACGCGATCTTGGCATCGATTTGTTGGTGTTCCAGACATACAACTATATCAGGTATCCGCGGAAAGTCCTCTCGGCAAAGGCGAGCATTTTGGATCAGATGCGGGAGATCGATGCTGATCTCGCAGCCACAAAGAGCGGAATGCTGGTTGGGTATGCATTTGGAGATTTGAATTTGAACGAAGCCATGCAACAGGATGAGGCGCTCTCCCATTCACAGAATGGCCCTGTCTGCTTGGCCGATTATGATGAGCCCTGTTTCATGCCATGGTATGGGACGATGATACGTGCGAATGGCGATGTCGACGCCTGCTGTGCAGCGTATGCTTACACCTCTCTTGGCAATATTCATGATGTGCCGTTTAAGACTATCTGGCGTGGCGAAAAGTATAAGGCCCTGAGGGTGTTATTTGAAAAGGCCTTCAGGTCGAAAGCGAAGGACCTGCAGGACCTTAAGGTCCATATCGCGTGCACGCCGTTTGCTCCTCCTGACCATGGTTGTCCCGTCAAGGTTGACCTCGGGCACCTACTGAAAGGCAGGGCGCTCCATCGTCCGTGATATTCGGACACGATGGCGTGGCAGTTTGTGGCGGGCAGCCAGTAGGTCCTGAAGGATTCACATGACAGCGCGGATCCGCGCTGTAGTGCTTGCAGAAGGTGTGGCGCCTGTTAAGGTTATTGCAAGAAACGAGGAGACGTGATAGTGACCCCCTGTGAAAGAGCGCACATGTTGAGAAGTTTTGTCAACAGGGGAGGCGTATCAGATAGAAGCATTGTCTTGTGGCACGCGAAATGCTTCAGAAAGATTTTACTCAAGAAATGGAAAAGTCATAAAATAAAAAAGGAGGTATATTATGGCAGCAGCGAAAGTGGTGAAAAGAGCTGTGGTAAAGCCGTTGGCAACACCGGCAGCGAGAGTTCGGGGAGGTGTTTCTGGCGGCCCGCGTGCGGATGACTGCACCAACATATGTGTATGTTCATGCTTTTCTGGCAGCGTTGATCGTTCGCGTGCAGTGTCTACTCCTGCTAGGCGTGCCACGGTGAGAGCGGTTAAAAAGTCCAGATAAAATGTATCTGCATCGATCTGGAAAGACCCGCGCAGAGGGATCTCTGGGAGGCGGAACGCCTGCTGTTTACGACGGGGCAATTGATTTTGGTCGTCACTGAGGATTTCGACGAATACGGCGAGCTCCAGTAAATGCGCCGGTAGCTGGAGTGTTCGAGTTTACGCGCTGGGTCCTGTTTGTGAGGGACCATCGTCTGCGGCGCATAGGCGCCACTAGGTGATGTGAGATGGGATCAGAATCGGCATTTTTTTGACGGGTTTTGCTTCTTTTTTCACTTTGAGAAATTCTGTCAAGGGGTGAGGCGTTTAATATCAATAAGATAGAAGCATTATCCTGTGGCATGCGAAATGCTTCAGAAAGGTTTTAGTCAAGTGGGGGAAAGTTGTAAAATAAAAAAGGAGGCGTGTTATGGCAGTAAAAAAAGCGATGGTTTCGATGGCAAAACCTGCGGCATTTGCAAAGCCCGCAGCAACAGCTCGGGGGGCTACAGGCGGGATTCGTGCAGAAGATTGTACCAACATATGTGTATGTTCATGCTTTTCTGGCAGCGTTGATCGTTCGCGTAGTGTGTCTCGAACTGCTGTGGTGAAGGCCGTTCGCAGGAGAGCGTCCAGATAAAATGTATCTGCATCGATCTGGAAAGGCCCGCGCAGAGGGATCTCTGGGAGGCGGAACGCCTGCTGTTTACGACGGGGCAATTGTTCCACGACCATTTTGGTCGTCACTGAGGATTTCGACGAATACGGCGAGCTCCAGTAAATGCGCCGGTAGCTGGAGTGTTCGAGTTTACGCTCATGGGGCGTATGGCGCATCCCCCCACCGGCCACGAAGTCTCTGCTTTCTCCTTCTAAATTGCACAATTATTTTGAAACACATATGAATAGGATTTATTAATTTACAAAAAGGAATTCTTTGACAGGTAAACCACTGGTTTGACCAGTGTGATTTTCAATGTTTGACATTCAGATTAAGACGGAGCGACGAAGGGAGTAAGATCAGTGACAAGGATACCAAAGAGAAACATGCCACCGAATTCCCCTAAAGAATGGTTTTTGTTTAAATATAAAAAGGATCTGTCAGGATTTAACCCTGATAATAACCCATTTTATGAACATCATGCCTTTCACTTTTTTTCCAAATTTTTTACTCCCCAAAGGTTAAAAGCTAAAAAATTATTGGATCTCGGTTGTGGGCCGGGATTTTATTCAGTTCGCGCCGCCAAGAGAGGGGCCATTGTGACAGGCATGGACAAAAGCAGATATTTGATCAGAAAGGCGAACGAATACAAAACGACAAGATCGGCAAGCAATATTAGATTCATTTGTGGCAATTTTCTTAAAGTATTGCCGTCATTGCCGGATGAAAGCTTCGATATTATACTTGCGTTTGATACGATTGCACAAGTCTTTAACGATGACCTCTTATACTGCAAAAAAGGATATAAGGCATTTTTATATAAACCTCCGCATCTCGAAAAAGTGTTTAAATCGGTTAATAGACTGTTAAAACGAACGGGGAAAATGTACATAATGGAGTTGCATCCATGCTTGGGAAAGGGATGTTTAGTTGATTCAGCGGGTCAATCTCTAAAAACAATAAACAAAAACACCAAAGAAGATAATTTGTTTGCCCTAAATCTCAAGCATTATAGGGTCAAATTTATAAAATCGTATGATTATATTCATTTCCCTACGCTTGAGGAAGTCTCTCACCTGCTTTATAAAAGCAAATTAGTTATAACCCGTATCTTTGAACCACTGCCTGGCAAACAATTGAAGTCCGAAAAGCCAATGTCCTATCAATATTCAATAAGATATCCATCAATGATCGTCTATGAAATACAAAAGGCCTGATTTTATGTGATCCGGTGGCCATTCCACACTAGATGCAAGATATCCAAAAAAAACACACAACAAAATCTGAATGCCGCCGATAATACATTCAGAAGAGGGGAACAATTATTCACCACTATAAGTATGTTCTTTGTGGATAAAATGACTAATAATATCAAATACATACCCGAGTTTATGGAGATTGTGATTAAAAACAGGGAGGCAATAAATGATTCTCCTGATGGGATTACAATTTATGAAGACCTAAATGGAGATGGCATTGAAGATGCCGTTCATATCCGCGCTTATAGAGACAACTATCAACTCTCAGTTCAGATTTCAGATGCAATAACAGGCTCATGTTCATTGCCTTCGTCCTTTTCCATGGCACTATGCCGGGCTGATTTACCCAAAAATTCACCTTTTAAAATAGAGTATTCCGTCAATAGGGAAAGGGACTCCAATATATTCATCGCCATGCTTTACAGGAGAAATGACCCAGCAGGGATCAGGAACCGCGCGAAAAGAATGGGTGTAGATGAAAAAACTCTTGAGAGGATTCAAGCTGCAAGATCGCATCAAGAGGCACTTTCAATCATGAAGCCCTTTATTGACGACAAATATGAAAATTTGGGATCCAATCTTGCAGAAGAGGTTTGCCTGCGTCAGCGCCGGTGGAATAAGATGAATGACGATTTCTTTCATTATGTGAATAGCCGGATCGGCACTGATTTTGAGTACTCAAATTATACCATCCTCCTTTCTCCGGTCAATCCGGGTGTTTCGAATAGGCTCGGCAATGTTGTGTACCGGGGAGCTGTTTCTAAAGAAGAAGGGCTCATGCGCATTGATGCCCATGAAGTGCTGCTTGCCCACATGTATCGGTATCTCTATGACCACTTCGGGGATAATTTGAACATGAGGCAGTCATTCGCTCTGGGTGAGATTGCAACTGTATTACTGCTCGATGAAATGAACAGTTTGTTCCCTGAGTTTAAAATGCCTTGTCAGGGCGGGCTTTACTTTGCCTGCACGAGTGCTGGTTATAAAGATGCCCTGTATGAAGCTGAGCGCGAGTTGCGCAAGATATATATATCAACGCCGAGCTTTGCAGATTTTCTTGAGCTTGCCGCCATTCGTATGCTTGATTTCAACATCAGATATTAAGAACGCTTAAACATTAGCTGGACTGCCTAGAATTTTTTTGATGGTTCTTTTAATTACTGTTTCTAACTTTCCTTCCCGTTTTTTCTGTGACGTCAAAATATCGCCTACCATTTCTCCCAAACTGATAATCCCTTGGATTATGGTGTGAAAAAGAGTAAAATATAGCTGAAGTTAGGGGGATTTTATGAGGTTGCATATTCATAAAGTGGTATGAATTTTGCCTAATTTTACTATTGGCAAAAGGAGGTGTGGGATGCCTCGTTTAATAATTTTCGTCATTGTTTTTGCTCTGGTTTGCATGCTGTCTTGGGTCTCTCAGGTGAGCCTGGGACAACAGAGCCCTATACCAATCACTCAGGGAGCGGCTCAGGCGCCATCTCCCACCCCTGTAGGGATTTCTACTGCCAATTCTGACGCTAATGCTCAATCGGCAGAGGGGGCGACTCCAGCTTCAGGGTGCGGGTCAGTGACGCTGGGCAAGATTGAAGGTGATATACCACCAGAACAGCAGCAACAAATAGTTACTCAACCGGCTGAAATGCCTGAAGCCGTGCCTGATACCCAGATCGAAAATGTGCCGCCCGGGGAGGGTACAGGCATAGGAGGTGCGCAAGGAGAAGGACAACCTCAAGTGGGGGGTCCACAAGAAGACGGCACATGCGATTATTCGCCACAGGGCGAGATTTTATGTAATATAGGCGGGCAGATATATAAAGGTTGTCAGATGCTCCCTGATAATAGTGTGGATTGCTCAAATGCGGTGCCTCTTCAATAATCTGGAAGAATTATGATTATTAAATCAAAGTCACTGGTTATGAAGCCACTTTTTCGCTTTCGGGAATGACACCTCAAGCAAATTAAACCGGTTTCGAGGGTGCCAATATGTCCAAATTTATTATCAGCAATAAAATTGAGAAACTTGCAGATTACAAGTTTCTGAAGAAGAAATTTGATACGGGTTATTTGAGACAGATAGACAAATTTATCCCCATCAGACACAGGAAGCGCTGGCTGTTTGCCAATTCCTTTTTCAATAAGAATGTCTTGGAGACATATGATTCAAGGGTCCTTGCACTGCTTGAACTCTTTTCCGAGCCTATGCCTTTCCTTGTGTTTCTCAAGAGGCTCTCGGACAAATTTCATTTCAATTTCGTAAAGCCCGACAAGACTGATTTGAAAAAAATCGGCCTTTTTCTTTCCACGACGAGAGAACTGATAAAGCACAACTTTGTGGTCACAGAAGACTTTAACGAATATACGCAGCTTGAGAAGATGAGGAGATATCTCGTTTCCAAACCCCGCTTTGCCGGGTGCGCCTATATCATGACTTCGCTCGATTGCAATTTCCGGTGCCCTAATTGTTTTATTTACAGAGGCGACTGGAACAAAAAACCCGCAAGCACAATGACGCCTAAGACATTCGATCATCTGCACGGCTTTGTGATGAAGATGATTCCCAAGGGTATCAAGATGGAATTCAACTACACATTCTATGGCGGCGAGCCGCTTCTTAATAAGCCGATGATCGAATATGCCGGCAGACGCATTCGAGAGCTCGAAAAGAAGGGAGATTACGGTAAGATCAAGCCTAAGATGTTGATTGTGTCGAACGGATCTCTCATTGACGATGAGATCATCAGGATCATCAAGAAATATGACATCGGCATTGGCGTTTCATTGGACGGTGTGGGTGCTTCTCATAATGCAAATCGGATATTTCCGGGTGGTCTTGGGACTTTTAAGACCGTATTGGAGGGCATCAGGAGACTGGAGAAGGCCGGTATCAAATATGGTATTTCATGGACGGTTGGACCCAAAAATATCGGATCGGTTGCGAGGGATATTAAGTGGGTGGTGAAGCATCTCAAGACAAAGGGGATATTTTTTAATATAATGCAGGACATATCCGGAAAGACATTTAAACAAGCGGAGGAAGACAAGTTTTTCAGAAAGATGCATCATATTTATGATGTCTTAAGGAAACACGGTATTTCAGAAGGGCGCCTGCAGCGGTACCGTTTTGCCGGCAAGAAAAGGTGGCAGCTGATGCCATATCCGTTTTATTGTGCTGCAGTCGGCGGCGGGCAGTTCGTGATGCGCCCGGACGGAAAGATCGGGATCTGTCATGCCGGGCTCATGCAAAAAGAGGCGCAGTGGCAAACACCTGAAGAGATTTCTGATTTCCTGCAGGATCCGATCTATCTTCAGTGGCTGGCGCGCACACCGGCATTCATCAAAAAATGCTATCAGGACTGCAATTATTTTGCGTTTTGCGCCGGGGGATGCGCCTACCGTGTGGAAAAGATAAAAGGTTCAATATATGACATAAGCGAGGATGTCTGCATGGTGGAACGTTTCCTCATGGAGCGTGCGATCATTGAGGATCATTGGTAGGATGATATTAACCCATGCATTTCCAATATCTGTTAAGGATATTTTTCAACTGACGAACCATATATTTTGTCTCTTCAAGTTTTGCATCATTTTTGGGAGGAGATTCTTTATTTAGGCCGCTCAGATCAATATTGAGATCGAGAAGACCCGAAATGAGAGCGCTCCAACCATACGGCAATACCTTATTCTCCGTATACTGCGGGACCGGCAAGTTCTCCCCAAAAATGTCACAAACAAAATGGCCACAAAAGTGGCCATTTTGTTTGTGGAGCTGATCGGGATCCACCCTCCGCCTCTCGGCTCCGGGTATTTCCTCGCGCACCCATTCGACTCGCTTAAGCTCGCTCATGGGTTCCCGCGCTCGGTCAGAACCAGCCACCTTGATGGCGGCGGTTCTCCCCCGTATTTGTACCAAAAAAATGCCCACTGTTAAGTGGGCATTTCTTTTGGTGGAGCTGATCGGGATCCACCCTCCGCCTCTCGGCTCCGGGTATTTCCTCGCGCACCCATTCGACTCGCTTAAGCTCGCTCATGGGTTCCCGCGCTCGGTCAGAACCAGCCACCTTGATGGCGGCGGTTCTCCCCCGTATTTGTACCAAAAAAATGCCCACTGTTAAGTGGGCATTTCTTTTGGTGGAGCTGATCGGGATCGAACCGACGACCTCTT